>Ga0181612_136803_pt1 | contig 14987 bp, 19 predicted proteins | sample HoacroProtozoa21_FD_119630 | JGI IMG/M metagenome (GOLD analysis project Ga0181612, IMG submission 119630) | Hoatzin crop microbial communities from Cojedes, Venezuel. Combined Assembly of Gp0051906, Gp0051904, Gp0051908 | reverse complement strand
CAGAGGGAAGAAGTTCTTCCTCAAGTTCAAACGGGACTGTGTGTTCAGTGCTACCTGGACACCTTTATCTGTGCTTCTCTTGCTTCTCCTGCTTCACCCCATTGCTGAGGTCCTGAAAGTCACAGGACAAGAAGCGAATATAGAGCTAAATAGTTTATTACCCATAGTACAGAATTGGCTCTGATGGCTTTGGGAGGCTTTTAGGGAGTTATTGTTCACCCTTCTTTTTGAAGCTATTCTTCCCTGTGAAAAGGGAAATGCATAGAATCGGCCAAATATATGATCTCTGACCCATTCTCCCCGTCATAAAATGACGATGTGCTCGGAAGACCTGTTGGTTAAACAGGCAATTCCCCTAGACAAGTTTCTTAGTTATTGTTAGTGGGCCAATGTACAGTATATTTCAAATTTATAATGGAGCTATATCTAACTAGGAACTCAGACCAAGTTTTGACTCACATCTTTTCAGGCGCAGAAGCAGCCAAAGGAGAAAGAGAAACTTACTGCTTAACGAGAAGTTCATTGCCCCGATGACGCAGAGAGTGATGATGGATCCCAAGAGAGTAATTCTTGGGTTTATGCCTAGAGAGAAACGCAATATAAATCTTCCGAATAGGCAGGGCTTCACTGAAGCATCACAAGAGATCGACAGGTTTGCCTTGAATGTTTCTTTCAGGATCCAGGAATAAAATAGAGCACCCCTCTGATCAGGTCCATGAACAGGACTCTGGCTGGCAAAGGCTGTAGCTGTTGGCAGGACACAGGGACATTCCCGGGGCATGGGACACTCAGTAACTGGGCCAGGTAACTTCCAAGGAGGAGATAGCCAAGTACAGTCCAAGTTTCAGCGATGGAGACTCTTAAGAAGGTGGGCTGGAAGAGGGCACTGTCCTGTGTCCTGCCCTTGGCAGGATCCTTCTTGGGTGGCTGGTGCGAAGGAGATCAGGCCCCACATATCCCTCCCTGCCCCCTCGGTCCAGCTACTGAGCAAAACAATCTGCTGCATCTGGCACTGGTCCTCCAGCCTTCGACCACCTCTAGTAGTCTCGTGATGCTCCCTGAAATTTGCCTCTATTCCTTTTCCATATTAACACTAGAAATGCGTATCATCTGTTCTCATCGATGCTATATACAACAGCAGAGTGCCTTCCCCGAAAGGAGACCTTTAGCTAAAAGGCTATAATTACATATATTTTAAGGAATGGAGTCAATGTTTTAACTGCTTAAAACAGGAAAGACAGACAAATTTGTAAGAATTAATGAACTTCTCACAGTGGGGCAGGTTACCTTACATTTACAATCTATGGAAATTCTTCAGCCATCTTCACAGGGACTAAAGGCTGCTTATTCCTTGCGCTCTTATATTGCGGGGTATTGCTACACAAGGCAGAAAAGCTGCCCTTTTTTTGCTTCTCAAAATAAACATATTTCACATACAGGGGGAGAAGTAAGTGTGGAGGACCACCAGCTCCTAATGCTCTGCTCTGTCTCCTCATCTCCTTGGGCTCACTCATAGAATGCACCAATCTCCACAACAGAAATATCACATCAGTCAAGTACAGATGCAAAATTAAAAAGCATTGATCTTACCTGCCATCTCTGCAGAGCCCAGGGAGGACTGGGAAACAAGCCAGTCATTTATAGCACCTGAGCCAGGGCAGAAATTAGCTGGGTCTGACCTGGGTGTGGCTAAGAAGGGAGAAAATGGGACCAGACTGAGCCAAGAGGAAATATCTACTGGTTTGTTTTCTTGGATTAACAGAAAGGTGCACACTTCTCCATTCCTTCTGAGTAAATATTGACTTCATTTTTTAAAAATCAGTAAAAAGAGTGAAAGAATAAAGGCACACATTTCTTTTCTGCAAGTGAAAGAAATCAGCTTAATTTTATGACAGTAAAAGCTGATGGTGGAATTGGGCTTCTGCCTCCCTGTTGGTTGACACCTCCAACGGTTTGGGAAGCCAGAAACGGGTCGTTTCGCCAGCATGCGTTTGTGGAGTACACCGAGGTCCAAACACAGCGCGTCTGAATGGTAGACCTGCCAACATCTCTGTTCGGGAAAACCAAAGTTGTGTCCCGTTTAAAATTGCTTAGTGAGATGGTTTGTGTAATTAAACAGCCGTCAGATCAGCAGTGGTTTGGAAATGCATGTAAAATAACGCTGAGCATTGCGGATGGCAAAGACTGGACAAAGAACAAGGCAGCTGCACAGAGCAAGCTCAAGCTGTCTCCAGTAAAATCACCCACATAGCAATATGGACAGTCACAGAGTTATTCCTCTGCAAAGAAGAACAGGCCAGAGGTGCAAAATGGGAGATTCCACCCTGAAATGTCTAGAAAGGAACAAAGTGTGGGCCAGCTGAGCACTTCAACGCAGATTCCGACAGCTATACAGTAGGAAAAAGGTCTGTACTTCAGCGGACAAACGGGAAGGTAGCAGAAATAATTTAATTTTCTGAACATCAGTCTGGCTGATCACAAAAGGCAATGCTGAAGTCTTACTGACAAGCAGCTATATAAATATTACAAGATTAAGAAGCCAATCCTTCCTACGGTCTAAATATTTACACAGTTCTTACTAAGCCAAAATAAATAAAAAGAAAATATGAGAAAGGAAACTGCTAACAAATCTGTATCATTCGAAATCTGAAAAAAAAAAAAAGGAAAAAAAAGTAAAGGTTAGGTTTTCAGAAGCTGAAAACACAATGCCAATATTTTTCCCCAAGAGAGAAATTCAAAACCAAAATCAGAAGCTGGCCCCTGGCATATGAAGGACTCTGATCACCCTGGCTGTCTCTCTACCTTGTCTGCGCGGCTTTCTGCCTACAGACCGTGCGTAAGCAGAAGTCCAGGTACCTGAAGGGTGGTTTTGCTATTTGTTTTGTATTTGTGAAGTATCATTGCAATTGTATTAGTGCCGCAGCGACAGCCGGGCAACTGCCAGCTGCCCTTGGCGCAGGGACACCCTCCGCCTTCGAGGGTGAGCACCGTCATTTGCTGGTGGCCCAGCGCTGTGCCCATGATTGGAGCCACCAGCCGTGCAAATGCTGCACGAGCATTATGTGTGTCCTCCCAATTAATCGAGCTGGGGTGTAAGTGCAGTACCCAGGGCTTTCACGTGTCCACAGGCAAGCTGTCCTGTGTCACCCCCAACGAGAGTTTATGGTGTTTTGGTGCAATCTTTTGAGCTTCAAGAGGAACCAGGGTATCCTGCCCACCAAAGCTGGTGTTCAGCCAGCAAAGCATACAAGACGCCTGGGCAACCAGGGCATGAATTATCCGTTAATTAGCCAACCAAGCAGCAGATTCCTCCATCAGATCTCCCCTCTGTCTGGAGTGGTTAGAAGCTGCATATTTTTTCTCTTTCAGGCTCTTGGTGTTACTAACATTACTTCTCGGTATTACTGGTCAGACTGCAGATCTTCACCTGTACACCCTAGTGTAAATCTAACAGCCTGTAGCTATGTGGCCACGGTTTGCTAAATATGTGATTAAGCATTAGCTGTAGCAACAAGATCATTAAACTTAAGCAACGCAAAAAAGCAAGAGCTTCATCCTAACGTCAGAAAGCACCGTCCTCCCCTTCCCCGTTCGACATGTCTCTGATGTTCCTGCAAGCCCTTTCAGCACTCATTTTCATCACATAGACACATTTATTAGCAAAGCCCAAGCACGAACCACAATGTCTGGAGGTTAACAGTGATTAAGGGTTTAATCTAGGTACAACTTCAAACACACAGAGCTCCATCTTCCCCTGCCAGTATTTCAAACTGTGGATTTATTCACCTCCTACTGAGAGCCAACAGCCTGTACAAGCCAAGCCTGTCCTTGTCCAGGGCACGGTGGCATGGAAGAACCACTACAGGTTTACCAAACTGTATCCAGCGCATCTTCTGCTCCAACAGATGAAGGGCAGAGCTTGTAAAGGGATGGAGTGAGCAGGAGAAAACAGAAAAAAGTAAGTAGTGATGGGTTTGCAGCATGGAAATTAGAAGGCGAGTAGAGGAGGAAAAGTTCCCAGCAGTTCAGGGGCAGCAATTAATTAAACCAGGTTGCACAGCTTTAAAAATATAACGACTGCAGCTATAAAAAGCAGTGCTAACTCTTTGTGGAGAAGACCGTCTGGCTCTATGCTCAGGGCCAAATACAGCCTATGGGCAGCAGAGGAGTTTCAGGAGATGGTGTGCAGGGGTCGCCTGCAGCCCTCTCCTGCGGTTGTGGGGGCTATGCCCACTCACCGAAACTCAGCAGGGTAGGGCGTTCAGACCCAACTCTGCCCAGAGCAGTGGGCGCAGTTCCCAGGACAGGAAAGCTGTGGAAGGCCATCTGTGACTTTCTTGCACAGTGGTAGGACCTATCACAGCCAGCAGACAAGCTACTGCACATCTGTCCACGGGAAGACCTCAGCTTCAAGGCCCAAACATGACTCCTGTCCTGAGCAGCAGCTAGCACAACTCTTCCCTACGAATAACTCTCCTTCCCCAGGGGCTGGTCGCTTATTGCCCTTCCCATGGACCAAATTCCCTCTCATCTCCATGAATAAAATCTTCAGCTCCTCCTCATGAACCAAACTTCTTCCCACCCCACCTTTTAACTGAACTCCCCTTCCATTCCTTCCGCTTTTCTTTCAGACTGTGACCTCATGGTCACTGGAGAGTGGGAGATGGCTTCTCTGGAGACGGGGCTGGCAGGTCTAGAAGTAGACCTTAGCTGCAATTTATGCCAAACAGGAGGACGGTTTCTCCATTTTTCCAGTTAATTTTCTCTTAGTTGGCTGGAACCCATCTTATCTGGAAATCTGGGACACAGCCATACACCAAAGCAGAAGCAGTTGTCAGGCCCCTAACAAGCCATTAGGAACACCCATGGCTTCAAAAGCTCCAGAGATTTATTTAAACAAAGAGAGATTGGAAGAAGCTTTAGACATGCACTGTAGTTTTCACCGTGCCATACCAGCTGGGAGACATGCGAGTCATTCACTGCAGTGGACTCTTTTCTCTGGACTACAGTTTAATTTCTGAATACATGAATAGACGTAAAAGATTATCATAAATTTTTCTTTTGATTCAGTTCTTAACCATGTGAAGGAATGGCTGTACGGACAGAGCTTGCAGGGGTTCATTGGTATTCACAATGCACAAGCAGTAGTCTCCTCGTGATCACCACATGCCATTGTATTGCAACCAGCAAGATGCTTAAGCACTGTTTTGTGGCCAGGAGAAAGTGTCTTCAACATTGCATCAGGTAATGAGATGCAGCAGTGAATGGTGACCACCACGTGATGGGTCCAGCAAAGCCAGTGCTCGAGCAAGGCAGTCACTATTTTCCGAAACTTGGAAGATCAAAGAGTGCAAACTTGCAAGTAGAAGGAAAGTCTCAACACTTCTTTGAAGAAGAATAAGTTCTGTCTCATGACAGACCTTGTGGTTTTCTGTATTGCGTAATGCTGAAAAGTGCCATTTATGACAACGGGAGAGCTGTCAGTTCTCTGTTGAACTCAGACTTTTCTATAAACACATCCTGTTCTTTCTACTAGGCAAGATTGTTTTGTCTGTAAATATCACAAGGATAGTAGATGAAAACAGGTGTTCACTGCCAATGACACAAGATTAGATAAGAAAAAAAGTCAACAACAGAAAAGACATTTCTGAGAAATATTGTGGGAATTCTGGCCAGCACAATGGAAGTCTGAGTCCAGCCAGGCTGCAAGGACCAGTTGGGGCTTACAATCTTCTCCTCTCTCCTCCAGACCCTTCTGTCTGGGCTCCAGAGTTCTCCAGACCACACTTTTTGCCCTCCTTCACCCCTTCAGTCCTCTCTTTCAAGCTCTGGTCCCCTCCAAGCTCCTCTGTTGGGCACCACTGCTCTCCAGGTCCCTCTGCTCCCCCTCTGATCCTCTTCAGGTCCCTCCATTGGGGTCTGGGCACCCCCATCCTTTCCATCTGCACTGTGGACCCCTCCAGATCCCTCTTTTTGGGCTTCAGTAATGTGCAAGTCCATGTGCTCTGCTTTGGTCCCGCCAGGTTCCTCCATTTCCTATCTGAAGGATGTTTGAACCCTCACCCTGAAACGAAACCTCATCTGAACAGACCTCTTTGAATACCAAATTCACAGTACTTCCTCCTCAAAAGGAGTAAGGAGAAATAGCTCATTTCAGACCATAGACCTCATCTTCACTAACTATGCCCATCAGGATTTCAGAGGCTTTCCAGCTCTGAAGGCTCTCAACTCCTGTGCCTTACCCTAACCTGAACCTCACAGGCACTTCAGGAGATTCAGGGAATGTACCTCCCAGCTCTGAACGTGAACATGGTGCCTACAAGAGGGGGAAGGAAATCTGGACAACTGAAAGGCGTGAATTCAAGCTTGACCTTTCTCCTGAGTCTCTCCATAATTGTTTAAAGACGGTATCGCCCCCGCTCACCCCTCTCTTTAGCTCAGTCACATTTGCTGGTCTTGCTCTACTCATTATCTCATGTGTCCAGTGATGGAGCTGGTTTGAGCACCTGGTTTCCAACACACTGATGCATCCGAGGAGGCTAGGCATCCATCCATGGCAGTGGGACTCTGCCAAGCCTGACTCAGTGTCAGGACCATTCTCCTCCCTGGCCAGTGGACAAGGGAAACCCAACCACGCAGCGAGGCAGAGGCCAGGGAGGGTCCAGTGCAGGCAGACCCTTCTTTGGGCTGGGAGCTGAGCATGGAGGAGCAGCTCCTGCACGGTGAGGTTTCCATCCAAACTGCTCCCTGCTGATAAATCCCCACGGGAGAGGCCTGGGGTAGCAGTGACATAACAAAGTGCTTGCACAAGCTCTTGGGTATAACTCTGGGAGCCCAGAGAGGGCTTTGGATATCTCAGGATGGGTTCCCAGAGCCAACTCTCACCCAAAACCAGGGGTAGGAAAGGGCTTCTAGGACTGTTCTTCAAACTGGATATTTGTGCTCTGAAGGAGAGGCCAAGGTCACTACCAGACCTCGCTCAGCAAGGATTCCCCCTTGACCTTTTCTTCATTTCTCCAAATCCCCTCTTCCAAAAGCCAAAAGGCTGACAGCAACTTGGTGAAAACCACACAAGTCTGCACCATCATCCTGACAGCCACAGGACAAACCACTGCGTGTCAGACTGCCTCAGCTAGCGGTGGCTGGACCTGTTTTCACAGAGGCAAAGGTACCTATACTGGGGTGAGAGGGGGAGGCTGGGATGTTCCCAGACTAGGAAAGGAGGTTGGGGATGGCCATCCAGGGACAGGTTTCCTGTTGGATACAAGTAGATGAGAAGGGACATAGACCTCCCACCATGTCCTGCTCCCGTGTCGCCACCACTGATGTTGTCACTGGTGCCCAGTTCCCTTTCCCAGCGCTGCTGGGGTGCTGATTTCCACGTCAGCCCTAGCTCTGAGCAGGGCAGGTGGCAGCAGTACCCATGCTGGGTGTGCAGCAGGGGCCAGCATGGCAGAACCCACGTCCAGGGTGGCACAAGGTCCTGTCCTGTCCCCTGGGGCAGGGTGACAGCCGTGGGCTCCTGTGGAGACCTGATGTGCAAGCTGCTGTGATGGCCGAGCGGTGAAGGCGTTGGACTTGAAATCCAATGGGGTTTCCCCGCGCAGGTTCAAATCCTGCTCACAGCGGGAGCTTTTACTGGCAGCCCCAGCAGCCCCTGCCCTCCTGTCCCCAGGAGGGACAGATGGACACAGACCAGTCACCCCTCATCAAGCTACCCTGCATTCCCGCCCAGGGCCTCCTTACAGAATCGCAGAATCACAGAATAGTAGGGGTTGGAAGGGACCTCTGTGGGTCATCTAGTCCAACCCTCATCCTTACATTTAGGAGAGGACAAAGACGGTGTTCAAAAGGGAGCAGCCCTGCACCTCTCCTTATCACAAGAAGTCCTGCAACAGCATATCCTCTGCTCCCTACAGCACCCCGCTCCACATAGTCTGTCACCCTGATCCCTACAGCCCATCACCCTGCTCCTGCAGCCCATCACCCTGCTCCCTTCAGCCCATCACTGCTCCCTTCAGCCCATCACTGCTCCCTACAGCCCATCACCCTGCTCCCTTCAGCCCATCACTGCTCCCTACAGCCCATCACCCTTCTTCCCATCACAGGCTCATGGCAGCCCTCCACCTGGGGTGGGGGACAGGAGGCTGCTGCCATAGGCCAAAATTCATCCTGCCCTCACCCAGCCCCATGCACTGGGTGTGGGAGATCCTGAACCCCATGGTGAACCCCAGGAGCTGCTCGAGGGCAGTGCACCCACCCAGGAAAAGGCTGGGGACCTATGGTGGCTGCAGGAACCCCCTTCCCTGGCTGGGAATCGAACCCAGGCCGCGGCAGTGAGAGTGCCGAATCCTGACCACTAGACCACCAGGGATGAGGTGGTGATGGTGGTGGACCTGCTGGTGTCCACCAGCCAAGCTCTGAAGGGACAGGGTCACTTAGACCACACAGCCCAAGGAGAGGACCAGATGGGATGGATGCCACAGCCTTTCTGGCAGACTTTGCAGGGATGCCTGCTCCTTTCTGAGAGCTGTGACAGTGGGAAAACGCTCTCTGCAAGAGGACCCCGTCTCTGCCAGGCCTGGGAAGCAGGAGGTGGCTATGCTGGGACTCTGATCACCGCCAAACACAGGTTTGGGAAGGCAAAGATGTCCAACAGTTCAAGAAAAGACTTAGCAGTCCCCTGGGGCTTCACCAGGGAGGTTCAGTCCTGCTGATGATGGAGCAGGGACCCCGTTTGTGCTGTGATACCTTGCCAGGCTCGCGTGACGCACGTCGCACTGGGCACAGGCGGTCCAGCTTCATGGACACAACCACCCTGACTCCCGGTGCACAGCCAGGGCTTCCCTGTAGGCACCTTGGGAGAAGCAGAACAGTGTAGGTGCAGGCTGACCGCTGTCAGCAGAGCCTTCCCAGTTCGGGGCAAACAGGGCTCTGAGCCTTGTGCTGGTGGAGGGAGTGTGTGGAGTCCCCATTCCTACTGGTTTTACAGTCACGTTTGCATCTTGTTTTTCTAGGGGGAAAAAAAAGCCAATTGGGGCCATCTTTTGAGACTTCATCCAGAGCTGCAAAGAGTAGGTGATCCTGGTTTCCAGAGAGTCCTTCTCGAGGTAGCAGAGACTTTTGCCTTCGTTTGCCCCGCAGAAGGGAGAGACCCTCACCAGCCAGCGTGCTCCGGGAGCTGTGCGGCCGGCGGGGCTGGGCGGGAGTCACGGGCATCTCCCGGGCATCCTGCAGCGGTGATGCTTGTGATACCCCGGCCCTTGTCCTGCGAGCCCCACATTGCCCATTTCCTCGGACCTATACATTTCACTTCAGAAAAAAAAACATATAAAAAAGAGGTAAAGTCAGGCTGGGGCAAAACCAGCACCAGACTTCTCCCCCCTGACCAGCACTCACCTCCAAGAAAAGAGGCTTTTTGCTGAATAGGAAGACGGAGAGGGGCTTGAAACTGACCCCCCACTCCCCAGGTGGTTGCTGTCAGCATGGGCAGCACGACTGGGTGCTGCAGAGCCCCGGACCCCTAGCCAGAGCAAAGACCCCAAGGGAGAGCCCGGGGCTCCAGGTGACAGCGCGACCACCGCCTGTCCCTGCAGCCCCCAACCCAAGGGGGATGAGCACTGACACAGCGGAGGACGCCCCGGGGGTGCCCGGTGCTGGCAGGACCCCTGCCCGCCCCAGGCTGTCTGCAGGGAGGACAGTCCCACCGGTGCGCTGGGGCAGGCACGAGGAAGCACTGCAGGGCTTCTCAGCAGATGGATGAGCCATGGCTGAGATGGAGACGAGGGAAAGGGCTCCAGGAATGTTCCCGCAGAAGACGGCAGAGGGCCCGGTGCTCCTTGGATGCTCCTATGTGGTTGGGAGGGGAAGTAAAGGGACAGAGAGAAAATCTCTCTGCCTTGCACAGGTCGGTGCACACAGAGTGGGGAAGGCTTGACTTGTCCCATGCAGCTCCCAAAAATGGCCAGTGTAGCTCCCCTCTCCACCTAAGACCAAACCCAGCATGGTCCTCCCTGCAGCTCTTCTGTGATGTGGTCTTGGGTGGCAGCGGGACATCTGGCGTCGAGCCCCCCTGTCCCCACGGGGCCCTGATCTCTGCCCAGGTTTCTCTGCAATGCCTGGTGGAGCCCAGCCGCTGGCCGCTGCCGTTGCCACCACCTTTCCCTGCGGGAGAGGGCAAAGGGAGGCAGTGGGTGGCTTTCGAGGAGTGCAGAGCGGGACAAGGCGGAGAGAAAGGAGCAGTGTCACCGTCCCACGAGAGCTGACCTGGAGCAAGGATGGAGCCACGACGGATGGTCTGGCACCTTTCCAAAGCTCCGGCATCTCTGCCGTCACGGTCAGGGCTGCAGGATACACCTCCAGAAACCCGCACAGGGCCAAACCCCCCGAGCGAGGGGCAAGGCCGGGCTGCGCGATGGCCATGCAGGGTCTTGCCATCCCTTGGGCACGTTGGGTAGGAGGACGAGGGAGCTGTGGTGGGCTGAGGAGCCGTCAGCCTGCGCTTTCAGGAAGATATGCAGATGTCATGGTTTCGGTTGCCTCTACAAGCTCTAACAGAGCGTGAGCTCCGGCAGCCTTGCGGTTGGGGGAGCGTCAGTATCACTCTGTGGTTTCTTAGATCTCTATCTGGACTTGTCAGATATTTTGTCACAGACAGTAACAGTTCCTTCCTCTGCCAGCAGATCTGAGCACATCAAAACAGGTCGACTTGCATGCCCCACAGCAGGACAGTCCCCGTCTGTGACGGCAGAGGAAGGGGAGATGGGTGACTGTCACCCCACCAAATGCGGCGAGGACGCGATGCAGCCCAGGAGCTGTGAGTTGGACCCCAGGAGGGCGCAGGGCTGTGTGGTGAGGCAGGTGGTGGAGATGTAAATACTTGCTTTCTACAAGCGCTGCTCCTTCGAAGGAGAAGCCCCAGGCGCAGGATCAGCCTTGGGGCAGCAGGGACAGGTCAAGGCTCAGTACAAAATGCAATTGCAGTAGTGAGGAGTCAAGGCTGAGGCACATCACCTTGCTTTGCACCCCTACGTGGATCTGGGGCATGAGCAATACATACATAAATTATCCAGAACAATAGGCTAATTACAGTACTGGAATACATTCAATGCAGGAGTAACAAAAAATAATCCCTCTCCCTGTCTCAGGGAGTGGGATATCCCTCAGCAAATTCCAGCTGAGCTTTTGTCCCTTGCAAAGCCTGACTACCTGCTGGCATGTTGCTGAGCTGCCCCAAAATGCCACCACCGTGTGTTTGTGACAATCCCATGGTGTCAGTCACTTGACCCAGCTCGAGGTCCTCCACATCCTTTTGAAGGCAGGGGTCCTCGAGGCTCCCAAGACCACCACCCCCAGCCCCATGTGGATGGTTCCTGGCAGGATGAGGCTGGGAAAGTCATGGACTCTTGCCCACCCCAGCAGCTCATGGGGACCCTCCTGTAGCACTGGTCTCCACCCGTGGGGACACTGCGGTGAGGGGGACGCTGTGGGGAGGCAGCCCCACACACCCAGATGCAAAGAGGTCTCCAAGGGCCCCACACAGACCCACAAGGCGTGGTGGGGGAGAGGGAATGTGGGAGCAGAGCAGCTCTGCCCTGCAGTCCCCACTGCATTACTGGGGCCACGGGGCAGCGAGGAAATCCTGGGGAGATGAGCTCATGGTGCCTCGTGAACAGAGGTTGTTGCTGGGAGCCAGGCATGAAAATACCCTGAGAAACCACAGGCTGTGAGCTGGCAAATTTGGTGCCTATTGCAGAGAAAAGGGAGGTGGAAAAGGGGAAATGCTCCCCGGGGCATCCCGGCGAGCCCATCACCTCGTGGCCGGGGCAGTGCCGGGGGGCTCTGGACACACCACACCATGAGCCCTGTGACTGTGCACACGGGGATGGGGGTACGCGTTTGCGCAAGAGCTGGTCCCTCTCCACTCCCCAGGCAGGGGAACCTCCTGCTCTGCCTTCTGCCCCCCACCTTGTGCCATGCTGGCACTCGTGTTTGCCCCGTGTCTCTGGGAGAAGACAGAGTCAGACCGTCGAGTCGGGCTTCCAGGCAAGCACTCCCCTTCCCGGCTGGTGCTGGGGTGTGTTAGGAGGGGTTTGGAGGTCCCCAGCTCCGTACTGGAAGCACAGCACTGAGGATTTTGTGTTTTACAGGGCCAAGACTGCCAGCCCGCATCCACAGCCAGTCTCCAGGGTGGCAGCCATCCTCGCTGCCTGCACAGGCAGCAGAGCTCGGAGCGTGCCTGCTGCCCGTGCTGCCTGCACTGCTCCCCTGCACCCACCTCGTGCGTGTCCCAGACCCATCACGGGAGCACGGACCCCCGGCTGGACCCACACTGTCCCCAGGCCATTTCGAGGGTCTGAGCACCTTTGTCCTCAAGGCCTGGGTCCTTGAAAAGCAGACTGAGTTGTGGCCCTCCTGGTCCTTCGGGGAGGATGCTGAGATGAGTTCGATGAGCACTGCTGTCGTGTTGGTGAATCTAAGTGTGAACCTGCTGCTCAAGGGTGGTTTCATATCCTGTCTTGGTCACTACAGTCCTCATGCGGGTGCTGATTTGCTCACTTACCTCACACAAAGGCTATTCTCGTATTTCCTAGACCTGCTGCTTCCTTTTTTCAGCCTCTCTGAGGCCAAGGTGCCATGACATCAGCTCTGCAAAAGCTTTGGAAACTCCAAGCGTTTGCGTTGAAATCTGACTGACGGGGCTGGCCACCGCCCCTATAAAAAGCAAGGACTGAGCCCGCACCTCACATCAGACCCAGGAGACATCTGCTCTGGTTCTGCCTCCGCCCTTGGAGCTCATCTCTGTCCACAATGAACGTCTCCGCAGTGTGCCTCTCCATCATCCTCGTCGCTGCCGTCTTTCCTCAGGCCTCTCCTGCTCCAAGTGAGTACAGCATCGCTCTCTGCTCTCTTGGGGCGGATTTTTGCTCTGAATGGCAGTAATTTTGAAGCAGAACTGGAAAAAGTTAGGTGCAAAGTTTGAAAGCCTGTGTGAATAGCTGCTCCTTCTTTCTTGGGACTGGTCTTCCTTTCTAGCATCCTTTTATCTTAGGTATGAATGTAACTGAGAAGTGTCAAAGTTTTCAGGTTTCATCTCCCCTGATTTTGTTGCTGGGCTTTAGGAGTGGTCTCAGGGTGACTGAAGGGATTTTTATCATTGGAAATGAGTGCAAAACATGTAACAAGCAATCCTAGCAATTGCTTTAATTAAGCTTTGGTGTTCACAGCAATTTCTTGCTGACTTTCTGGGGAAACAGGAAGAGAACAGGGTCCACAGCTGATTAAGGGGGTGGTTGCCCGTGCTTTCGGCTGGGGAATGTGTGGTTTATTGAGTGACAGACTCATGCTGACTTTCCTGATCTCTTCCAGTTGGGGCTGACACAACCGTGTGCTGCTTCAGCTACACCGCACGAAAGCTGCCCCAGAGTCATGTGAAGGATTATTTCTACACCAGCAGCAAGTGCTCACAGCCAGCAGTTGTGTAAGTACCGGCTCCTGCTCTGGGCTCTGAGGGAAGGCTCTGCCAGCCTGTGGGCTCTTTGCTACCTGTCCAATGGGGCCAAGAGCGTGGTGGTGTGAGGAACCATGCCCGGAGTAAGGGAAGTGGCAGCCACCACAGGTCCCATGTGCAGCACACGAACGCTCATCCTCCTCAGACGAGAAATAAGTGGCCTCCTTGGTCTTCTTGAACCATCCTGGTGCTGGGAATAAGGTGTGGGAAGGAGGTCCCTGTGTGGCCAGCAGAACCTCCCAGTGATGAGTCCAATGCACATAATTTGCCACCTGCAGGACTTGCATCTGGTATGCCAGCCACCCACGCGCCGCACCCAGGCTCACCTCCGCACTGAACACGGCCAGGAACATCTGACCATGGGGGGGTTCTCTCAGGGGACCTTGATCTGTCCCTGCCCTCTGGGTTTCAGCAGGCTCTGCAGCCCCCAATGCTTGGGGATTTGTGGGATGGGAGCCTGGAGGGGAGGTGACCCCTTGGGAGCCAGCCCTGGTCACAGGGCAGGTCAGCGTGTGCCCAGGAGGTGACCCAAGGCCCTCACGTCCCTTTCCCTCTCCGTGGCTGTAACACCCCCCCATCTGACTTGACAGGTTCATCACAAGGAAGAACCGGGAGGTCTGTGCTAACCCTGATGCCAGGTGGGTGAAGGAATACGTGAACACCCTGGAGCTGCAGTGAGTGCCGGCAGCTGAGACGTCTCTGCCCTGGAGAAGCCCTGCAAGACCATGCTGCTGAGCACCACGACCTGCTGAGCCACGTTGGGACCACTGAAGTTCCTTCTGTCCTGCAAAAGTGTCATTTATCCGTGATCACTTAGCCACCCTTACGGGCAGCTGTGAAGCTGGGGACCTCCTGGCCTTGCAGACCCATCTTGGCATAGCCTGCTGTGTGACCTGTGGCTAAACTGTCCCTTCCTTCTGCCTCCGCTGCTAGAATGGGAGGGGGACCTTATCCCCAGAGCTCTTTGTGGGAAGTGGTCTGTCGGAATTCGGTATGAGGGCTGTCATGTAAACCCGTCAGCTGGCTCGATTTTGCCGTGGTACAGTAGATGCTGTGAGTAAGATCTGTCTCCTTAGAGGAGGAAGTGGTACGCTGGTTACTTACAGGATGCTCATTGTGGAACCACATTGTTCAGCCTTGTTCTCAAAACGCTGTCTCTTGCTGGTGCCAAAGAATAAAGATTTTTTTTCTCTCTATGTCAGCTCTGGAAGAGGTTTGTACCCCTCCAGCCTGGAAAAATGGGGCCCATAGGACCCCACTACAACCGTTTTGGGACATGCAGGGGAAGAATCCCAACTTCCCAGCTGGAAATGCCTCAGCCTCCTTGGCCCTAAAATCTTTCCCTTCTGCCCCACCTCCCTGCTCGCAGCCCCGCAGCAGCAGCAGCCCCATCACGACTCCAGCACCTCCCAGGGCAGTTCAGCAGGAGGGTTGGACTAGATGACCCACAGAGGTCCCTTCCAACCCCTACTATTCT
>Ga0181612_170470_pt1 | contig 14988 bp, 6 predicted proteins | sample HoacroProtozoa21_FD_119630 | JGI IMG/M metagenome (GOLD analysis project Ga0181612, IMG submission 119630) | Hoatzin crop microbial communities from Cojedes, Venezuel. Combined Assembly of Gp0051906, Gp0051904, Gp0051908 | reverse complement strand
CTGTTCCCTCTGTTTGCTGTTCTGTTAAACTGCCCTTATCCCGACCCACCAGTTTTTCTGCCTGTTTCTTTCCATTCTCCTCTGCACCGCGGCGGGGGGAGGGGTGGCCGCGTGGTGCTTTTGTTGCTGGCTGCAACCAAACCAGAACAACCACATAGATAGAAAGGTACTGAAGTCCAAAATGAGTATAGAATGCCATCATTCTGATTTAGTAATGTTTGTGCTTTGCATAAATGTAGTAGCCTATAGGAGAAAGGCAGTAGGAAATCAAGCCCACTAGAGATCTGTTCTCCTAGATGCAGTTTCATTTGATAAAGTCCCACTGTGAAACATTGTGAATTGCCCCAGATCTTGAAAAAATTGATTTTGGATGAGTAAGTTCTGTAGACATCCTCCAGCTGTAAAAACTAATGGAGCCGGCATTGAATGTGGGCTGGTTAACTAAGTTAGTGTTTAATTTACAGGTTTTCAAACCAGTGTGAAGTATTTATGCACCAGAAAGGCACAGTACACTACAAAATGTAAAACAGTTAGTTTAAACTCATAAAAAAGACTATATCCAGACCTCTTTTGCCATATCTGCAACAATACTCTCATTATACAAAAGGTCGTATGGTGCCTATAATCTATATGTAAAAGCTGACTTTAGGATCAGTGGGGCTGCTGTGGACACTGTGAAATACAAATAGATTCAGAAGTAAATGAGAAGACTCTGCTATCCTAATTTCTTATCTGGCTAGTTATTATTAAGTAGAATGTGCTTTGATCTCAAGTATAAAATTAAATGGAATATCAGCAACAGTGAATAAAATCTCAAATGATCACAGAACTTTTCTCCTAGTAATAATTTTGAAGAGTAGAACAGTTTAAGGGTCAAGTCATCCAATCAAATGAACTTAATAATTTTGCTGTAGCAATGTAATCTCAAGGAAGGGTTTAATACAATAACTATTGCGGTATACTACCAAGAAAAAAAAATGCATATGTAGAAACATATACTGGACAGGATGGCTAAATGGCCTGCCTCAGGGACAGTAGGGGACAGAATCATCACCATTTCAATCGACCTTTTTCTTTCATGTTTCAAAAGTATCAGTTTTGCAAAATAATCTGAAAAGAAAATAAAAGAGTTTTGCAAAAGAAAGCCTGAGAAACTGAAAATGAAAATAGAAAGAGAAATGTAATAAAGCCTGAAATATGCTAAATCATACTGCAATTCATGCATTACCTTTTCAGCACTATTTCAAAATAACAAAATTTGTGACAGTGGTGCCTGTCAATAATTAATCTTTCCTGCTTCATGGCACAGTAGGTACTGTAGCCACAGCCACAACATAATAATGTTACACGATTGTTTTATGTAACATATTCAAGGTTGTTGGATGGCATCTTACAACAAAAGCTACAGAATCCATAACGTAAATGGATCAAGATGAAAGCAAAGTTCTCTTTGCACTTCTTGCGTGATTTTTTTTCCCTTGGGAAAGGGAAGAGAAGCTGCAAAGGGAAAGAAATCATCCCCCGTCTGCTTGGCTGGGAATTTCCCTTCTGCGTGAGTCACTGGCTGGTGTATGACCACTTGAGCTAGCCCTGTAGCACCCCTGCCTCACCATTCCTGAAGCACTTTTGGGCAAGCAGTTGCCATCACCTGCTCTTTCCTATGTGTGCTCATGTTCTGTACCGTGTATATCTGGGGACAAACTTAGCATTTGCTTCTAACTCACTACTTCAGGTTTAGAATCAGTCCCTTTTAACATACATTATCCTGGAAATCTGATTTTATACTCTGACATTTCTACTAAGAGTTTCTGAGAGATTCAAAAGTGTTACGTCACACAAGTACACAAAATAAGGTAGTCTTATTGCACTTATAAAGGTACTTGAAGAGATGCATACGGAGATTAAGGCTAGGAATATTAAGAGGATTCACCCGCTATGACTGTTTCAAGCTTGGCACAAATAAATGCTTGGTTATAACAGAAACACTAGTAAGCATTTCTGATACATTTGATCTTAGTGGCTTCTTAAAGGCCAGACAGTGATTCAGTGGGATATCTCAGAATGGACTTAGGAAACTTGAACCCTCAATTCTGTGGTCTAACCACATGGAAAATAACTATATCACTTGGAACAAAGTCATACACCAAATCAATATGACAGATCTGTAGTTGTTAAAAGGAACTTTTATATTTGATCTGGGTTTAAGCTTATCTGTAAATGTAGAGGCACGAAGGAAAAGAAGATTGACAAAACTCAGAGTGAGAAGTAATAGCTTCTGATGCTCTTGATCACCTTCTGCATCAGAAATTCTTAATAAATGTTTGGTTGCACTACCGCAGCACACTGCCAAGGTGACCATCTGTCAGTTAGCTTCCAGGGAATCTAAAGAAATTCTCTTCCGCATCAAGATTATTATTTTATTTTTAAATTGGGGAAGGCAGCTCTTTATAAATTTCTTTAATTTACCTGATGACTTTATGGGCTAAATTGTTAATAAGAATTCTCAGCAATAAGTAAATAACATCAATTCTCATCAGATACAAATCTCATGCAGAGATTGAGTGATGAGGAGAAAAACTATCATGGAAACTTGAATCAAATTTATTAGCAGATGTTCAGTGGTGCAGAAGAATTATACATGAATAATAAAGTGCAATGCTGGCTGAGAGCTCTCAATTTCCCTCTTTTCCCAGGAAGTAGCTTTTAATGGAGGTCTTTTCCCAGAAGCTTAACATTGTGTTGAATTATAATTAAGCCATATTGAGAAAACATTCAGGTGACGATGATTTACAAATGATCATATTATTTTGGGCTTAGCTTAGGGCTTTACTGACTAGAATGATTTCTCTGTTATGACCATATGTCTGTTAAGAAACTTGATTCATTATTGTCTGAAACTATTATGGGGATTTTTGAGACAATTAAAGAACAAAGAAATTGAAGGTGCTTCCTGCAGTTTTCTCTTGTTGTTTCATTAACTAAACCTTTGTGTAACTGTCAAAGATCAAGAAACAAAACTTCATAACATATGTAAGTGCATGAATGTGTAAGACTTTTACCTTGCCTGCCTGTCACACACAAGGACACTTTGTTTTATGATCTATTTAACCAACCCGGCAGTAATAACTAGTGGTGTGGATTGTAAGAGCCAAAAGCCACACACTTTCACCTTCCCTAAAGATATTCCCATTGTCATGGTCCCCCTCCGTGAAATTGAACCGTCGTTTCTTTCTGTCTCTGAGACAAACTAGGCCTCATGAAGACTATCTTTGTGTTAAGCAGCAACATGAAACTATACCACTCTGGTCAGGGAGGTTAATTCATCACGCAAAAAGGGGTACTAAGAAGTGGAGATGGATAGTGATATCCTAAAGGCTGAGAAACTGAGGATGACAGATGTGAATGAAGAATAATGGATGGAAATGTAAAGATGTTGTTTCCTTCTGTGTGAGATTTTACGGTCGTTACCATAAGTATCTACAAGACAGATCCAAGGTGACTCAAGTATCTGAAGTATAGGTGTTGTAGTTTGGCCATGCCTGGCAACAAAGGCCCACGCGGTCGCTGTGTCACCCCTCCTCCCCTGCTGGGGTGGGGAGGAGAATGGAAAGAAAGAGGCAAAAACTCGTGGGTTGGGATAAGGGCAGTTTAACAGAACGGTAAACAAAGCGAGCAGTAACAACAATACTGATAAGAGAATATACAAAGAACAGCAAAATGTAGAGAGTAACTCTCACTGCCCAATGCTCTCCGCGCTCCCGAGTCACGACTCTTCCTCACTAGCCAGCTCCCCAGCCGAACCCAGCATGATGGCACATGGTATCGAAGACCCTGTTTTGTTTGGCCAGTTTGGGTCAGCCCGCCCATCTGTGTCCCCTCTTGGCTTCTGGTGAAAAATTAACCCTGTCCTGGCTGAACCCAGGACAACAGGGAAAGATTTGAAGCTATGGATAACTAGTTCAGTCACCTAACATGGGCACCTCAAGCTTAAAAGGTGAGGCTTTGGCCAGCTAGATGTCCCCACCCTCCCCACTTTGCCAAGGCATTTATCTTGATACTCAAGGCAAAGCAAGCATTTTGGTAAATCAGAACGTTTATCTCTATGCATGGCTCTGCTTCCTGACCCTCCAGTCAGTGTCCAGGTGCAGCTTCAGCACCCAGGGGAAAGGGGATTCATTCTTTTCCCGTTCTAATGCATCACATTCATTGTTAAATGTGCTACTGAGAACAAGCACAGGCTCTACAGCTTGACTTAATTGCTTTACAAGTGTGCTGAACATCCCAACAATGTGTTTACAAAGGGAATCCTGACACATTTGGGGGCCTGCATTACCTGAGACCTGATGATGCTTGCCAGGGGGCACATTTATAAAGTGCCTTGATTGAATTCTAAACCAGCCTTATTCCTCTTAAATTTGCTTTAATGCAGGAGCATCTTACAGCAAAATAGTCTACACAATAATCTTTAATGTCTCACTGGTGATCTCTACCTTTGAAAGTGAGTACTGGAATACCAGATAAATTCTTCAGGCAAACTTCTTACCAGAAGATTCATATTCTTTACATTTGCCATTACAAGTCAAGTTGGGGTATATAATTGCCCATTTTGTTAGCTTCCTTCTTAAAGATATACTCAAAATTCACTATCTCTAAGAGATATCTTAAACTGAAGAAGCTTAGAATAAAAGAAAAAAAAAATCTAAAGAAAGCCTTGTCTTTAGTATCTCATTTCTAGCTCATGTAAATGTGATGAGGATGTCTGAAATGCATACGTGACAAAAAACTGACACACTCCCACTTTCTAGTTTTACATAATACAGAAGATAACTTTATATTGCCACAGCTCATCATATCCCTTGTGGAAACCCACTACCTATTGGGAAATGAATGTGTGCAGACTCTTGACTCTCCCTTAGAAAAAGTCCTGCCTAACAGTAGATCCATATCAGAATATTGGAAATCGCTGTATTTCCAGTGAATTGGCAAAACCTATTTTAATATCTGAATTCAGAGAACTGTAGAAAAACAGTTTTGATAAGGGCCTTGAATGCCCATCTTCTTGCCTTATGAAGACCAATTATGTATATAGGATTTGTCTGTGCTAATTCTCAAATATTAGGGCAATATTGTTTCGTCTTGATTAAGGTGTATTCTCAAATAGAGTTCATGAGTCCTTAGCTGAGGAAAGACTGAAGCATATGGCTAGGCATTAATCTCATAGAAAATTTTGACCTTTAAAAACGAGATTTCTATTACCATGGTCATTTTTGATTTTACTTGCTATTAGCTGTTACTTAGCATCACATTAATATTTCACTACTGTTTTTTATAGTTTTTGTATGTTTATTGCTTTATTCTTTTTATTATGCTTCATTTCTTTGAGAGGCTATTTTCCTGCTACATTCCAAACTACAGATATGCTATGTACAGCAATTCTATTGACTGGACATTTAAAGGATAGCTGGAATAAATATGCCTTAATTTTAAAGAAATATGTGGCACAACTTATTCCTTGAATTTTTAGTGGGTAAGCAATTAAATTTACTGCTCACAATTGATGGGCAACAAATCCAACAACAGGTAGATGGATTCACCAATTCCCTATTAAAAGGAAAAGTAAAGCACATGTCTAAAGGTCAGAGCATGAATCGTAGTGTGGATAAGAGGCTGAAATGATCACACTGAAGGAAAGCAGTTCCATATTCAGTAACACATTTGAGACTTTCAGAATTATTTCTGGCTGGTTTTAGTTATCTCTAAATTGCCGGCTGAGATTCAGTAGCAGATCTTATGTAGCAGAAACTTTTCTAGTGTAATAATCATTCTTAAAGAATAAAATACATTGATTTTTACTTCAGGTAAATAAACAATGTCACCACAGAATAAGCATTACTCCTCATATGAAGTATACGTCTGGAAATCTTAGAAACACCATTATATAAACCAAAACCAGAAAGTCAATGGGTCTAACTAACCTGAATTTCTGCACAGCTGTTTGCAGTACTTGAGGTATTAGATCTGGACAGCACATACCTCATGGTAAATTAAGAGTATAGTCCTGCCTGCTTCCTCTGTGAATAGGAATCATTGGAGGGCAAGTTAGGCTACAGAACCAGTGTGCGAAGCTGGAATGCTAAGACATCTTTGAACTTATTTCTTTGAAGTAAATCTTCATTAAACGCTGTTGTTGGAAGGCAACACGTGTTTTTTTCAGACCTGTTGCCTTGCTGATTCTGCTGTAGCCAGGCAAAGATAGATTACTGTTGACTTACTGTTGGGAAGCTGATTTAGATCTTTAGAATGGGGTTTGACTCATCTGTCTTTAGCTGTCTAGAAATTAGAAATGGGTCTAAGTCACCCAGCTGGGCGCCTAGTATCAGGTGGAGAGGTGGAGTACCCTACCTGACCTCCTGCTCTCTGCAATCTCTCTTACATCCTGTGCAATGTCTTTCAGCTCTGTCCAAATTTCTGCAACACTTTAGGAGTCACAACTAGCACTACATGCTTTTGTTTCAGCCACTGAATCCCACCCCTGCATGTCCAGCCTAAGCAAGGTGTTGAACTATGTAGTCAGAAGGAAGAAATAGGCACCTACAGAATTATTAAGCAGATTAATCATTCTTTGGAAATGTCAGCCCCTCAGATTGACTACACAGAGTAGACAATTTTTAGAAGGCTAATGATGTTAGACAAGATGAATATCTGTCTTGGAGACAAAGGCATTAATGAAGTAACATTTAGAAATGGAGGTGCATGAGAAAGACTTTGTTGCCCATAGAACATATAAGTCTCTGCATTATTCTGTACATGAAGAGCCATTTTATTCCTTTTTGTAATTTAAGATTCTGTATGATGAAATGAGTATTTCACACTAAACTAAAATGGAAATTTCCAGACTATCCTCTGTGAAGTGTGTTTCAGTTTTTCATGACAGCACTGTGTGTCTGAACTTCTGAAGCTGGAAAGGGAATGTAATCCATGCCTTCAGCTCCCTGGACAAATTTTTTAAATACTAAATATTATCTAGTACTCAATAATGCTATAAATGTAGTTACTGGCAGCTCTAATTTTTACTGTCTGATTTTTTTATTAAAAAAGGTACTCCTGCATTTGTCAGAGGCCCAATGTGATAATGTATGACTAAGACATATCAGTATACCAGTTTAAAGGTGGGAATAAGCCTGACCCTTATATATGGTCTCATCACTCCAGTAGCAACCTGGGGACCTCTCTGTGAATTGCATGAAGGCTGGATGACAGTGTCTTTATTTTCTAGGATTACTTGTTCTCAGACTATTTTCTTGAGAGGGCGTCAGGGTACGGCCTCCTCCTCCAGACTGAGAACTGTAGGTTTAACTCTCCTTTTCCTCCGTCCCTCTATGTACAACATCACAGCAAAAGAATAGCGACCAGAAAACCAATCTTGTGCAAATTAAATAAAGTAGTCAGCTAACAGCTGTCTCCACTGAGATTATCTGATTATTTTTCTGAGAGAGCAGGAAAATGAAAATCAGGGCAACTCAACAAATGATTATCTGGAGAGAACAGCAAGAGCCTGGGACCCTGTCTGGTCCTTGTAAGGGTATTTAATTTAAGTTTGACCAGGCTGACTGACGTGTTTTCTCCTCCATTTTAGTTCTAAAGAAAGTATCAAAGGGAAGGCATTGTGAGTGGTGTTGCCACAGAGCAGCTCCTGCGGACCCAAAGCATGTGTCTGGCCCTGCTGGTAGCAGGGCACAGCAGCACAAGCCCTGTCTGATCGTGAGCCATGGCAGTACACCTCCCAGGGAGCTGGGAAATCTCCACGTGTATTTGCACGAGATCTTATCCCGTGTTGCTTGGAGACAAACACAAACATGGCAAAAATATCACTTCTATCTGTCATCACTTCTATATGTCCCCCTCTTCACAGACTCCCCTACCAATATTTGTCTTTTGCAAAAAAAAACTAGCATGGGAGTAGGTTGTCTTTGGAGGTATTTCACAAGAGCTGCTTGGGATGTCTGTCACTTAGACATATTTCATAACCTTCCGTTGCTTCTTGTCTGAGAAACAGCCATTTTGAGAGACTCTTGGATTACTTTCTCATCTGTAACTTGGCTAGTTTTATGAAATAACCCTTCAAATCACCTGTTAATGAATTAAAAAATTTCATGCAGCTGCAAATATATGCGTTATATGTCATAATTTAATTCTTTTTCCCACAAGTGCAAAAAAACTTTTGTGAAACCAAATCTGATGATGGTGCCTCTGTGGGTCACAGGTATGATACCTTAGTTTGTGAGTTTTTAGTACTGCAAAAAGTTCTCTCACTTGGCCGGAATATCAACTTTAAATTGGCACATCAAATATTGTAGGTTTTAAACTTTTTGATCTATAAGTACAATAAGCACCCTCTCTCTAGGTATGTAGCAGCACAAATATAATTTGCCGTTTGAACTCTGAGAGATGCATTTCTTCCTTCTATGATAAGCTCAAAACAAAAAAGTAAGATAACTACAGGGAAAATATAATTTCATAAGCTTCAATTTCTTAAGTAAGTTGATCACCTTACAATATTATTTAGGGAAGACTTGTCTACTGACCCTGTGAAAGAGATAACATTTTCAGGAAGATGAACAACCAGCAGCTGTTTATGAGGACAGTGATGATTTTTCAAAACTTCTTTCTTAACTTGGCTGAGGTTTACTTTGTGATCTCACAAGAGGACAGCAAAGGAAACCGACAGACTAATCACTACTCTTTAGTTGAGCAGAAAGCACAAAATCAGAAGTGCCTCTTTTCTGGGACCTCTCCAAAGGAACTGATTTTGTCTAATAAGAATGAATGGTAAAGAAATCAGTTCAACAGAATTTCTTTGTAATGGAGAGACTATTGGATGTTGCAAATGGCAATATGCTACTTAAACTCATACAGATTTTAGGACATAGGCTGTGACATAGGGCATGGACTAAACTTGGAAGGTTAGATAATGTGATCTTCAGTCTGAAAGTCTTTTTATAAATGAAGCCAGCCAGTGGAGTGCACCCTGAGGCATCTGAACTGAGGAGTCAGTATGCGGATGCGTACATGTGAGCGAGAGCTTGATTTGGTTGCCTACGCATAGGCATCTACTACCCATTTAGATATTGGAGACTTTCTGCTTGGCCTGAAAAAAACAAATCTTCCACAGGTCTTTGTCATACCTTCAGATGTTTACATGCATTTTAGATGTTCTAGGGCTTCTCAAATGATACTGAACACCATTATCTTATTCACCTAAAATAAAGTCACGGCTCTAAAATTCCCATTGTAACCTTCAGAGATTTAGCACCTACTATGTACAAAACTTTGGGAGTGATTTGGCTAACCAGACATGAAATGTCTAAACACATATGTCTAGTAGGATTTCAGATGCACAATTTTATGCAGTATGTCTGCACAGGCTGGTGGTTGTGACCCAAGGACCAATGAATGTCCATTGCTGCACGAGAGCTCACACTCCAAAAGCAGCAGTTGGAACTTGGGATCTATGTAGGTTGGGAGAATTCAAAGCATCTAAAGTGACACGAGAAACAGATTTAGGCAGCTAAGTTCCATCATAAAAGAAGTATTTATTTTCACTTTAGAGTGAGCTGAATCGCGCTTTCATCTCTACTTTTTGCACTGACTTTAGCTCCATTGACTAGAGAGTTTGGCGGAGAGGAACCTGATGTAATTCAGCAAGGGCAAGGGCTTGCTTACACCGAAGAAGTGAAGAATGAGATGGGATCTTACAAAATGCTTGTAAAGATCTTAAGGGTTGGTGTTAAGAGGATGCGGTCAGAATCTTTTTGTGGTGCCCAGTGACAGGACAAGAGGCAAAGGGCACATACTGAAATTCCAGCAGAACAGAAGGAAAAACATCTTTACTTTGAGGGTGACAGAGAACTGGAACAGGCTGCCCAGAGGGCTTGTGGATTCTCTTTCTCTGGTGATACTCAAAACCTACCTGGACATGGCCCTGTGCAGCCTGCTGTAGGTGACTCTGCTTTAGCGTGGGGGTTGGACTAGATGATCTCCAGAGGTCCTGTTCAACCCCACTGTTCTGTGATTCTGTCATTCTGTCATTCTGTCATTCCATGACAATACTGTGAGGTAAGACTCTTCGTGCTCCAGTTAGCAGTTGTCTTAATCTGTAGGTAGATGCCTTAAGCAGGTGCTAAATCTGACTTCTAGACTTGGCTTCAACCTGGGGAAGTAAAGAAATGCATACCAGCCTGAGTAATGTTCACCACTATCTGATTGCTGTCTGCATTAAAATAGTCACATGAGTCAAGTACTCATAAACATCCAAATGATAAAAAGAATAAAGTAGTAGATTAGCTCTCTTCAAGCAAGTGGAGTATACTTCTTTCCTCAGCAGTGTGGCAGATGCAAACATAAAAGATGAAGCAGTTCTTATTACCTCCCTTCCAGCCTGCCTCTTCTTAGGCGTTTCACACATTCAAGAAGTCTCGGAGACAGAAGGAATCGGCAATGGCTCAGAACAACGCTGAGATCTGCGTGAGGGAGCTATTCACATCTCTCTGCACCTGCAAACAAGCCTAGGAGTTGGCAGTAAGCTATTTTGTAGTGTTTCCTTTCGCAGATAACCTTTGGAAATCATCCTCCCAATTGCTTTTTCAAAATTGAATGCAGTAATTTGGTATTTGGCTTGAACACCCAAGCTGTACAGCCATTTAGACAAGGGAAGTGTGAAAGTGCTGGCTTTAGTGGAAAGAGGAGAGAATGGCACACAGGAAAGAAAAAGGACTTGTTCTGATGGCGCTTAGCACCTTCACTCACAGTGATGCAGTACTGTGAGTTCAGCAGCTAGCGCAGGTCTGCAGGATCCCACTAACACACATTTTTATACCCCAGTTTCTTGCTGGACTAGATAATTCTCCTAAAGTTAGGCAATACTGGGAAATTCAGGGGTTTGGAAAGGGAGTTGTTTTTTGTTTGCTTTAATATTTCCTCATTTTTCTGTTCTTATTACTGTGAAAACGTAATACATTGAAATACAATTCCATATTACAGCATTTTCATTTCCCACTCTGTCATCCGTTTCACTAAAAGACTGCACATGTATTTATGTACATTCACTCAGTTTAAAGCAATATATACATAAAATATCTATATATTGTTTTAAACTGATATGCCGTTTAGTGCCCTTTTAAAATGGATAGGCCTTTTAGTGTTCTGATTTTGGCATTTTACCTATTTTAATTCCTCTGATTTGAGTTGTACATTCTGTTCTCTGCAAGGACTGGATTGTGACTCACACTATATGACCCCCATGTCCCCATGGAGGAAGAAAAAGGAGTCTGAATTTACTTACATTCCTGGGTAAATTACTGAGATCAAGATATACAAGATGAGATGCCTGAATGCTTCCATAAAATTCTTTCTATGCCATCTTAGACTCTGAAGCCAGACAGGTTCCCAAGGCAGGGAAGGGACTGAAAGATGTCAGAGTCCTAGCATCATCCTATCTCTGAGCAAAACTGAAATGATGTAACTGCACATCAGATTTTGTACTGTTTGAAAGCAAAGTATTGCTGTGGCAGAATGAAAAGAGAAAGGAAAAGAAAAGAAACGGGCATTTTAAGGGCTACTGTTGTATCCTTATGGCTCTTCCTAGCATTTGGACTTGTTCTAATTTTCAGATCTGAATAATCTGTCAAAATCCTGCTGCTTCTATACAGTATTTAGTTTTAAGACTTGTTTAAGAAGGTAAATGTGAAGCTCTTTGAATATCTGCAAGTTACATGCAGAAAGATAAATCCTTCCCTTTCTCAGCTTGTACTTTTCAAGAGCTCAGAGTTAAGTGAGATGGAAGTACTCACACCATACAAAAACTGTTCAAAATCTCACTAGACTGTGACTTAGGTGAACAAGTCATTTATATTGTCTGTGTGCAAAAGTATGAAAAATACTGTATGCCAGTCAAAAAATGGTAGAGTTTCTTGTCCTGTTGCATCACTAAAAAATATGTGGAGAAAGTTGGCTTGTTTTCAAAATCCAAATTAAGAAATATTAGTACAGGCATTACTGTACTGTAACTTTGTTTAGAAAAAATAATGGTGGTGGTTGTCTCTTCCTCCTGGTTTGTGAAACTTCAGAAGAGAGAGAGATGAAGATGCACTGAGGGTAGCATGCCATTGAATTCTCCTGGTTTTGTTTCACTTCAGATATTAAATGCAAATATTTGCTGAAGCCTGCAGATTGATGCTTCTGATAAGTTATATTCAGAAAATGAAGAAGTTGAAAGAAGTCATATTACATAGTTATTTAAAAGTTTCTGTGCACGGTTTTTTTTTTTGCCTTCCAGAGTATGCTGTTTTACTGCTGGCTCCTCTTCCACTGACTAAATATCCCTTAGAGGGAGTCTCTAATGAGCTACTCACTCCATTCTTCATTAGATAGACTCTGAGTTGAAGGGTCCCATATCACCCCAGTGTGCAGCAGAGATGTCGATGGGGCATGCACCAAGACTAAGGAAGGATTTCCTCATTTCTTATTCTAAGTTAAATTTCTGAAATTAAGAAATTTGTAATATTTCTAATGAAACGAAAATGATCAGAGGGTTACAAGAAGGACTAGTAAGAAAAGCCTTAAATTATTATAAACTATAAATAATAATTGAAACAATTTTTTAAATGGATTTTTTCCCAGAATACACACTCCCAATGAATAAAATCGTGTTTTGGCATTCCAAAAATATAACCAGACTGAAAGCACCAGAGCATGTCACAGCTGCCAAATTGCTGATTGTCTTCTTTATTTTCTCATTACAAAGCTAGATCAAAGAGTTTTAGGTGGCATTACCACATTTTTTAAAGAAATATGAACAACTGTTAGTCTACAGCTCTTCTCTCTAGCACTTTCTTCTTTGACTTTCTTGCTGCAGAAAAGCTGCAAAATATCAGCTTCAGGATATATGGTACACATAGAACTTCCCTGTGTGTAGATCTCACAAAAATCTGGATCATTAAAATATTTGTAAGAACTTCCTGACTTTGGAGAATTTTATTCTCTTTGGTCATTAAACGTAGTGATGCAAAACCCAGTCTTTTCTTTCTGCATCAATTTCCATACATTTCTTTGTTTTAGCAGTAGCTGATCGAAGTGAGAAAGCTCTGTTCCCTTCATTCTACCATTTACTCCAGAGTTATGATACCAATGTTAATTTTTTTTTGATGCTCTTGTTGCTCAGATAGTTCAATTGTAGCTCAATTTTATGCATCTTTCTTCTCTGTGATGCTGTTTATTCCTTGTCATTTTTATGCAGAAAATATTTAATTAGAGTAAGGTATTTTACAACATTGGCTAAATAATGACTTAAAACAAGCCAGTTTATCTTTCAAAGTCCAAGTACTGGTCTGGATCAATCCTGTGTGGCTGTCCACCTCTGTTTTTTGACTGATCCTGTATATCTGTGAAGTGAGTGAGACTATTAGATGCCTATACCTGTCCGACACATGTAATTATCACCACAGGTAAATAACAAAATGTCAATTCATTGCTGAACTACAATTTGAAATGGACTAGCAAGAGGTATTTCATAAAGAAGACGGAGAGTTAGTTTTATATGAAAGTAGTGTCATACACCAGACTACTAGGCTTCTGGGTGCTCAGTTCAAATGAATACTTTTTCTGGATCCAGCTGAAATGGACTACAGCATGTCCATTTTTGCTAAACAATTCCCAGGTCCGGACTGCTACCATCTGTGGTAGTAAATGTGCAAGATTGCTACCTTTAACCAAATTCCAAGAAATAATAGATCAACATCACCAATAAAGTTTTGGGTTATGTAAAATGGTGCAAAACTCAGGCTGGAAATAAGAAAGGGAAGAGAGGCTTGAAAAAGGACATCCAAAACAAGTCCTTTGTTGCTAAATTAAGTTAATTCATGAATAGGTTTCTAAAATCCAAGTGTATATACACTACATTTTCTTTTTACTGTCTTTTTTGGCTATAGACGCCCATATAGTGGCAAACATTTTCTCTTTTCTAGTTTAAGAAGATCAACAGAAGAAAGAAGTATATACCTGTGTATATTCACATGCAAACACCTCTGAATTCTTCAGTTTAGAAGAAATATTTCTAGCATCAGATAAGTATGGTTACCTTTAACCCATTCAATATTTATTCCTCAGTTATTTGAGTATGATGGTGTAAATTGAAGTCATGTGTTAAATTGATCCACTGTGTAATTTAGTTTAATTATTAAATTTGATTCAATATTTAATTTGGTTTAATAAATGTGGGCTTCCATAAATGCATGCATTTAACTGATATATATATTGGGACTGTATAATTTTGAATAGATTAAATATTTAATAGAGAACACTTTTTTGAATTATTCAGTATGCAGACTAGATAACAGATCTACTCTTTCAAAATAGTGGAAATGCAAATGATACATTATAATAATAACATATTTCCAACAAAGAATATGTATAAAATACATTGAACCCATTGTTGGTTCCTTTCCAGTCAAGCAAACCAATCTTTGCTTAATGGAAGCGACCATTGAGAATTCATCAGGAAAGCTCCCAGAGCTGTTGTAACTGTAATATAACTCACAAAAACTAGACTATTAGAATATGCAGAATACTGTGGTGACAAAATGATTTTGAAAACGACTATAACAATATAATTTTCCTCTGTCTTTTGTGAACAGCTAAATGTTCGAAAGATTTGTAGCTAATGGTAGTTTAGTATTCTGGATCACATTCAAAGAGTGGAGTACTCAGAATCACAGTTAAATTCTCTAATCAAAATATGTATTTCGTGTTGATATTGCACCATAAGCAAACTTCAGAAAATGAGACATAATTTAAGTGAACTCCAACACTCATCTGATTTCAGGTGTATGTGTCATGTCAGCTGAAATAAATGGGACAATACTTAGCCAGTGCTTAAATTTTTTACTGAGAAAGTGAACACTTCTAAGCATATGACTGTGATGAAGGATTTTG
>Ga0181612_100607_pt1 | contig 14988 bp, 8 predicted proteins | sample HoacroProtozoa21_FD_119630 | JGI IMG/M metagenome (GOLD analysis project Ga0181612, IMG submission 119630) | Hoatzin crop microbial communities from Cojedes, Venezuel. Combined Assembly of Gp0051906, Gp0051904, Gp0051908 | reverse complement strand
AGAGAAATAATTCAGGCTTTGTCTAAATATGGATCACACCTGCAACAATACTAGGCACGCTTTTATTCTAGTTAGCTCATGTTACAGTAGTACTAAACACAAGGTAAAAAGCTGGCTTTGGAACAGCCTCGTTACTCAGCTACCTGAATCCCTGAAACACCAAATCCTGTTTCTCATCATTAACCAAACCATCCACAGCACAGCTGGTTCTACTGCACCTTTCCATGCTCCTGTCACACCTCTGGATTCTGCTGTACCCTCACAGTAACATGCTAGCGAGGCGTAGGAATTTTTTGATCAGCGTTACAAGCTTCAAGACCTATGCTACCTTCCGCTTAATTATTTGGGAAGCAACACAATGGGCCTCTTGAGCATGGAAATTTACATTGTCTTCCAACTGAAGCAACTATTTCTCATGCTTTACTTTTGCCAGATCTGTGGAAGTGCTGTAGCTAATAAAAACAAGAGAAAATCCAGACTAAGAAAATAAATTCTAAAATTCAACTGATAATGTAAAACCAATGTCATCTGTAAGCAGGAAAAGTTACAGCTGTCTATTAAAGTCCACCAAGAACCTTCACTTAATTACATTTAAAGAGACTAGCCAGTAATTTTTCATATTAGCAGAATTCTCAAAAAAATTCCACATTTATGCTTTTTATAATGAAATTAAAAATTAAAAAGGAACCTTATTAGTCCTTTTTTATACTGCCACTTTTTAAGGAAGAACCTGGTGTTTTAGCTTAAAATAATCTTCACGTTTCAAACTGGTTTTCCTCCTGGAAACTAGAATAACTTTGTATATTTATATGAATTTTAAATTCTTTTGCATAGTATTTTGCATGATAGTCCTTTGAAAATTTTACAGAAGTGACAAAACTTTTCATTGTTCTGGAAAATCAGAAAGTGAACTTAAAAAGATATTATTTATACCACAAATACATATTTTTCTTCCCATTTCAAGGCTACACTTAGAATTCTTAAAAGTAAGATGAAAAGTCTATAATCCATTACCAAAATGTGTGCTCAAAAGAAATCCTGAAGCAAATTTGCTAGGTAAGTCTGAATAAAGATAATTTTATCTGCTGCATAAGGTTGAATATCAACATATCTTGTTAATCCCTTCAGTTACATTACTTCTTAAAGAAACAAACTTTGGGCTCTTTGCTAAAATCAAAAGCATAGTGCAAAGTGAAGCTTTTTCCTACCTAGTTTTTATGTAGTACTCAGGCACCCTATAAAAATTAACTGAGAAAAGAACTCATGGAAGTCAAAAAGCTAAACATGATTTCCATGTATAGTCTATGCAAGCAAAATATAAACTAGCTACTGTGAAGTAACCATTTCTCGTGATATTCAGGTATTAAAAGTAACATGGGTTCTGCTTTGGGGTTTTTGATATCTTTGCAGTTCTGTTTTTAAGTGCACCATTTCAGAAAATGTTGCAAAACCCAGTTATTACACAGTTAATGTCTGCTATCTAAAAAGTTTCATAGCACAGTCTGTTATAAGCATTCAGGATACACTCACATAAATGAACTGATTAAGTTCACGCATCCCACTGCAAGCACCTAGGAAGCTACTGCAGCTAAAAATGACTCCCCAAAATTACCCTCCTCACAATTAAACAGTTCTCATAACTGTTGTGATATCAGTTGTTGAAACGGAACAAAGCATTGCTGAAGAAAACATGGCCGTAAGTGAGACTAAGCTGTAGTAAATCATATCTTAACACAGGATGCCAATTAAACTGACAGGTATTCTGTAAAACAGACTGTCAACCTTCATGTTTTTGCAGGACAGCTCTACACTTATTTTTATTTATCAACAGTTGCTTTTCAGAAGAATAAACAGCCATGTCAAACCTGACACTTGAGTATAAGTTTACAAGAAAGGCTTAAATTATTAATTTTTAACACTTACATGAGAATGCAAGTGCTTTTATTTCACTGAAAATATGACAATTTTCACATTTAACATAATATACTCTGTTTATGAAGTAGTTTTCATGTTTTACAGTAGTTAGTGTCAAGTTTTCACTAAGATGAACAAAATCAATTTCTTCCATAAAGAGACTAATTGTAACCATTTACAGCTGCCAAATTAACTAACAGTATACATGAACTGGTTTACCAGAATACTTGTCTGGTAAGCCAATTCTACATCATGTATATCAAATCCTCAAGAATTCCAAAGTCTTGAGCTCACTTTTAAAAGTACACTTCTATCTTGACTCTTGAACATATTACATACAATTCCCCCCCACAGAAGTTCTCCAAGCAAAAAGATAATGCAATCCAATATAATCAAGAACATCCCATATTTTTCATATCTGTTAATTCCAAAAAGAGTAACTTTCTACAAGCGAGAATGAGAAATTTTTTTTTTTGGGGGGAGGGGGGGGGAAATCACTAAGTTGTGGTCATTCTTGCTTCATTTTTATTTGGCAATACAAGGATATGAATGGGCATCAGAAATGTCTTATCACACTGTAAAACCCTCATGACGATAAATGAAAGTATAGGTTGAATTCTAATAAGTACACACACTTCTTCCAAAAAGAAGCTAACTAGAGGAAACAGGTTGTGGGGTGTTTTTGTTTGTTTGTGTTTTTTTTTTACAAGTTTGATTCAGATTGTTATCATATTTTCAGTTGGGGTAAACAGTGAAATTCTCCTAGGGTGACAGCAGCTTTCTAGTTGTTAACGCATGCTGTTGAAGACCATCACATACCTTCGGCTAATCAAGAACATATATAAAAGACAAGTAAAGAGTTTCACTACTCTTTTCTTATATACCAAGCTTTTAACATCACTTCTAAACTTGATGCTTTGCATACAGAGTCAGTGCCTAAAAAAGTGAAGATATTTTAGTAAGTTTCCTGCACTGTATCATTTTAGAGACCTTTGAGCAACCATTAAAGTTGAGACCGGAAGTGTTCATATACTTACATTTTGAAATTCAAGTAATAATGTTCTAATGAAGTAATCTGTTCTTGCTTGCTCAGCTTCCTAGACATGAGAAAATAGTAATGAATTGGAAAAAAAAGATCAATATACAGCATACACGATATGACTAAAAACTCGAACTTCAAACTCGGGTGTCCTTTTTGTAATGTACTGGTTTTGTATCAACGATTTCCCCAAAAGATGGGCAATCAAAGAATTGATTTTAAAACGGCAGCAACTTCGCTTGCTACACAAGATATCTGTGAAAGATATTACTTCTAGTTAAAATAAAAATTGAGTTTTCAAACCAATAAGTGCCCAGTCTGCTCCTGCAAACTATCAAAAAACCTTGTAAGAGTATTTCAAGGTACTCCTTTTGCTTTACTTCTCCATACATCTACTTAATTTACAGATTGCCTCCCATAGCCATCCCTCTATAAAGCTTCTGCTGTATAAACATCAGCCTCTTATCACTATCCTTGACATCTCCTTTCATTTTTTCCCCCCTTCTGTTATTTTCAATTAAGGGTGCATCTGAATGAATCATTGTAATTATCTTGGTTGTGGCCAAAAAGCATAGCTTCTAGACTCCCAGGATTTTCAAATTTGCCCTTGGAACACCAGGGAAAGTTCATACTGTAGACACCAAACAGTATTACTGTGCTTAAAGTATCAGCAATACCACAATCCGAAGATGCCTTTAAAAGCTTTGCATTACAGCTCCCCACTGTGAATTTTGGAGACTGCATATATGCTTTAATGTGTTCCTATCCACTACTTGGAATTTACCATTGTCCCTCAAGAAAACAATTGCAAGACCTTGCAGGTTTAAAGGAGATAGTGCATAGCTAGCAGCAGTGGAGCCCAGACACACCATGGTACCCAGAAGGAACACGTTCTCAGCTGTAGCTGAGAAATCAATTACAGTGCGCACACAATCCCTTGTCACAAATACTTGCCAGGTACGTGACAGTCACCCAGTAGGTACGGGGCAAAGCTAACAAAAACCCACAGAACACCCAAACCCGCAAGCCAATTTTAAAATCAATTTAAAGTAGGAAAAGGCATCTCCGAATCTTTATAGACTAGAATTTCTAAGTATATGCTCTCCTGACAAGATGAACTTGAAGTGTACTTAATTCTTGGTAAACTATTTCAAAGTAGGATTAAGAATAGCTTGACAAACAGACATGCTAGCTCTTTCCGAACACCTGAAAGAACTTCAGCTAGAAAACAGCAGCAATTCCTGTCCAAACCCATGTAATTTTGGAGTTTAGTAGAAGAAAAGTTTTGAGATCAATTTGGAATGGATCAATTTCACTGTCATGAACTCCAGTGTAAACAGTTCACAGTAAGATCATTGGTACTGCCAACGGTCATACTTACCACTCTAATGCCAGGTTCCATTCATATCCTAATAGTAACTAATAGAACATAATAGAACCTGATTAAACTACCAGGTGGCAGGATTAAAAATAAAAGACCCAGGGAAGCATTTTCTTCCAACAACACAACGATGTGAATGTCAGGAAGAAGAAGTGACAAAAACCAAAACCCACACCAAAAAAAATTTGTCAAACTCCTTGTCCACTGCATTATAAAAGTATTGCTAGTCCAAGGGCAACACCCAATTGGACATCCTGCTAGTCCATCGCTAGAAGGTGACAACAAGTACAAGGAGCAGGCTCATCCCATGTGCAGCTTATTTTCTGTTCCCTTCCCTTCAGTAATTAGGCTGTCATTGAACACGGTGTGACAGGCTGGATGGCTCTTGGCATCATCTAGCAGTGAAGGCTACACAATCCCAACTTGAAGAGCCAGAATTTGGACAGAGAGGCCATAAATGTGTCTAAAGCAGGAAGGAATCAAGATACATAAAGAGGTGTGTACAAAGGCAGCCGGATGCTGTCCCACACCTTGGGAATGCTGATCACGTAGATTTTGGTGGCTGTGCTCCCACACACCATATCCTCACCCACACTCTGGAAATCTCACAATTAACAAAGTGAATTTTGGCTATGTAAGCGGTCCCCTTTTGTGAAACGGTAAGTGCACCATGACTTCTTTTACTGTCCAGCTTTCTCTACCCAGGAAAGATGATTGCAAAAACCCACTGGGGTATACTCTTGTGTGATGCTGAGATGACAGGTGCCAAGAGTATGGTTACTTTCAATTCCCTGATGTGCTTGGTGTAGAAGACATCTGCAGTCCCTCTTCCTGCCTACTGATCTACCAGAAATCCTTACATTACCATTTATAAGCAACTACCAAAACTGGAAGAGGCTCTAGTAGTTACACTCATAGATCAGAACTCCTGATAACACTGGCACAACATGCAATGGAAAGGCTCAGCTTTCCTCCATCTTTCTGGAATCATAGCTTACTTGGCAGTTACCCCCTGTGAACTCTGCAGGAAAAGATTCAGACCTCATGGTGATCTGTGGCTCATTTCTGTTTTGATTTTAAAAGCAACAATAGAAGCAAAGGAAGTATTTCTGAATAAACCTCCATCTGTTACCCACAGAAAAAAGCTTAAAAAAATTAGGCGTTCAGTTTCCATTTTCTTTATTCATGCTAATTAACTTTGTGTGACTTAAATAACCTGTTCCAGTGTTACTTTCATTTCTTGTGCACATCCAGAATGCACAAGTCATAACGGAGAGAAACAACTGCATGAGTATTATTTGATTTCTTGAGTATGGTATAAACATTCAAATCTACATCATGTAAAGCTAAAGAAATGATACATAAAAAGAAAAAAGACCAAGGGTCACAGGTTTCCTACTTTAAAAAAAAAGAAAAAAATCACGGAGGATTCAAAAAACCACACAGCTTAGATATACAGATTTTTTTCCACTGCATTCCTTCTAGAGTCTTTGTGTAAAGTTTGGTACCAAACAATTAAAAAAGCATTTGTTTTGTAATAAATTAACTTCAGCCAACAGTTTGTAAGGTACAAAAGCTTTAAATCCTTCAAAATTAATTTATACTTACACAAGAAACACGAAATGGTCCAAAAGTCACAGCTGCTTCACCATATAGAGGCCAGTAACGTTCACATTTTTTCTGTTAACGCAAAGAATCCTAACTTAATTCATGTGTAGTACTGGAAAATGATGATTAACAGAAGCAGAGCAGACAAAATTATAATCTCGAATGTCTTATTCTCTCTCTTATTCAGCATTTTTCCTTAACATCTGCCTACTGGTGCCTTGCTGGACCTCTTCTAAGACAGTAAAATACTTTTTCTTTTGGATACAAAAAAAAACAACCAACACCCCAAAAAAACAGATGATCAATAAATACATTCAAACTACACTTTGTAAATTACAGTGTGAACTTCCTGACTACCTACATGTACACAAGTACGCATAACACAGCGGGAAGCGATGAGAGCTAATTTAGTTTTTGTGAAAGTCTGGAGTTCACAATTCTGCATCACTTTTTTTTTTTTCCCCTTCTCAAATCATAATAATATAGCAGAGAGATTTAAAAGGCAGATTGTTTTTGCAGCTGTATGAATTGACAGGAAATTCTGAAGGACTCTGGGGGATGTAGGCCAACTAGCAAAATGCTAAGAGCAGGACTTTTTGTTCCACAGTTACATGACAGAACCAGCCCATGAGTACATTTCTGTATACAAACATGTACATTCCACTGAGATGACTCCTAAACAATAATGTAACACTAGAAATGGAGCAAAGAAAAAGCAGTCACATTCACTATTTTCTGTGCATACAAATGTAAGGATAGGCATTCCCATTCAGTCTGGCAGATTATTTTTTACAGTAACAGATTTGGCACCTGAAGCTTCACAGGTATTCACATATTGCCCTGCACAGGCAATGCTTAATTTAGTTTTGCATTTAGTATACATACCCTTCCCATTTCAAACTCTCGGCAGGCCATTACAATTATCTGAAAAAAACAAACAAAAAAATGCTCAAAGTTAGCTGAGTTTAGATCAAGTACATTCACCAACACTTTACTGTTTGTTTCTATCTGGGCAGATACTGATACTCCTTAATTGTTACTACTGAAGACACTAATGAATACTATTTTCCTACCTGCAGATGCGTGCTTTTTTTATTCGAGAATAGCACCCAAGTTTTATTCTGCACAAAATAATCTACAACACTAATAGTGTATTTTAAGGCTCCTTGATTTGAATTCACTGTAACCCTGTACAAATACATTATCTATTTACTCAGTCTGACTGTAAAGTCTAAACTTCACCATAAAAATACAGAACCCCTTGCCGACTGGAAGAAACATAGCTATATTTGCTTAAAATGACATGTACTGCTTAAAACAGGTGCAAAAACCTATTTAAAAAACAAGAATCAGATTTCTTAGGTGAAGCTATTTCAGATACATTAATAGGAATAGTACAATTAAAACGCACCAACAGGTAAGCTATTTGTTACAATATCACAGAATCATAGAATACCAGGTTGGAAAGGACCTCAAGGATCATCTGGTCCAACCTTTCCAATAAGTAACCATGATTTAAGCGCCTGATAAAACAAAAAAAATATTTTCAGAAATAATTTGTTGAACGTACCAAGTTATAAGAGTACTTTAAAAGTTAACTCCTGACAACAGCTGTTTAAACAGATGTAGAATATATAAAGCAGTAAGTAAACCAAAATTGGCATAAATAGAAAGGTAGGTTTTTATTTTATTTTTTTGTTTCACATGCTGCTTCTGTATCTGACTGTCCATCCACGTTAAGTCAGAGGAGACCTTACTACTATAGGACAGATGTAACCAAGCACCAACCTATTCATAAATATGCATAATTTCATAGTCTTTCAATAAAATTATTACTTTCAATTTACAGTATTTAATTTAATAAATAATACTGATGAAATATATAAAGATATTTAAACTACAAAAACAATATTTGAGAATTAAATGGACTAAATCACATTTTTAATAATAGCAGCCAGCTCAGGCAAAAGATACATAATCACCACGCCAAGAAATAAAGTAATACCCAATTTTGGTTTTTAAGTAGGTACTTACGGCAACATTGTATTCCCATATCATCCTCCAGAAGTCTATTACTGTATTTGCTAATGGTCCCTGGGTAGCAACATATGCTTTTGGCCCGTGTACTCCCTAGGATTGCACAAAGGCACCATTAATGTTTATAAAGAAAATTTATCTGCACTGAGTAAAAAAGGCTTTAAGTTATAAACACGAAAAATTAGAATATCTTTTTTTTGATCCAACAGGAAGGGTGAATATGAAATGTGAGTCCTATTTACATTAGTGGGAATTTTGCTGGTGACTTCAAGGAGGCCTGAGATTCTAACAGCTACTGTGCAGCCAGAGACTGTAGCAGAAAATAGTAACTTGCTGCATGTTCAGATTCTGAGGGTTCCCTTTAAGTCTGCATTTTATTATTCATTTAATGATGAAAATTTGAAAGTCTTTCTACCAAAAAGCACCCCCTGGAACAAATTTAAGTTCCCCCTCCCACTAATACCGCATTTCAAAAATCCAAAATTTTAAAATTTGTTTTATATAAAGCTTGAAGACATTTACATTCAGCTTTTCAGGCTAAACATTCAAGAAGTGCAATTTATAGGAACACCTGCTTCTGAATAAGCATTACTATGTAGAAGCAGTATAAGGCTACAAGGCAAACCCAAGATATTCACACTTTGAAATCAAAGTGTAACAGGTTTTTAGCCAAAATCTGGTTTCTCTTTAAGACTGTTAGATATAATTTCATTGCCACACTTCTGCCATGAACAGCAAGAAGTGCATAATAACACACATAGTTTGTCAGACACCTCATTTATTACCCCTAAAACCAGCCTCTATTAAAATCTGATATTTTAACAGTATCAACTGTTGAAACAATCGTATCTGAATTTTCCTACAGTATAAAGTTCCAGTCTGGTTGCCTGACACTTTAAAATGAAGTATTTTTTATTATACTTACACTTAAGAGTAATATCAAAACTTTAAAAAACTGCTTTACAAATGGCATCATGTTTACAAATTAATTCAAGTCATACTAAAAGAAAACCTTCCCTCGTGGCTTTAAATTCTTATCTCGGACTATAATATTAAAACTGTACTGATATGACATAAAAGCTTAAAAAGAATTTAAGAACTTCTAAGATAGTAATAAATACCTTAATAAAGTTTGCATTGATGTAGTCTGAATCTTGTGGGGGAGTTTTTAAGGTCAGTTTAACCCGGCTATGATCAACTAAAAGAAAAATATATTTCTTTTAAATAATAATTACAACACATGTAAATCAATATGTAACAGTAAATACAATATATAGTACATATTATATGTATATAACCAATTAAGCATTAAAAAATGTTTCCCAAAGATAAGCCACACAAGCAAGTCGGTCAATTTAATTTATGGGTAAACCAACTCAAGGAGGGATAAGCAGAGTAGCTCCTACTGCTATAAGCTTCTGATGCTCAAGTTAAGAGAGTACCAACTACTGGAATTCCAAGAGTGATTCATTACAAAGACGCAAAATGCAATTGATCAGAAGTAATTGTAGTTACACAGCATTAACACAGCTCATGATGGTCGGAATTAAAGGCACATTTACTGTGTCCATTTACAGAAAGCAGAGAAAATAAAACTCCAGCGCATAGTTAAAGCTGCAGGCACATCTTAAAGTCTCTGCCAAGGAGGAGTCCATCAAGTATCACAAGATGAAACATGCACTGGGGATTATTGCTCAGACACAGACTGACCTCTATCTCCCAAACACTTTGCCGAGCCACAGATTCCTTCATTTACGGTGTTCTGACATTTTAAGTTTCTGCCTCAATCATTACTGTCTCAGAGAAAGCTTCTTAGCAAACTAGCAGATCTTTGGAGACAAAAATCCTCAGTAGTCTTAAAAACAGCCTTTATTACTTGTTGACAGAATAAACTAAATATCTTGGAATTCTTTTTGGTGTTAAAAAAAATTCAGTGCATCTTTAACACAGAAACAACTTGATGATTCTAAGAAGCAGGGTAGGAGGTTGGCACGTTCACCTGCCCTTCCAGCTCTTGTTGACGCCAACACTTCCTAGCCAGCACACACACAAAAAAATATCAAAGCACCTCTACAATAAAAATTATTTTAATTAATTTAGTATTACCATAAATTGGAAATCAAGATCAAGAAAATTATCTTTAGTCCTGCCTCAGCTTTTTCAGAGTTTTAGGTCTGGAATAGAATTCACAAAGAAAAATTCTATTACAGGCTCCAGGTTCAGAAGATTAAATGCTTGGATATTTATACGTAGCTTATGACTCAGTCCACAGCTACTAATTGGTGTCTTCAGGTAACCAGTGAACACCATGTTTTGTTTAATTAATCATTTAGGATGGCTCAGTAAACTGTAACGAGAACATGCACATATGTTTTTCTCTGAAGTCAGTACTGAGTTGGTATGGACGCACTGGTGTCTCTGGTAGCAGTAACAATTTCTAATAAACATAGCAATAATCTCCAATTAAGTCACATTTAGAAGTTGACAGGCAAAGTATCATCCTCCTTCCTCTTCCAAAATATCTCCTGGCTTTCACTTCTGTCAAGCTGATCTTGTACCACTTTACTGCTGGAGCCTTTGGATATTTGAAGAAATTCTCACTTTAAACAAAAATACACCTTCAGTGTTCCTCAATGTCAGCTTTGACTTTTGTTCATTTTCCCCACTGTGATCTGTGTACCCTTTGAGATACCAAAAACTCCGCTTTTATTTTTACGTAGAGGAAAGACAAGCACATCTACCACTGGTTACAGCCATTCACTCCTGTAGTAACCATTGTCTCATCAACTCAGCCTAGGTGCTACCAAGCCTTTGCTCACGATCCACTGAAATGCTAGCACAGAAGAAAGTGTAACAACTCTTGCTATTAGGATGACAATAACAACTTCCCCTCTTTTTCACTCCATCCATTAAACGTGTTTCCTCCAAACTAAAAAAAAACCAAAACAAACACAAACCACCTAATGATATTTAACTATTTTGATACAGCTGAGCTTAGTACCGCACTACTCTTCACATGTGATGTATGTTATACATATTTCCTCCAGCAAAATTTCAAGACATGCCTTTCCTTCTCAGTGGAGCAGCAAGCACTATGCCCACCTTGTTAAACCATGTAGGGCCTCTGGCTTTAGAGCAAAATTTACTGCTGGAAGTGTTGCTCCAAGTGCTGATAAACAGTAACAATTCCAGCACTAAAAAACCAGAGCACGCACGTATACAATCATCAGAAACACACAGTAATTCACTGGAGTTTATTACTAGAACAGGTTTTGAAAATGAAAGCTAATGATGCTTAAGACCATTTTCAACCTCAAATTGGTTATGAACCTCCTAACGCTTCTGAGAAAGCTGAGCAGAGTAAAATGTATCTGTTGCTAACCTTCTGGGATATGAAAAGCAGCATTTGTCAGAAGACTATCATCTAACCTTGCTGTCAGCTGTTCACAGCAAGAAGCACAGTAAGAGCTGCTGGAGTACGTGGCCTCATGAGCTACACAAAGTGAGCTTGTAACAGGCGATCTTGTCATTACCGATCACAGATCTGTTATATCCACACACTGGTGGTTCTAAAATTGAAGTTCTGCTCTGACTCTTGTTTTCCGTGTTCCTACAATAAACAGAATATCCTTTGGGCTTTAGCAAAATACAAACCAAAGATAAACCTGCACTGAAAGTTCTCTGACACCGTTTGCAGGATACAAACAAGAAAAAAGCTCTATTTTAATTCAAACCACAAAGCCAGGTTCCTTAAGGCTCCTTAAAATTTCACCTAGAGTTTATGCTGACATTTGTTTGTTTTGCACCATGAATAACAAGCTCCTATGGAAAAAAATACAGTTAAGCACCTAGTAAACTTCTAGACTATTCTAAGCTGAAATGAAAATGTCAGCCTGATAGGGCTTGGTACCTAGCACACATTTTTTCTTTAGGCGATAGCTCTCCTAATAAAATACACATATGTTCACTTTCTTTGCCTTCCAAGTTAACCATAAAAATTTTACAGAAGTTATCTTTCAGCAAATTATCTCCAATTTTGCCTTTCAGTAATACCTAAATAGTAAAATTCAAAATACATTAAGAATAACAAGCACTTGCCCTTGTCTTCTCTTCACACATAAATCAGACTTACATGGCAATATATCCTTGTATCTATTCTTTTTAACATTTTCTTCTTTTTCTCCAGTGGCTGTAGGGTAGATCTTCTCTGTTCTGTATTTTGTTGATAATCTTCTTAGTCTCTGAAATAAAACATGTGTTTTTCAAGTCACAAGACAACAGAAACATCCCTAGGTATTAGCCTCATTGATGAAGTATAAGATCATCACTCAAAAATACCTCCTCTCTCCTTTTACAATAGTCACTGTGATCAAGTTTAAAAATCCAATCATCTAGTACATTTAGCCCATCAGCAGTTTCCAACCAAGCTGAAACCAGCTCTATACATCATGAGACACAGAATTCTGGAAAAGCCACTACAACAGCAGTATGGAATAAGGCTATATCTTATTTATGAAATACACTGCCCTGCCAGGGAGTAACTTATCTGCTCTAAGAATACCTGTGAGAAACAAACCAACAAACAAAAAAATCAGTTCTTGCTCAAAATACCTGGAGGAAGAGCACAGAGCAGGCTGGCTCAGAACAGTTGGTAGCAGCTGGTACTTTGCTCTGAAACACAGAGCCTCCAACATGCTGACAACCGAACAGAAAGCAAAATCTCAGTTTTAACAGGCATCGGCTCCCAACGCTCAACTCCTGGTGAGTTTCAAGCACACCCAGCGAAAGAAGGTCCCTGCCTCTCAGGTACATGGTACTCGCAATTAAGATGAGTGACAGGAGGTCTGCTGTATTCACAACAGTATGTCATTTTTTCCCCCTCCATCCATTTCAAATCCTAGAAATTTGAAACAGTCAAAACCTCTAATAACAAAATCCAGCCCATGCCATCCAGCAACCTAGGAAACAACAGAAGCAATACAGTTTTTATCATCCCACAGAAATTAGGCCTTTGCAACCTTAAAACTGAGGAGGAGGAAGAAAAGAATATAAATTCTCTTTGAAGGAAAAATATGAGAGGAGACAGTAGTGCTTGTTATTTTAGAGTGTGCAAACATCCCGATTTATAAAGCAACCTGAAGAACTCTGATAGTTAATTCTGGCTTCCAGCTAAAGCCAGGTGGTTGCAAAACCAGCCATTCTACTGACACTAACACGGTGGTGGTATACAAGACAAGAGGAAAACAGAGAACATAGCTTCAAAGCAGTTTAGCATTTCCATTAAGCAGTATTCTGCGCAGGCAGAAGGACAGTGGTTGTTCACGTTCCCCTCCCTCGATCACTGATGCTTGATTATCATCCTTGAACACCCAAAACATTCATGGATTGCTATCTTTTGCAGAAGGGGAGAAGAGGGGAGGTTGGTTGCTAGTTAAAAATATCTATCTTGTTTATCGCCAACTATGCAACAACATACAGGCAGGAAGACATCATAAATAGGGTGATTTGGTTGGAAAGCCAGTTTTCTTCTTGAATTCTTCTAAAACTACTAAAACACTTGGGAGACTCACTGCACACTTCAATTTTTTTAAAAAAAGGAAAAATTAATTGACACCTCAAGTCCTCCAGTACTTTTTCCAAAAAAGGACAAGAAAAAAAATACACAAAATTTAGCATTTCTGCTACATATAGCAAAACACTTTCATAAAATAAGTCTGGATGTGGTAAAAAAACCAGAAAATTGTATATGAAAATATGGATAAAACTTTGCATTAATTTAATTGAATAATATGCATCTAATAACCCATAAAAGTGGAATTTACAGAGCAAAAACAATGGCAAGGTAAAATTCAAAAAAGCAAATCAAGAGGTACCAGTTTTCAGACAATTTTTTTCCTCTTCTCCAAGGACTTTATAATAGATTAAATCACTGAACACTAAAAAGCGTAACAGAACTAGCACATAGGGTCCCCCCGACCCCTTGTGGTGCGTCGCTCTTGAAAAACTTGCACTGTTAGTCGATGAAGAAGAAACAGTAAACCTTTGGAGTTAGGACAGTAAGTCTCTGGCCACACAGTGACTGAAGTGCTAAATATATTAGCTGAAAACACTGCTAAAATACAGAATAGGAAGATTCAGTTCTTGAAAAGACAGGTAAACTGTTACAGCAAGCTTCCGTGCAGACTACGCTCATCTTTTCAACATGAAAAAACAAATTCACAACATAACCTGTATACACAGCAGGCAGAGAAACCTGGTTTGTAACATGGTACAGACACAGAGAATACCACTGCACATGGGAGATGCATTGTCCTATGTAACACTGCCCCTACCCATGTCAAAATAAAAAATACTGCCTGTGCTAAGACTGGACATAACCAGGAGTCTATCAATAGCAAAATAAATACACATAATTTAGCTATATCAGTGAAGAACTGCAAGAATGAGAGAGTTTGAAATAGGCTATAAGCCTTCACTTCAGATAAAAAAAATAAAAAGCAAAGAGAAACAATGATACTTTCAAAGCACAGCCACTAATATGATTTTGTGTATTGTTCCATGTCTCAACCTGGCTGTAAGTTTTTTGGGTGTTTTCTTCCATCTTACTGATTTTTATGGGACAAATACCATGACTCTGCTTAGAAAAAGATAACAGAAAGAAGTTTAAGTAAAAAAACACCTTTAAAAACCATGAGTAAAAGCAGAATTTATTTTGCATAAGAAAACATATACTTGAGGAAGCGATACAAGAAAAAGGTCAGGTATCAAAAACAGCCTAGGAAGCACCTCTCCTTTGAGGACAGCCTGAGACAGTTGGGGCTGTTCAGCCTGCAGAAAAGGCGGCTCCAGGGAGACCTTATTGCTGCCTTCCAGCATTTAAAGGGGGCCTCTAGGAAAGCGGAAAGAGGGGAACAATCTTTTTAGCAAGGCCTGTTGTGACAGGACAAGGAGTAATGGCTTTAAATTGAAAGAGGATACATTTAGACTGGATATAAGGAAGAAATTTTTT
>Ga0181612_181199_pt1 | contig 14989 bp, 11 predicted proteins | sample HoacroProtozoa21_FD_119630 | JGI IMG/M metagenome (GOLD analysis project Ga0181612, IMG submission 119630) | Hoatzin crop microbial communities from Cojedes, Venezuel. Combined Assembly of Gp0051906, Gp0051904, Gp0051908 | reverse complement strand
TAAGCATTTATTAGGTCCCCTCGCAGCCTTCTCTTCTTCAGGCTGAACAAGCCCAGCTCCCTCAGCCTCTCCTCGTAGGGGAGATGTTCCAGTCCCCTCATCATCCTTGTAGCCCCCTGCTGGACTCTCTCAATCTGTTAAAGGTTGCAAGCAGACGCCCTGAAGATGAAATCACTCCCTATTTTCCCAGAAAGACAGTCCAGAAGTTTACTGATCTTCTAAAGGTGTCCGCTTTTACCAAAAAGCATCTGCCCTCTTTGGACTCACACAAGCTTCTGGTGACCAAACCTGAACCAAATTAAAGAAGTTTTGCTTCGTCATAAATCCACCCTGCATGTACACACTGCTGGCTACTGACAACGAGCTAAATCCCTGATGTTGCTGGAAAACTTTCTAAACTCAGTCTTGCCTCTATTATGTGCTTTTCCATTTGGCTTTCCTGCTCTTGATCTTTCTAGGGAAATTTCCTTTGGAAAAGGCTCTGTTGTCAGTGTTTTGCTGATGGTGTTTTGGATCAGCTTTGAGGGCTGTTGAGCTGCACCATGCTTAAAGCTGTCAACCTGCCGGCTCAGCCATGCTCTCTCCTGTCTAACTGCTCAAGCAGTACCAAAAACAGGAAATATAAGGAGAAATAGACTAGTTTCGAATTAGGTATGTTATTTCAAGGACTCACAGAGGCAGAAACACAGAAAACCCTAAGCCAAAAGGACACATTTTGTAAAAGGAGAAGTTGTCTGAGGCAGCTAAACTGGACTGTAAACCTCCTCCCGCTATCCCAGGTTTGGTCTGAGATGACAGAGAAATTTAAATCTCACCCTTCAAATCACTGGAAAGAGAAACCACGTCTCTACAGGACTTGAGATTGTGCAGATATTTGGAAAGAGAAGTTTGCATGAAAAAGATGGGTTCCCAGGACAGAAATAATTCCCCATTCCGACTGCCAAGCCCCTAGGAAAAATGCTGGGGAAAGCCTATAGCAAAGTACATCATCAATATTACTTCACTGACCCTGTTTTTACTCTCATTTTTCTATTCTATCCCAATAAAGGTGGATTTCATGTACAATACTCTGAGGCTAGCAGAGGTGAGAGTATTTGCAGTAAGGAAAGCAGAAGGAAGATAGTATTACCAGGCGAGACTACCTACAACTATAACTGTTCAAGTATTAAATCCATTTTTAACCATCAAGAGTGTTATCCAACAGCATGAGAAATATAAGCAGGAGAAAATATTCTCAAGTGAAGGAATTGATGGTCAAAGCCTGAAAGTTTGGTAAAATGCTTTTCCACTTCATGTCCTACAAGCTGTCAGCACTAGAATGGAAAACCGTGGATCAGTAATTGCAAAGGACACTTCTTCTTTCTTATACTGGCTCTGTCTGCAAGGCAGGAGGATGGCAAGTTAATTAATTATCTCCAGCATCAGTTTACTTCAAGATCTTTTTTTCCAGCAGTGCGTCAAAGGAGACTGATAGAAGTCTTGATTAGAGGGATAATGAAGGAAATCTCTAATAGATTATATCATTTCTTGCCCGTCTGCAGCCATTCTCAAACTGGCTGCTTTCGGAGGGCTGGGATTCACATCTGGAAAATATCACAAGCATGTAAATCCACCTCAAATGCAAAATTTATGGAAAAATTCAAGTTATTGCATGTTTACCATATTTCCGTCAAAGGTCTGCAAAAAAGATATCTGACCATCTGATTTGCTATAGAGCAGAGATTTTTCCGTGTGTCCTGTTAGGGTCTCTGATTCAGGGAATTCATATATTCCGTGGAGATAATCCATATTTTGAAGTCGCATCAGACATGGATAGAGAAAATTTATTAGATAATATAGAGCAGGACAAGAGCAGAGGCAGGAAGAGAACACATGCTGATGTGGGGGTAAGACAGGCAGTTTGATGTCTACCTTGTTATCTGTCCTAGGAAGCCTTTTGCTTACAACGACCGTTAGCAGGGGCCGTAGATGAGGTGCTTTATATGAATTTCTTTTTTCTCTCAAATCTTGCCTATTCTCACCTGCAACACAGCATCGTGCCCTGTCCTTGCTTCAGACTGACATGACCCCTCGGAGGGCAAAGTCAGTTCCTGCTGCAGGGGAGGAAACTTTGGTACCGCAGAGTCCCAGCTCTCCATCCCCGTCACAGCAGTGCCCCACGGTTTGCCCATGCATTTGAAGTCCCTTGGGGATTCTAATGAGATTTCTCTCTTACCCAGACCGTGCACACGCTGCCACAGCTAACAGCGAGGAGAAATGAAGTGTCAGGTTCTGATACACCAATGCATCGTGCTGATTTCGATCTCACACAGATAAACCCCAAGCCATTCCTGAGAAGTCTCAGTTGCACATTTAAGCAATCTATTTCTAAGATGTGCCTGAAGATTCTCCCCTGGTGGTGCTTAATACGTGATTGGTGGCACTAGCTGCACCACCCCCGAGATGCTCAGGCATCCCAGCACCAACATCTGGAGGAGGAGTTTGAAAAAAAACATCACGCTAACAAAGGTTTTATTAGTCTCATAAAAGAATCACGAGGGAGACCACCATCAGCATGTTGCCCATCGGAGCCATCCTGCTCTTTCACATGCATTTCCATCACCCAGCTCTTGTCCTGGCAAACGGGGGCACAAAGAGATGGTCCAGCCCTTGCCCTGGGTCCCTCCCATCCCCCATGGCCACCAAGGGCAAAAGTAGAAGGTGCCACGAAAAGGAGCAGAAGTAAAGGCAGAGGGGGAGCAGAAAGTGTGTTATGGGGTTAAACGTCCCAGTCTGAAGTAAAGCAATTTCCTTCGGTCTCCTGCCATTTCCTTGTGGAGGCTTATCATCTCCAGCTGGGACAATATAAAGGCCCATTTAATCGAGATCCATTTAACACTGAATCACACTAACAAGATTACTTAGCCAGGGCTAATTCTGCATTTGCTGAAGTGCAGTATCCAGGGTGAGTAATCTCTGTGTGCTGGTGGCAGGTTCAGAGACAGGTTAGCCATTGGCTTAGCATCACAGACAAAACATGGAAAGTACATGGGAGACCATGACAATGAAATTGCAGCCAGTTTAGCCTATTGGGCTATTTCCTTTCCCCTACTCGATGTTATTTGAGATCAGTGCAGAGAGAGCTTCCTCGTTACCCCATAGGATCCTAAAAGGGGAATTATTTTCTTTGTCCTCACAAGCAGCTGAGCAGGCAATACAGCAAAATCCTCTTCAGTCATTATCTGTTAAGTGCATGGCATCCTTTTGTGAGTTAAATGACACAGTATTTCTTGCACGGGACTGAATTCAAAAGGTTCTGCCTTCCATCAGGAGATAACTCAAGATCTGAGTGCTAATTGAATACATTTATACGCACACAAGTGATAGGCATTCATACAATTTCTTAAAGTAGATTCTCACCATTCAGTCATTTAAAAATATAGCACTAAGGGCTCTATTATTTATGATTATTAAATCACAAATCTGAGTAGCAAAATACTTCCCTCGGAAAGTGTGAAGAGGCTGTTTCAGGGAAAATCGCCTTTTCAGACCTCACGGAACACCACATCATCGCAGGAGGATGCTGATAACAAATATTGTTTTACAGCTAAGGCTCTCAAAGTGACTTACTCAGGTAAATGGATTAATCCTAATCACCCCTTCAAATGTCCCCAAATCCTCCAAGTAGTCAGAGCTCAGGTTGATGAGTTCTGGTGAAATATTCACTTTTTCGTACGTGTTGACTCATCACGCTGTCAGCGTTGGATCTGGGATGTCCCCAGTCACTCACTTCCTTGCTATGAGAAGATGGGGTTTGCTGTCACTTCAGCAGAGATTCATCTCACCTGGTGTCACATGTCCACAAGGTAAGTGTCTACACTTGATTCAGTCTCTTAAATGCGTAAGTGGAGAGAAATTGGAGTGATCTGTCTGACCTATTTTAGGCAACCACCTCAAGATGAGAGCAATTGCCTGCTGGAGGTGCCCATTTCTCTCCATTGATGGTAAATGAGGTCTGAGCGCTCAAAGCGGATGCTGAGACCCAGGCGCCGTCCTGCAAGTCAGGTGAGATGGATGCTATCCTATGTAATTGCAACCTTTCAAAAGGAGATTCTCTTTTTTTTTTTGGCCAAGGAAGTTTATTTTAACCATTTGAGGAATTTCCCAAGTTTACGTTTCAGTCCAGTGTCTTTTGGTCTTTCTCCCCATTTTGGCAGATAATCCTTCAGGTATGGCAACCAGGCTGTTAAAGGGAACAGATGTTGGTGAAGAGAGCCCTGTGCCTTGCTTTCCACAGAACAGAGCAACCAGAGCAACCTGGTTTTCTTTTGCAACCCAGCCCAGAGCCTCTTTTGATGTTCTGAGGGCTCACCTAGGCAAGGATCTCAATCAAAAGTGGGTCATACCCATCTCCATAGGCTGGCTGCAAGCTCTTCTGGTGTGGGCAAACACTCCTTTCCTCTAAATCAAGAACACAAGCTATGCCAGGTCAAAAGGACAAGACCAGAAATGACAAGATGACCTCCAGAGGTTCCTTGCAACCCCAGTCATTTCATGATTCTCTGAGAAAGCAAAAGCTCTTCAGGGCAGTATCTTCACATCTGGTATGGAAATCTCCATGCTCAGGGTGCTAGCGGGGGCATGCTTTGCTTCTGGTAACACCCAGCCCTTCAGCACTGCTGGGGCAGGGAGCTCTGGGAAGCTTTAAGACACACACACAAAAAAAAGCACCTATGGAGCTGGGCACTTTTGGGGTACAGTAGGAGCTGGGCGAAAGCCTTCAGCATCATAGTTTATATTCAGATTTCTAAGCCCACTTGAATCTAGCCCACATCCCATTCTCAAAAAGTGGTTTACACACTTGGCAAACTAAACACCACTTGGACGCAAACTTTCAGGCCAAGATAAGCAAAGGCATGCAAGTGTGTAATGATACTTCACGCGCCTAATGTACACCAACTCCAGGACGAGATTAAATGCTTACATCAGAGCTGAAGCCAAGCCCTGCACGATTCTGGCCAAGTGCTGAGGTCACTTGCGAAAGTGGGATTTCTGCTGAGATTTTTAACTTGTTTTTATTGCGGTCTAGAGCTCAGACCAGACATATGCATCCCTTCCTCCCTCCCATTAAACTCAGACAGTTAAGCTGGAGTTAAACTCGGGTATCTGCACACTGGGAAGGCAGTTTGCTGGTCATCTCTGTGCAGGGAATTCATATATTTGACATCCAGCAACTAGAGTGCTAAGTTGCCTAGAAAATGGCCAACAGATTTTGAGGTTCATAGGTGAAACAGGCAGGCATGCACAAGAAGCATCACCGTATAAGGCTTGTTTCCTTGGGAAACAAGGTGAACCTCTGCTCAGTCAAAACACTCAGAAAACTTTCCTGCTGCCCTCATGACTTCATCCTCACCATCTGAAAGCGTGAAAATCTGTAAATGTAAAAGGGGAATTAAATTTGGCCTCAAAAATACGATCAAGTCATACTGGAAATTCAAGGGACTCCCTTTAGCAACATCTCAGGTGCCTCCAACTATACAAAACCAAAAGGCATCCCCATTTGCATTCCTTCAAACAGCAGGCAAGTAGCCAAGGAGTTTGATTGCACACAGACAGCCCTGTGCCTTGTACACTATAGGAAGAGCTAGGAGTCTTGAATTTCATTTCTGACTCAGGCAATGATGGCGTATGGTCTCAGGAAATCACCTTCTTTCATCACCTTCTCACCATCTTCCACTCTGGACTATGGAGCCCAAAATCTCAGAAGCAGGAGCTGGCTATCTCCCTGCTGCTGCAGCTGAGGCAGCTCAGTGCTTTCTGATCTGGTGGAACACATGATGGAACCACTATAGGGGCACAGGGTCCACCGTACCCCGTGTAGGGGCTCCTCCAGGTACCGCAGTGCACACAGATATATCCCACGTAGGGCCACACAGTCTCGGAGGCAGAGCAATGCAAGAGGCAACGCACCGCACGCTTCTCAGCACGTGCGACTCCTGCACCACGAGGACCTCAGTCCCTTGGTCCTCGCTGTTGTGGCAAACATCGAGGGCACACACCCTCTGCCCACACCAACAGGGCAGCACATTGCGACAAATGAGTTTCCAAGAATTTCCAATTTTAAAGTCCCCTTAAAAAAAAAGTCTCCGGTAAACGCACAGACTCACACGTGGCAAAGTTTAAGCCCAAAGCTTTCTTTCCTTAGGTACCTATTCTGAACCTCTCAAAAATAATCTGCTGGCTGCGGTTTGAAAATTGCTCCATTACTTGTCATCTTGTTTTGATATAATGCCATCATCTCTAATTGGTGGGGCACAAGGGCTTGAAAGACATTAAGTCCTGCCTGCACGTGTGCCGAGCAGCTACCGCAGCGCGATAACCGTCCCTCCAGCATCTCCCTGCCGTACGCCTGCCGGCTGGGCAGCAGTGCCTGACCACGCGCACAGCAACGACAAAGGCGAAGCGTCTCGCTCCAAGCAATAGGACCAAGTAGACTCCATGGGAATCGTTATTAACTTGGCTTTAATTACAAACTAATTTCCTCCTGCATAGCCAGCAATTTCAAGCTCTGCGGAAGCTATAAGGAAACAATAGCAGGCCATTTCCCAGCAAAGGGAGCATAAACAATTAGACAAAATTCAGAGCTTCAAAAGACAGTGGTATATTTAAATGCGCCAAACACAACAATCTAAGAATTTTTCCTCCAGCTAAGCAGAAAGCATTCTCTTTTACTTTTCAACTAAATATTTCATTTTTAGGGCCATCCAGTTTTACCAAGTTATAGGGAAGACCTAGTAGGTCTTTATGATAGACACTGCCTGCTCCTAAAATATGCAGAGGCTACCACCTCTCCGTAATAAGCTGGTGCCATAGGTTGCTCAGCGGCTCTAGTGCTGCTGAATCCGTACTTAGCAGCTGACAGATTGCAACGAGAACTGGGGGAGCATGAAGGCTTGTTAGCGGCAAGGTTTTCCCAGCTGAGGCTCAGACACGCACTGATTGGCAATTCAGATCATGGAGTTTGTCCCGGTGGAGCCTCCATATGTTTCTTCCCCTGGAGGAGCGATGAATGTCAATTCACCCCTTGGGGTGCGTCAGGCGAAAATCCTCCCGAGGGTGAAACGAGAGCTGACAGCAACCGGCCACAGGTGCCCAGATCGACTTTCATGCGTCGGCCGATTTCACTCAGAGTCAGGAAAAAAAATGAAGCTGTGGCTGTTGCGTTTCCACACACAGCACTGGTGTAGAAGTTCCCCTCTCAAAATTAGCTGTACAGAAACATAAATAAAGGTAACACACGCTTACATACCAAAAGACAGGAAAATGAATGTTTATGCTGGTAACTCATCAGCACACCTGGGATTTCCTAGGAGTTAATGGCAGTACCCTGAAAACACAGTTCGTGGCAGTCACAGTGAATCAATAGCTCTATTATGTTCACCCAAACCCATCACGATATATTTTCCTTCCCCATGTCCACGTCTGAAATCACCCACTCCTTCAGAGCATTCTGCTAGTGGCTCTTGACGGGCTTTCCAGATCTTAATTAAGCTTCGAGACACCTCTGTGAAGTTGACTAATATAATTAAGTGAATCTTCCAGATGAATAAGCTGAGGAGAGGTGAGATCAAACAGCAGAATGATGGAGGAACAGTTGCCCGGTGGCAAAGTCAGTCACAGGGCTCAGAGATCCCCGTCCCTGATGTCTCACAGAAATCACTGCTTTTCCCTTCCCATATCTGTAGTCGATTACGCCATGATTTTCTCCTGGAAAGGATAGTTTGGACCATTGTCTTCACAAGAAAAATCAGCTTCTTTTGTCAAGAAGGCATCAAGGCAGAGCTGCCACAAAGGGATGTTTCTTACAATTATCAAGAACAGTTGTGTATGTACATGCAGCAAGGCACTTTACTATTATTAAGGTGAGGGGAAGCTGTAGTCCGGTGGCTTCTTTCAAATAAACTTTCTGAAATTACAGTAATTGTACAGATTATATTAAAATCATTCTCGGATTGTCTGGGTCTCTCCTAAAAACAAACTCTCATGAGCTTTCTTTAATTTCAAAGTAAACTGGGAGAATGATTCAAAAGAAAAGCCTGAGCCTTTCTACAACCTGAAGCATGACTTGTCTCATAAGTTTAAAAGGATTATTCAGGACCTGAAAATGAACGTGCATTTAAATCCTTCCATGACTGGGGCCTGACTTAGCTACATCATTGGCTTGGCTCTTTTTCCTGAAAGTTGATGTTCAGAATGAAACATTAGGGTGTACTTCATTAGAATGAAGTACTAGTGGCTCTTGACAGGCTTTCCAGACCTAAATTAAGCTTCGAGACACCTCCATTACCACCATTAGAATGAAATACTAGAGTACAACAGGAATAAAATGGAACATTTCCCAGCGTGGAGCCAAGCTGGATCTGTAATCTCTCCCTTTCCTACAGGCATCTTCCTTCAAAAGAGCCTTTCCCAGGAAGTTCAGCACGTTCTCAATGCTTAAACAGCTCTTGCAAAGGGCTTTTTTGTCTGTGCCTGTATCCAAGTGAGATTATGCTGCTATACCCTAACCATCATGGCCACCCATTGCTTAGGAAGCTCAGTCTTAGAGCCACAAGTTCCAACATCATCCTCCGTTCCAAAATTCAATGGCAGAAGCACTAGACAAGCAATCACCCACGTAACACTTGTCGATCACCTTTGGACATCTGCAGGGCTGCTGCTTGGCTTTGTGCTCGCCCTCCTGACACAAGCCTGACGACTGTCAGGGAGCAGCCGAGAGGCTCTGGCTGTTCGCAACACTGACTTCTCCTCTTCCCACCAGGGATCTGGTGACAGCATCACCGAATGCTCTTCCTAAGTCTGCCAGAGGGGAGAAAACCACACGACTGTGGGAAACAGTGACACCACTTCCCTTTAAATCTGTTGTTTCCCAATGCTGGGACTCTATGGAAAACTATGAAGTGACGGCAGCTCTTGAGATCTAAGCCATGCTGATTTTTTTTGTTGTTTTGCTTTGCCTCATCTGTTTCTTTATACTTCTCTGTGTCCCAAGTGACTCTGACATAGGAATTCCCGCTTTTCATTTTTCTGCTGTACAAGATGTCAGCAGATAACAATCCATGCTTCATTGGTGCCATTCCATAATTGAAAGAGCCAGCAATATATCAGGCTTGGAGTCTGCAAACCCCATCAATAAGTACTTTATTACTTGGGCGTAATTTTCCACCACCCCCTGGATGAGTCTTAACAGGCAGCAGGGTTATATGCTGAACCCACACTTCACTGCAAAATGTTTAAGATCGTGTCTACCAAACTATAGTCTATTGTCACAAATTAGTTTCTCAGACAACCAGCGTCTAGCAAAAATGTACTTAATATGCAAAGCTGTCTGTTTAGATCTATCTGTCTTCCAGTAAATTTACCTCAGGGAAAAGAGAACACGAGTCCAAAATTATGGCACATGTTTCTTTCCAAGTCAACATATACAGATCTACACTTTTCTCTAGGAACGAATTTTTCCTGTGTCACCAAGAAGGTTTTTTTTGCTTGACTTATCCTGCATTTTCAGCATGTAACAGAGACCTTAACAGCTTCTGCAGCATTACTGATTGTGTGAGGGCTGTGTGGAACTTGCCTGGCCTCTCTTTTTAGATTTAATTTTCTGAGCTTTTCTGTAGTACGTTAAGAATCAGCTTCCCAGTCCATTTCAGCAAAATCCCATCAAGTCCCAAGAGTTTCTCCTTTAAATAAATACCAGGGGCTTGAGTTTTAATTACTTTCTGCAGAATCCCCTTATCAGCAGTAGCTTTGACAGGCACAGACTGTACTTTATCTGGAAACACACCTGAGATCTCTAACTGCTTCCATGTCTTTAGCCCTTGAAGCTTGTCTCATACCTATTACATATCATGCCCAGAAGCACTGCCAGAGCGTGGGCTCCGATACCAGGATAGGCAGCTCTTCTGTCCATAGCTTCTCATCCCAGAGGATGCTTACACCCTTCCCTTGTTGCTGGCACAAATAAATTGCTGATGACTCAGTCGTGCTGGCTATCTACTGGCATACCAGGCATCTCCCAAATGTGTTGCTTCTTGTACAGAGTCCTAATTTCATTCAGTTTTGGTCCATCAGCTTTGGGGCTCTGCAAACCTCCTCGAAGTCAGCTGCCTTTGTCATCTAGAGCAAGCAGTCCCCTGCGCAGGTGGTGCCACTCCTTGCCCCATCCAAGGTCTGTTGCTGGCATCCAGTGACACTGCTCAGCTCCATTACAGAAGTAAAGAAGCTGGGGGAAGTGGTGCTTTTCTGAGGTTCAGTGCACCCACACCTCTTCTGTGTTTCCAAAAGTAATTGCAAGAATTGGTTTGAATTCTTAAAAAAGAGCTAGTCATTGTTTAAACTTTGCATGACAGTAATCTTGAGTTTCTGGTGGAAGTTCAGGTCCTTTAATACATCATCTCAACTGGATCAACCATCCACCAGTCTGGGAACTGCCTCATAAAACCCAGAGGGAGCATGTTTCACCCCAAATCCTCTCAAATCTGTCTGCTGCACTGCAAGCATGCTGACTAGCCAACTTATTGAAGAACCTCATGGCTGATTTATTTGAATTCCTCCAAATTTTCATCCTTGCAACCCCCAGACAAGTTGCACTGCCCAGTGAGAACTATGTTTTGGTCTTCCACCTCCCGCCTGTTCCCTCATCCCCCTCCATCCCTCACCAGCACAGCTTGTGTCTGGCCTGACTTTTGAGCCTCCAGAAACCACTGGAGATAAGACCTGAAACCTGAAGCACGTGTGTTTCTGATCAGCTATTTTCAAAGGCTCAAAGAGCTCTACCCCTCACCACGCCAATGCCTAAACTCGGACTGTGGTCCATGGTCACTGCTTTTATCGGTTGCAGAGCTGTGCCCGCCCCAGAGGGCACGCGCCTACCGCCTTTTGCCATATGAATAGTCCTGCCCTGTTTCGTTTCGGCTTTGTGCCAGAAACAAGCTAGCCAAACTTCACGCCACTGAGAACAAAAGCAAGCAGCAGACCAGTCTCAAAGCAAAAGCAGACATAAAGCGCCATTAAACCTCATGGTTCAACACATAAACAGAGCAAAGGGAGGACCTCCCAGAGTCCTGCGCTGGAATCCAATAACCATCCATAACTACCCCTAAGGACAGTGTCTAAAGAGGAGAGACCAATAAACAGTGCTTCCCCTCTTCATTACGCAACTCCAGCAATAACTATGATGAATGGCAACAAACAACTGGGTTTCATTGCTAGATTTCCAGGCTGTGATGTCCAACAATAGAAGCGTAATAAAGACAGATGGCAGTGGATTAACTCTTCTTGCAGTGCTGGTTGTTCATCCGCGCTCATCCCGACTCCAACGCAGGCAGCCCTGTCCGCGGCAGGCAGGCCCCTTGCTTCTGTACGGGAGCGGGGTTGGGCACGATGGGCATCAGGCAGAATGCAAACCAGAGGGTTTGTTCGGACCACAGAGCGGAGCCGAGCAATGTGTGCTGATTCTGGTGTTGCGTTTTGCTTTTAAGTACAGCTGTTAGACAGAAAACTCAGAAGAAATCTAAGTGGATTTTCTGCAGAATATTTCTGTGCTTTTTCAACCAATGCTGTTAATTGCTTGACTTCTTTTTAATATGGAAAGGTCAAAAAGAAAAAAAAAACCTGAAATTGTTGCTACTTTCATGCAAAAGACACTGCTTTTTAAAAGTTGCTATACTTTCCCTTCCAGTTTTGCACATTTAGCACAAATAATAAATATCATTTTGCATTCTTTTTCAGTAGGCTTAGCGTGGTGCTGATAGGTGCGTGTTGGACAGCATTTTAGCATTACCAGGAAGTCTTATAGCAGTTCAAACAACAGGGAAGAAACAGGGTCTAGGAGAGCTGGGGAGGAAGGAGAGCTGGGTTCTGCCCGCAGCTCTGGTGGTGCTTTGCTGTGTGAAAATGTACAAAATTCACTCTAAGCTTCAGCACTAAACGGGTGCATGCACTGCCAAAATTAGCAGGGGTGGGGTCTTACCACAACTAATTAATTGAGTCTGTAAAGCATTTGGAGACCTTCAGATGGAAAGTACTAAAAAAAGTGAAGATGATCACCATTTCTTCTTCAGTGAAACTGTCAGACAGTGCTACTTCAATCCTTCACTGCAAATTCAGGTCTTTCTTCTGTTTACAAGTCCGCTGCAACCAAGCAGAATTTCTGCAGATGTATTTGCTATTCAGGAGCATTTGCTGGTTTGAATAATTTTCAGGTGGAGTTTTTGGGAAGCATGTTTGCTTCGCCTATTCATTATCTGTTACTCCGGATGTGTGACGGGCTACACAAGGCAGCATGTTGCTGTTCCCACTCGCTGCCTGAATGGCAGAAAGTTTATTAGATGGGAAAATAATGAATAACCAATACTGAATACTCTTGTTCTCATGTGAAAACAGATGAGCATGTGAAAAGCAGCATCTCTCCCCACTTTCTTGCCAACAGATCCCCATTCACAATAATGTTCTCCAACAGAGAGAAGCAGGCAGACTCTTGATTCAGCCAAATATTTGGCCATTCACAAACTCCAGCTTCACTGTCTTACCAGTACTACCTACATGCCTGCCTGAAATATGGAGGTGGCTACTCTGAGGTTGACCTGTTGTCTTTACAAAGAGAAGAAAACAAAAAAATCAATGCCCTTGTTTTTGCATTGTATGTTATCCAGTCACACAGCACTTTGGGTTTTTTCGTCCCTCCTGGGCATCAGAAATTTCTCCTCACAGTATAGGATAACTCCTGCTCTATGGGAGCTTCTCTACAATACCTCATCTTGTCAAATCTGTTTGGTCTACGGGAGTTCTGCAAGCCCATGTGCCACATCTCTGCTCTGGTGCAAGCATCAAGTGCCCGACAGCAAGTCACGCCAAAGTCCAGCTGCGTCAAGCACCCCAAAACCTAAAATCCTCCTCCTGCTGAAAGATGGAAATCCCAAATTTACACGGAACCATTTCCTTGTTTCTGTTTTTGCTGACCGCGTGACTCCCAGTTGCATGTAATTATTTTAGTATGCTGGTGTTAATGATGTGTCCAGTTCACTTAGCCTGTTCATCAGTATTGCTGGTCATTTGCTGTTTCTTTGTTTCTTGCCTCCCAAAAGGTCACTACATCATCAGCAAAATCAAGCATGATTCATCCATTATTTATCAAGCCGGGTTTATTGCTCACCTGTCCCTGCTTTCAAGGCCATGCTCCACCCTACACCTCAAAACTACATGTGCCTTCAAGCCCATACGTGTGGCGCGAAGCAGGTACTGGCAGAAAGCATTTATTAAACAGAAATAATGAATTGTAAAAATGAAGCTTGTTGCATTGCAGACAGGGATTTTGTATCATTTTAAACATCCTGCGTTTCTCAGCCTCAGGCCGCCAGTCCCACTCCTGCTTTGCCTTCTATTGACTCAAAAATTATTTGTAAGTAAATCTGTGCAATGACAGACCTGCCTTCTGCTCTTTGGCCCGAGTTGTGGCCTGCTTTAACCCTCCATCAGTGATGGCTGCCTACACCAGTTATTTCCTTAGCCTAACAGGTTGCTGAGCGCTCACTAGGGCTTCCTGCATACAGCCCGATCGCACTATTGACATCTTCCTCTCACGCAATATCACGGAACAGTGTCCTCAGGGGAAACACACAGATATTGTGAAATGCCTCGTGCAAAATCAGAGATGCTCATCACACTTCTGCCCAGGAACACCAGCACCTTCGTGACACGAGTGGCCCCCGCATCAGTCCTGCCCCTGCGGGAGGCATCTGCAGCCTCCCAGGCTCTCCGAGACGTTGGGGTACAGGCGATGCACAACGTTATCAGAGCTCCACCTGCCTCTGGGGAGTCTTTTAAATCTCAGCCCCTGAGAAGAGCAATAACCTTCAAAAAAACCCACATGGGACTTATTACAAAAGGGAAATTCTAACCTACAAATAAAGGCAATAAAGAGGCAGACCTCTGTATCCCGATCGCATCTAACGCAGCCTCAGAACAAGTGGAGACGTCCTGATTAGCTGCTGAAGGGGTAAAGGCGATGCCAGCGATCCCCGTCGCAGGTTAGAACTGCGGTTATGCTGGGGAAGAGCCGCTGAGCGTCGCCGAGGTCACCCCGGGGCAGCGCGGCTCTCCTCTAACCTGCCCCTGGGGTTCAGCTGATGGTATTTATCATATCTATTGCTTCGACTGAAAGCCAAGCCGGAAAAGTGCCTTGAAACCGTGCTCCACCAGGAGGGAAGCAGGGAGGAGAGCAATGCTACAGCCACTCTCTTCTCCCCCCTATTTGTCCTGGTTATCAGACTGGAAAAGATCACCAATTACCCTCTTCCCAACCACCACAGCTCCTGCCAACAAAAGATGAAAAGCACATTTATTTCTCTTAAGTGAGATCTTTTTGTGACACATAAGGACCCTTGTATACATGACAATTACTTGTAAAAAATGTCTCTCTGTCTACAGCACATCTGTAAATGGATTTAAGCCCATATAAAGGATGTGAAAATGGCTATAACCGCCCCAGTGCAGCTCCCTGGAAGCTCTCAATGGTGTTTTTTTCACATATATAAAAGCCAACACAGAACAAAAAGGCCTGTCAGCAAAGAAAGGTACGTTTGCCTTTCCTCACCTAACTAGAGAAACTTAATTTTATTTATTTTTATTGACAATTTGAACAACTGTTTCTCAATCATAAAAGCAAAAGGCACAGGCTCAGCTAGTCAGCCCATCATTTCTGTTTAGCTTTTTATTTGTGCGAGGAACTCTTTGGAGATGCAATATCTTGTTTGCAGAGACACCCTAGTGGCAACATGACATTAGTCAAACCACCAAATGAGGCTTGCGCAGACGACGCAGCCTTCTTTGACACCTCCAGCAGTTTATGGATCTCACCATGCGACTGGGGGCTCCTCTGTGCCCCCCATCACCCCAGCCTCCCCCATTACTGCTGATTCCTGGACTTGACATTTAGAGAGGGTGAGTAAAG
>Ga0181612_135951_pt1 | contig 14989 bp, 3 predicted proteins | sample HoacroProtozoa21_FD_119630 | JGI IMG/M metagenome (GOLD analysis project Ga0181612, IMG submission 119630) | Hoatzin crop microbial communities from Cojedes, Venezuel. Combined Assembly of Gp0051906, Gp0051904, Gp0051908 | reverse complement strand
TAATATCAATATATTGTCTTGCCATGACAGAACTAATTCATCTCAATTTTAAAAGAAGCTCCAGTACAGCAAGTTGATTCATTTTCTGTTATTTGCTTCTCAGAGGAAAAAATAAAGCAGAGGTTCTACGTGCAAGGGTAAACACACCGAGAACACCTGAGCTCTCACGTAGTCCCTCTCTCTCTAGCAGGGCCCTTCCCCTCTTCACCTTCTCCTCCAGCATTCCACGGTGCAGAACTGCAGGGGTGTTCTGAAAACACATTGATAAAACTTGGAAACGGGAGGGACAAAAGCCTATTCACGCATTATTTCTCTCTGCACTATCAGTTTTTAAATATTTCTCATTTCAGGTATTATCTACAATGTGCCTGAACTGAAACATGTTAAGCTTTTGCGCCATTAATGACACTGAAGTGTTGCTTAACTGGAATTCCTCCAACATGGCCATGTCTTGTGGTGTAACTACAGCTTACATAGATGTGCCTGGATTGGTTTTAATTAGGTACCTTGAGGACTGCTGGCACAGAGCTCAGTGATCTTCAAAATCCATCTGAGGGTCTCAGCAGACGACCAAGTGTTCTATGGTATTTCAGTATGTAAATAAGCTAGTTTAGAACTACCTTGGGAATGCGCAAGGTAATCACACCTTCACAGTTCTACAGCTCCCACTTCATCCTCTCACCATTTCGGTTTTGATGTAACACGAAGGAGTCTAGAGAGCCCCAAATACATTTCTGTTTCTCTGGCTCCTGTAACCGCACCACGTGGCTATGGTTTACGTCACAATTCCTGTTTCTTGGGGCTCTCTAGTGTTTGGGATATTAAAAAAGGTAAATCATCTATAGATTTTACATCAATGGGTACACTATACTTAAAACTGCACAGATATTCTCAAACAAAGAAGATAGTGGCCCAAGATCACAGACATTACAATGCACATCCAACATTAAGAATGAACTAGTAAAATACTGACACATAAGGCTACTGTCAAACAGATTTGCAACTAAAAATTATAAAATAGCCATCCTGTCTCTTTACACAAGGATGACAGACAACAACACATTAATATAAAATTTCTTCCTGCCCTGTCTTCTTATCATCTCATGTCTGTAGTTTTTCCTTGGTTTTAAATGACATTTAAACTGTGGCACCAAGTTCACATCTTCAGTTTATTTCTCCCAGCTCCGCTGGGTCATGCCTGCTATACAGATCATTACTCTGCCAAAGTCCACCTAAACATGAGTCCCCTCCAAACTTCAGTCTAAACCTTTGGTAAGTCCTTTTCCTGGGCACACCCCAGAGCCATCAGCACTGGACTCTCACATATGCCGTCTTCGACAACTTGTAAGTTTACCGGGGAATGAGAATGAAATAGAAAAAATGGTTCACTTACATGGGGGGAGAGGTGGGGGAATAAAAAAAAAAAAAAAAAAATCAGGCAAGTATTTCATGTTAATATTCTGATGACTATAAAAGGTTCGTTAAATCCAGATCTGAGGAAAAAAATAGCATTGAGACTCATGATAAAATTGTGTGCCAATAATGCAAGGGTCTTGTAAGCTCATGAGAAGGATTTTTGTGATAATAGCTACATCTTAGTTCTCCAGGTTCCTAAAATGAAAGGCTCCTACCTATAAAAAAAGAGGATATTTCATTCTTTATGAAAAGAGTAAGCATGACACAGAAGATCCTGTCCTGCGACCTACAAATGTCTGCCTGGAGAAATTAGGTTAAAAAAAATATTTAAAAAAAAAAAAATCACAAATTCAAGGCAGGGAGTCCAAGAATATTGAATGGACATGATAATACTACAATTGTACTATAAACTGCTATTACTATTTTTTTTAAACTACTGCACCATTTTCAGTTTTCAAAAGACGGAAATATCATGTTTAAATAAGACTGATGGTTTTATATTATTATACTCAGACCATAAAAAATGGAGTATACTTATGTAAGTCACACCTCATCAAAATGTTAAAGCTTTGCCTTTTTTCTGTTATCAGGATGATACCACTGCTCCATGCCATAGTTTTTTCTTGAATCCATGGTTTATCTATCTAAATTAATACACGTACTAGAAATGCAGGAAATCTCATGCTCCAACTGTCATTTCACCCTGACTGAGAAACACTGACACAACAAAGGAAAAAAGATTACAGTGGGACTGGAGTGTGTCATGTGATGGCTTTTTTAGAAAGTGCATAGGGTACTTTAAACCACAATAAAATATTTTAGAAACTAAGCAAGTCTATGGCTTCAGGAATAGGACTGGAAGTAGCAAGAAAGGTGACTTAGGGTCACTGAAGATAAAGCCACATATATGTTTTTAACAGACAAGACCTTGCACAAACTTACCCAGCCATCAATAACCACAGATGTGAATAAACAGACATTATAACTACTAAGAGGTTTAATTGCTACATACAGTCTGATGAGGGAGGAAATGAAGTTAGAGACAGAGCATAAATATATACTGTACAGAGAAGTTGTTATAACTCCAAAGAATTGCCAAGACAGACAGTATTTTTACACCTAGACAAGGTCACTAAATACTGTCTTCCATGCACAGGAGTCCTGAACAGTTATTGGGAAAAAAAAAATACAACTAATTACCAGGGGGTGGGGGTGCAAATCAAAACAAACAAACAAAAAACAGTGTTGTGGTGAATTTGAGACCAGTAAGAGAAACTATATGGAAAAGAAGATCTAGTTAGAAACTGTAGGTGGTCTTCAAAGCAGAATGCTACGGTGAAATCCTAGTAGCTTTGACAGGGCATTACAGCAGAATGGAACAAGACCAACACCATCTAAGCACCTCCTGAAAGTCTGTTCTCACAGCCTTTAATCCTGTGGGCAAGGAAGGAAACATGAAGGGATAAAGAGCTTTTAAGTCTTGCCTTGTATTGAGTGACATACCAGCGACTGGAAAACAAAATGCCCTTTATGTAAAGGAGTGAAAGCAAACTACCAGAGCAGACTCGGTAGCCTGGTCAGAAGTCACGTAGAAGCAATATTTCTGCTGCTTTCGGACAGGCTAACACCTCTTACTGCAGATACTTTGCTGTTAATGTTATACTATGTGCTCATGATCAAACACCCTCTTGCAACACATAACCGCCTCCGAGAAAACGCCTTGGTCTGGTAGCACAAACATACCCTAAGCTTGTGTTTAGTCCTTGGACCTGTGAATGGTTAAGGACAGCACATCTTAAACTTCTTTTTGACACAAGCCCTGTGTGACGATCTTTAACTAGGGAAGAGAACACGTATATTAATCTGGGTTTCAGCTAAACTGCCATCATTTGGTAATGTATGTCCATGGAAAAACCTTGAAGCCTTCCACGTTAAAACTTTTAGCTCACCGAGTACAAGGTCTCCAGAAGATAAATTACACATTGACGTAAACTGGTCACACGTTATACCCAGAAACACCAAACTGCATGACAATACCTGAGGATGCTGAAGAAGGACTGAGCAGCAGTTTCTTTTGTACACTACTGATAAATTCAGATTTATGTTCCCTGACACAGCTATCAAATACTTTAAAAGATATAATTCTTTAAATTCATACATACCAGATTTTATTGACTGTAGTACTAATAATTTTAGTGTGATCTCTGTATTCAAATAGCAGCATACAAAGTGAATGCTCCCACCCCCCAGACAACTCCCTTGAAGCGCTCAGTTTACTGGAATTACCACAACTGAAATCAATAAACAGAACTTGTATTTTCAAGAAACCTTTTCTCAAATTTTAAACCTCAGATTATCTGTCATCTCCAATACAGAAACACAAGTATATACAGTACAATACGGTTTCACAAGCGGAGAAGGCACTGTAAATACTATGCTGTCTCAAAAGGGTGATCTTGTTCTCCTTCTCAAATCTGGCTGCATATTCCTGTGCCCTCTCTTTGCATCGTCCTTAGCACATTTACACCCATGTGGCATGTTAGAGCAGATTAGTCATCACATGAATGGTCAGCTTTTCTCGGGTGGGATTTTTTAATTCTTTCCTTGACTCTGCAAACCAGCGCGACACATTGCATAGCCAAACAAGTCCTCCAGCCATCACTGCAGAAGTAATGGGACCACCACCAAAACCGGTGGGGAGTGCAGGATTAGCCATTTTGTTGCTAGCTCATTCTCAGACCAGATTAAGCTGATTATGAAACCGTACTTTTAACAGCGCTGCAGAACCTCCTAGCAGGATGAACATGGCGGGGGGGGCCTTTCAAGGAAAGAAGAAAACGCACAGAATGAACAGATATTTCGGGGTGTACCCTGAAAAAGCAGCAGAGTGCACACCACGAAAGCAATGTTTTGGGAGAGAGAAATGTATCATTCATTGAGCAGTCCATGAGCTGTCACTCAACAGGGTTTTTTGTTGATTTTTTTTCTCACCCAGAAAAAAACACATACTAGATTTCTGCCATTGCCTTAGTGCTGTATCTACCCACGTTCAAAGAGAGTTGAAATGATCTGCATTACCAGAGTATCAGCGATAAAGCATGCCACTAAACTATGCTTCACTGACTTAAAACAGCTATTTCAAAGGCGACAATCTGCAATTCTCTTGATTAAGGTGGAATGAAGTAGTTATTTAACAACTGATTATAAGATCTTCCCGACTGAATGTTTGCCAAAACCAAGTGTAAAATAACATCCATTGCAATAAAAATCTTTATGAAAGTATCTCCCTTGGAACAAAAGCATAAATATGAGTAACAAGTACACATCTCGCACCTTTCCAATAGATTTCTAGGAAAAAATAAATATCCAAGTTGCTTGGAAAAGAGTAACTACTCCTAACAGCGACAGGAAAATAAATACACCAAAATATATAGAAATGTTCTAGATCTCTCAAGTCAAGCGTTTTCAGGAATCAAATTTAAGGTGACTAAGTGAGCATAAATTCTAGATCAAATTCTACACTTCTTAAAACAGAATCGGACCCAAAGAGCAGCGAAGCCCCTTCTCACACAAGGCTTGGCACCTTGGAAGGTACAAATCCACGCGGCACAAATGTATAGATTCAAAAAAAATATACCTTGATGTTCTACTTGATGGCTGGTTTTGAACCCGAGATACTAAGTTAGAGTGCAAAAAAAGACATTTAATTACAGTTAAAGATCAGTGACAAAAGATGTAGCTACTAGAAACATAACTGTGAAATCTATTAGAGCGATTCTGCCACCCAACACAAAGACAGCAGACAGACCCAAAAATAATTTAAATGATAATATTTGTCCCCAGGCTAAAAATAAGTATCTGGGAAAAGGAGATAATCTGACAAAAGCAGGAAAAGTAATGGATACAAATGTTTGTTGGGTTTTTAAAAATATCACTCAATTCATGAGGCTCTGGGAGCAGCATGTTTTACAAAGCAAATCTATCAAGATCAGACAGAGCAAGAGAGAGAGAAAGAGACTGGTAAATCTCAAAACTACTGATTACAAGGTAGCTATATTTTTTTATAAAATGGGCCACTTTTTTTCTATTTCTCACTCTGCACTGCAAAAAGGAAATTAAATACTGTTCATATAATTGCTTGATCTGCTTGAGTTCTGGATGCATCTGAAAAGCAGCACAGATGATAAAAATAAATGAATTGCTTTTCTGGAAGAACCCAACTGATCAGTATCAATCCTTTGTCAGTCACACAGTTACATGTTTCCAGGGGTTTGCAGTGTTGCAAACTAGATGTAATGGGAAACAGCCTCATCGGCTGGTTTGAGGAGACAGGATCAGACGTCCACCCGCAGCTTAATACTTGCCTTCGCCCTCCACTTCCATCCCCTGTATCTCACACAATAAAGTCTACAGGCTGGGTTTCAGGGTTTGTTTGTTGTTTTTTTTTTTACCATTGCACTATATAGTATAGCAGCAGCAGAAACATTTGCACACACTCCTCAGCTGACTGGAGATCCTAGATAATTCATTAAAAGGAGAAGCTTTGAATCTACTTTCTAGCTCCTGTTGATTAATATCAACAGACACTTCTAAAGAGATTGCTCAAAGACTTGCCATTTAGTTTTAAGTTTCTTGTAATTTTGCTGAAAGCTCATAGTGTGCCTGATTCCATGGGACTACTTGTTTCAAACAGAAGCGTACAATGGAGATTTTTGCTGTTCTTTTTTGTTTAAAAAGTTAATTTAAAAAACTTCTGGAAGATTATTGAAAAATACGCTGATTTAGATCATTAAAAGTTAAGCTTTTTATTAAGAAGCACTAACGCTGAAACCATCAGGGGAATTTAATGGAAAACTATATGGGATAACAGGTCACCCTGAAGTTAAGGATGTAACTTTTGCTGCCTTTTTAGTCTCAATGAGACTAAAAAAAAAAAGATCTAAACTTCTGCTAATGTACATTTGTAATATTAATGTTGACATGAGCTAACTTCTGAGTGACTGTCTTTGCGGTCTCAGTATTCTTACAACATCATTTAAAAAAACAAGTACAATAACAACCCCCCACACACATAATTACATAGATTCTTAAAATATCCCCTCCTCCTTATCTGCTCTTGCAGACAAACTGCACTCAGGGCCCTGGGTGCACGGACAGGCTGTAATGGCTCTGAGCAGCCTCCATCTGTCTTGCTCTGTAATCCTCCTTTGCAAGCACTCCCCAGCCCCCCAGCAGTTTAGGTGCAGCTCTGATACAGCACAGCTGGTGGCCTTGGGTCTGGTGGACAAGCCCAATGAGGTACAGCTGCAAGAAGCCACATTTGCACCTCTACTGCTGGCTCGGGTCTGTGCCCCTGCCCCAGCTGCGCTGGAGCAGTCGGGGAGCAAGCAAGAGCAGCTGCTCTGCAAGGGCAGGCTAGCCAGGAGCCAGGGTGACAGCAAGGCATCCCAGCAAGGCACAGCATTAAGGGGTGCAGTCCCACAGCGCCCAAGGAAGAAGAGCAGAGCGGGTCTGGTGACTGTGACCAGAGATGGCCCAGGCTGGTGATTGCCAGGTCATCTGTAGTGATGAGGCAGTCCAAGGTCAAGCCAGGGAGTTAAGCCACCACAGGAAGGTACGAGGCCAGGCACAAGTGTACCTACAACCGAATTCACCGTGTCTCTTCCCTCCTGCAGACCGTCCCTGTTCTACATTCCCAAACAACTGGTTATTACCTTTATTGCCATTACGAGTCTTATGCACAGGCTTCCTCACCTGCCAAGGGATCCTATGCATAAGTATCTTCCATACCCCTGTGTAGTCTGTTAGCCTCATGTTCCCCCAGGATACTGGTCTAAAGTTAATATAATTTCCAAACAAATCATTTGGTTTTGCCAAAGTTAAAGCTGTAACAACTGTTGTTATTCCATTATCTTGATTGCAGAAAGTATTTTAAAGAATATGGGTCACTCAGGTTACTGAAATTACCTGTGTTTCACAATTCCATACTTCCTTTAGAACAAGACCGATCTCCTTCATTTTCAAAGGGCTGATTGGTTCCATTTCCCATTCAAATCAGAAGGCTCTGTGTTCACTTAACACTTCGGAAAGTCAGGCCCCTCTATTTCAATGTCTATGCTCAGACAGGAGACCTTAGAGGCACAGGAAGAGATTAAAAGTAGATGGAAACAAATAAAAGGAAAAGCTTAAAATAGGAGTGAGCACACAGATGGCAGTTATAAAGATGTACTTAAAGAGTGGAAGAAAGGAAAACAGAAACAAATAAAACAAAGCAGGTGCAGAATATCAAAGGCCATAAGCCTGCACTGTTATTTTGGCATGCAAACTGCATTTCAGAGATTAGTCCTAGAACATACTGTATTATGGTGTGAAAATCATACCATGACTAATTCTTTATCATGGGTACCACACTATTAAACACAATTGTGTAAAGAGGCTTTACAGGAGACTCTTCAGGAGACTAGATCCACATTGATTCAAAGGGAAAAATGCCGTTTCAGGAATAATTTATATTACCCGACAAGAACTGACTCACCAGAAGCTGCTCACAGCAATTATTCAAAAAAGGAACACAGCCTAACCAGTACTTATCTGTACTCTCTATAGCTATGTGAGCTACATGTATATTAGCCTTCTTGGACAACTCAGAATCCCAGAGAGGTGTAAAAATTATTTATTAGAAGATCCTTGTACAAGGATCACTGTATGACCATTCAAAGTAAAGGAACAAATGTACAGATCTTACCCTGTAAGCTTTTAGCCTTCCCCCAAACGTATTCATTCCAGTTCATGAACATTTCCCAAGGGCCCTTCTGAGTTTCGGGAAGAGTCTGAATTTCCTGGTCGCTTTTATTCCCCGTCACCTCCATCTGCCTACAAGCACCATTTTGCCACATTTTGCGCTTTCTATGGGGAAGAGTTCATAAGATCACCACCACCATGTTTCAGCTAAATGCCAAGTAATTCTGCTTGTACATTATCACTTTACAGAAACAAGAGATCATTGGAACACAATGACAGAGCAAAGAGCTAACTAAAAAAAAAACCCAAATCTCATATATAGATTGTTCTATCAGGAAATTTCTCTTACTAACAGTAGATTTTAGAAGTGATGCTTTATTTCATAACAAAAGATGCTGTACTTAATGAGATATATTTTCCTTTCTGCTGGAGCATTCTTGCTATATTGTATTTTAGAAGGACAGTATAGTGTGGCTTTGTTATTTCTTGTTATCTGTGTACCTAGATAAGCTTTACAAGATATTGAGGATATTCACACGATCTTCAAAAAACAGGCGTATATGTGAAATGACAGCAAACTTTCACACTCATTAAACTGTTCTTTTAGACCATGATGCATGATATAAAGTTAATTGTCCTTCCTTGCTACCAAGCTTTCAGGCCCACTCCGTATTACCACCAACTTAAAATACCCATTTGATTTCACAGATACTCTTAACTCTAGCAGAAACAAAGAACTAGAATCTTTGGTTCCAACAAAAATTTACCTTCACCAAAAGTAACCACTCTTCTGCCACCAATTTTCTAAAGCAATTATACCAAACATGACATCGAAAGTAAAAGAAATGTTACTGATAAGCCATTTAAATTAAAACAAACACACAGGAACCCTTGTACATGAATGAGGAGTGTATATAGTAGGTGAGAGAAAGAACATAGACACACTGCTTAATTTGTTTTTACATGGAGATATCCACAAAGGGACCAGGTGGATTACATAAAAATATTAAAAACAGTCCCTCTTCCAAAAGGTATAAACAAGGATGCAAACAATAGCTCCACAAATAAAGCATGAAGGTAGAAAAAAATTTCCCCTAAGACTGTTAATCATTAAAAAGTAAGCTCAGGTTTGTCTTCCCATAAAAAGGGGAAGTACCTTTAGATTTTGCACATAAGTTTTTAGTTTCCTCCATTTTTTTGCAGCACAGTGAAATGTTTGTCAGAACACAGGACTGCAGCCTGTAAATGGTAACCCTTTACATGTTCTATACAACGAACACGCTCTTCTCTAGGTGATTTGCCTCCCATTCCTCTGCAACAGGGAAAACATTCAACAATTACTGAAAGCTGTTGGTGGGACAAGGTTAGAGCCATCACTGACGTGACACACAGAGGAAAGAATAATACCGAAAAACCCAGAAAACAGTTTGATTACAAACACATCAATTCAGACATGAAAACAGCACTTATAGGTTGGAGGGGGGGGGATAGCAGGAGAGCTAAGAGAAACTCGATGAATTTGGAACAAAAAGATAATCAAATGCCAATTAAAGACTTCAGCATATACTTCTGGAAAAAAGGTTAAAAAGTGGAAACTAAGCACGAAACAGGAGACAACTGCATTACAAATGAAAGAGACTTACTGGGCAAAAGACCAAAGGATATATTATAGGGCTACTAATTCACTGGCAGTTACAAGGAAGAATAAAACTAGCTGTAGATATAGGCATAAAGCTTAGATGCTGCTGCTGAAAAAGGAATTCCAGCTTTAAATTTTAGTTGTGTGTCTGAAGCAGTGGAAATAATATGCAGTTCATCACAGCAATGTGTTAAATAATTAGTTTATAGGCAATGAACCACACCAGGAGATACATTACTAAAAGAATAATAACCCAGCACTGCTACCCCAAAAAATCCAACCTCCAGAAATATTGAAGTAACCACCAAAGGAAGCAACTGCTGTAAAAAATGTAAATAGTCTAAAACATATTAGCAGAGGTACAGAAAAAACATATATGGCTCTTTAGAATCCTGTCCGATATGCTGAATATATTACAGATAACTTTTTTCAAAAGCATAATTGTTTGCCCCCCACACTTAGTTAACAAAGCTGATACCAGATCTCAATATTCTCAACTACAAATCCTTGTGAAATGACACTGGAACAGATAATTCTCTTTTTGCAAAAGTAACTTTCAGGTCATTTAAAAATACTATTACCGCTAAGAATGGAGTACAAAAGTACTGTGGTATAAGTGTTACACTCGCCAATCTGGTAAGAAAATAAAAGAGCTGTAATAGGCTGAAAAAAAACACCTCATAAAAGCTCTGGATTAATCTTCCCTTTTTAATCCAGTGCTGGTTGCTATACTAATTCTTCTGTTCATTGTCAAGACACGGTGTCTGCCTATAAACAAGCATTAATCTTGTTTCATTTCCTGTTGATGCAAAGGTTTAGCAAATTTAACGAGAAAAGAAGGACAGAGAAACACAGAAAGGTGAGAAGGGAGGAGGAGATGGCAACAAGAAGTCATCTTGTATGTGCTTTTCTTCTGATTTGTAGTCAAGTAAACCAAGATACATGCTCGGCCTACTCCGACTCACAACTAAAAAGCAGCTCTTAATCTTTGGCAGACTTTTGCTGCTAGACGACTTATTTCAGTTTTCATTCCATGGAGTGTTCAATGATCAGAGTTTTAGATCACATTTAGAAAAGAATCAATGCTAAAGGCCTGTGGTAAAAAAGCCAAATATCTGTTTATATCAGAAAGTACACACAGCTTTCTGTGAATATACCATCAAGATATGTGGCACACGCATACAGTTGTCACACTCTTAACACAGACAATTTTTTTTTTTCCTGGTGAAGTGACTCGCAGACAGAATGGCTAAGGTTTCAGCTTCAATTAAATCTCCATTTGATGCTTCAGAAACTAAAAGAAGCCTCATGAAGCTAATACACAGGACTCAGTTAAACAGTGCAAGTGCTTGAAATGTTCATCTAGGCCTGAGCCAAAAGGCTTTTAACATTAAACATAGGAGTAAATCTACTGAATTCTATAGAAGTAACAACTTTCTCTTACTTAAGATGTGTAGCATTGAGTCATTGAAAAACAACAATCTGAAGACTCTCAGAGATATCAGCTAAGCCAAATGATAAAATCAAGTGTTCCATAAATACTGCAGTTTATGATTCTGAATTAATTTTGTTCAGCAAGACTTCCATTTATCAAAATACCTAATCCCACATTAGATGTTCAGCACTACTACTAAAGTCAAGTACATCTTTAATTACTCTTAACTGAAGTCTTAGCATGCGCACTTCAACCACCTGAAAAATAGCTCACAACAATCCACATCAAAATATTCAACACATTCGGTTTCACCATCACACTGTGGGGCACAAAGAACAAGACAATCCTCTCCCAACACATCTGCACAGCTTTTTCCTTTCCCAGAGGAAAAACCCTGTGACATAACCCTTGTATCAACCTTTAACAAGCAGTCAAGCGAGACATACATTTGACAATCTCGGGTATATCCAGACAAAAACCACCATACTTCCCGGCAGAAAGGATCTGGATGAGTAATACATTACTTTGAGCACTAAATAAAATGTTACATCATCATACATGTTAGAAGAATCCTTTTTTCGTTTATACTTCCGCAACCTAAAATACACTGTCTTCCCAACAACACGTGGTAATCCAAACCCACAGAGTAAAAGAAGGCAAGTCCAGAGGGTCAGCTTTTGTTGTAATCCATTCCAAGAATATATAAAAGCATAAATCAGCAGAGTTCATATTCTTTTCCACCACTCCTACATCTGCCTTTATGCAAATCTAACCCTCAGGTTGCATATTTGCAACAGAAACATTCACATAACGCTGTTTTGATGCTAATGATGCCATATAAATAATACGTAGTGACTAGTACAAAGTGTCAATTGCATATTTATATCATACATATGTAGAGTTATGAAAACAGAATTGCATATAAAGATGTTGTACAGTAGGAATACTCATTAGTATTTTACTCGCCTATATGCAGCATGCAAAATAAAGCTGAGGTCTTGCAAATAACATGATTTCTAAGTATTTGTGAATATTCATAAATATTTATAGGTAACAGGCAAGTTCCTTTCCTCCGCAGAGCCCCAGTGTAAGAAAGCGAGTTCCATGTTGGCACTCAGTGTAAAATGAAGTTTAGCTGTTTGAGGATACAACGACCTTGCTTCTGGGCAGCATTCCCTTCTGACTACCTAGAACTAATGGAACAACCAGGGCTCAGTGTTCAGACAATTTAAGAAGTATTTTCTGGTACAACCTACCTTCTTCCTCAGTTTTCTTGCATGTTTGTTCTTTCTTCATTCATGTAGCAGACAATCCTGGGAACGGCACACAGCATATTATCAGTCAGCTGAGGCCAGAGTCACTAATGTCAGCTGTGTAAGACGATCAATTTAACAACAGCTTGCACAACTGGGCTCTACACTGCATTGCCCCAGACATCATACTGTAGTCACGAAAACTTTACAGTAAAGCTGCTTTATGAAGTTTATTGTACTTGTTACTACTGAACTACAAATAAAGCTTCTAAGAGTTTATGCTCTAGAAAGTTCACATTCAAAGCTGCTGCATCACAGCATCAACAAAGACTGTATTTACGCTTCTATACATGCATTTTTCTTTTAAAAATGTGTTCCATTTCAAACATGAACTTTCATACTTGGCATATCTCCAGGATTACAAACTTATTTTTCTAAGATGGGTATTTATTCAGGACGAGAGGTTTCCTTGAAACATTACAGAACTATTGTGATATAATTTTTCTTCTGCCTACTAAAGCACAACAGAATTATTTTATCAGGAGAGATATTTGCAACTCTGTCCTTCAGTGACTTAAGACATCTGCTGTTTAATTTAACTGAACATATCTTTATCATCTTTTACAGTTTTTGTTTATTTGGATTTTTAAGAACCACTGGGAAGAATAACTGATACTATATAACTTCTGCTAATGAGGCTATACAGATATTACCATCAATAATCTGGGGGCCAACATTTTACAATAATGATAAAGCCAAGTTTGTCACAAATCACAATTTAATTTGCATTCTCATTGCTTCCTGACGCTTTTTAGAGCTCTATTAGTCATACTGATTGCAAACGAGGGGCAGCTGAATCTCACAGTGCAAAGTGACTCTCCCAAGCAAATGAAATGTTCTCTCCTGCAATTCCATTTCAATTAAAATATATTGACCCCCCAAGAAGTTACCCAAATTACAAGCTAAAACCAGCAGTTTACTTCTCAGTGAAAATTTTACATAGCCTTATAATGGAAAACAAAATATTACTCGTTATTACTGGAATAAATTCTGTCCCCAGCAAGAAAACAATGAAAACAGATGGGCTTATTACTCTTATAGCATAAAAATCAACCACAGTGATTCTAGCACTGCAAGAAGAAAGTAATTTATAAAAAGCAAGTGTGCTAACAGCAAAAAGTATCAACCTTACGACTCAGGAACCAGAATGCCTCTATCAACTCAACAACACAAGTCTTTCTACTCTGCCAGGGCAATACACATCAGCCTGGAGGAATCGCACAAAGCCAGACTGATGACTGTTGTGATGCTACCCTGATACAACACAAGGCGGAAATTAAGATGAAATCAAAGTTCTGAGACACATCACTTACCATACAAGTAACAAAAAAAAAAAAAAAAAGGGGAACAAGAAAAAAGCCAACATGCATGGATTATTGTGAAGCAAAAAAAAATAATCTGAAGGAAGCTAAAAATCTGAAAGGAAAACCCATGGTTAAAACAGCTAAGAAACAGCTGTGCAAAAGCAATGACCTTTTAAGATAATCAGCACATAAATGAATTCTAGTACTAAAAAGATAAAGATCATAAAGTTGCTAAAGCAAGGCTGTATGTGTTCAATAAATACTGGCTATCTGTATGTGATAATACTGGTAACTTTGTACCACCTGAGGATAATGAAATACTGCTAATATATTTACAACTAAAACAGATATATAATCACGATAGTTTTTAAAATTTTGTAAGGAAAACCATAACCACAAGGTCTAGAAAAATGCTAAAGAGATGCCTTAGGATATCTGTGGGACCACAACGTCTACTTCCAACATATATGGGAATAACTAGAAAATTTCTCCAGAGTAGGTGTCCCAATATTAAAAAAAAAGTAATAACTAATAATTGCAGGACAGTTACACCACTTTTAATCATGGATTAAATGTAAAAAGGAAGTTAATTAATGAAGTATTAACTCACTTCATAATAAGAAGTATAATTAAAAGGAGAACAATATCATTAATACTAGTCAACAGGGTTTTCTAGAAAAGCTATACTGTTAAACAAACCCGGGGTTTGTCCTTTGTGTGAATAACTGCAATAATACCACTTAGGCTGTCATGAGGCACTGACACACGGCATTCTCAACAAAGTAAAAACAGCACAGTGAAGAATGCATTACGGGAATTAAAACAGAGTTAAGTGAAAGACCTCATATTTAGCAATTACGTCACTACCAGATCTGAGGTAACCTTACATTGTTCTCAGTGAAGTCAAAATCCCAGCACCGTCAGTGCTGGTGGAATGGCAAATAACAGTGGGAATGGTGTGGTCCGGATCAGTTGGTTCACTGCATTCATTTCTTGAGAAAACGTTCTCATGGACATATTAAAAAAAAAATTGAATGAGCATTTGCAGAAAGCATATATGTAAATCCCAGTTAAAAGAAAATGATTTATACTCAAAAGGCTTAATCATTTTAATCCTTTAAATAAAAAACAGACTTCATTT
>Ga0181612_122046_pt1 | contig 14989 bp, 14 predicted proteins | sample HoacroProtozoa21_FD_119630 | JGI IMG/M metagenome (GOLD analysis project Ga0181612, IMG submission 119630) | Hoatzin crop microbial communities from Cojedes, Venezuel. Combined Assembly of Gp0051906, Gp0051904, Gp0051908 | reverse complement strand
TGTGTATATTTGTGTGTATATATGGAGAGGAAGATAGATAGATGCTCGGTAGTGAAGGAGAAGCCCTTTGTAACACACCCACGTGGTCACATGAAGTCTTTCACACAACTGTTCCATAACTGGCACTCTTTTGAAATGGCATCTTCTTCGTGTGACGCAGTCTGCAGGGGCGGGCGCTTTGCTCACCTGCAGGACGCACCAGTTGAATTTCTGGCAAGTGGACTCCTTGCACTTGTATATATTTTCTAGGGTGTAGGAAGTGAATTGCTGTGTCTGTTGTCAGTCTTCCCTCTTCCACACTTTCTGCGTGAAGTAATAAGGCTGGAGCTTAACCAGTCGTCTGAATAATTTAAGATCACTTAAGTAATGGGAATGATGGAGAAGAGTCAGTTTTCTTGTAATTTAGTCCAGGGGATGGGTGGATGCGGGTGGGAGTGACAAAGTGAGAAAAAGCTCTTTTAAGTGTGCCCTGGTTCGTACCCAGAGATTTTGGGACAGACTCCCTGCTCGTAGTTACTAGTACAGCTCGGCAGGCTGCAGGGGAGTCGTAGCATTTTACATCAGCAGGGAAGATGGTTCTCTGCAAGCCAACATGCAAATTCGTCCCGCTGTGGGAGGAATGTTTATGAATTAAAAGGTACCATCAAGGTGCCATGCTCTGCCAATAGAGGCTTTTTGATTAAATTGCAGTTGCTGTTGTCAATACGGCACAGTGCATGGGGCCAAGCACTCTTTTTAGTCAAGGTAGTTTTTCACTTGTGCTTGGAAAAGAGGGCACGGGCTTTTTTTTTTTCTTCCCCTCTCTCGAAGCTTCAAAGCTCCAGCCTTGGTTATTTTTATTTCCCTTTGTGCCTGACTTGGTTTGTGAAGACAGAGTAATCATGCAAGACAGTTTCTGAGCTGCATTGAACTCCTTATTGCTTTCAGTCTTCTTCCAATATGCTGCAGCTTAAAAAACTGCCTGTATATACCTTAACTGCTTCTGAGCAAGTCCTGTACAGAGGAGGACATGAGCACCAAAGTAACTGAATGAATGCATTGTGGCTGCCAGGTCAGCTTCTTCTCTTCCTTGGTGCTTAACTGCCAATGCGTACTGCACTAATTCACCCGTCTCCTGGTACAGGAGAGGGTCATTTAGGTTCTGTGTCAGTCAAAGAATATCAAGGTTTTGTTTTTAATGCAGAAACTTTTGGCACTGGAGACATCAGAACCTTTGTATTTTCTGTTATGTGAGACATTGGTGTTAAAATCTGGAAGTCAGGAAGGGGAAACAGTCCCGTGGAGTTGTGAGATTCAGTGTCACTGTGTTGAGTTCTCTATCTCACCAAATGGCATTTCACCATGAAATGTGCAGGGCAGCCCAAATCCTGCCTCCTCTTTGCTGGTTTAGGAGGTCCTGTTGCAACAGATCACTGTGCTTCCTGTGATAAAGTCTGAGTTGAAGATTCAGTATATGAGAGACAGATGCAGGGGGCCAGCACCCGCTCCATGTCGTTAGAGCTAAGGGAGTGGTCAGCCTACAGGATGAGCTGCAGGATACGTTGGGATGCAGATGTGGCATCACAGCCCCGCAGCACAGAAGTCCTCGGTGAACACTGTGACACACGCCATCATTGTGAGCGAGCTCTCCAGACCTCCCTGAGATTGCAGCAAGGATCAGTTCCACACGTTTTACTTCATTTTTCAGAAGAAGCATCTGAAAGGGTTTTAGAGGAACACTGAGAAGTACGGTTTGAGATGCATTTTTGAGTGACTGCTGAAACCAAATCCATACAATGAAAGAACAGCCGTGTTTTACAGGCTTTGTGAATGCTGCAGTGTGAGAAATTCAGTGTGTGTCACCTGTAAGGTGTACATTGGAGTTTTAATGCATTTAAAGTATTAAAATTCTCCAAGTTTTGGCAGCCCACATCCTATCGGTCATACTGTGCTGCCTGCGTCTCAAACACAGTAGGCATTATGGGTCTTTTAGCCCAAGTCACCTTGACCCTAAACCTTTTAGATCCGAAGACTTGCTCTCTCAAGGATGTGCGCTGCCAGTCTGCATTTTTCTGTCCCCATCTCTAGATTACTATTGAACTTCTCACAGCATATGTGAATACACTACCCAGTCATTTCAGAAATGACTAAGCCAGGTTGTTTTCTCTCCTCTCCAACCTTTAAAAAAAAAAAAAATGTTTAAAAAAAAAAAAAGAACCCAGCCTTCTAGCCTGTGGAGAATGACAGGGTAATTTGTATCTGCCTCATCAACTGAGAATTTAAATCTGCAGTTGCAGCTTGGGAAGGAATGAAGAGAAGCCAGCTTAGATGCTGCAGAAGCAATTAATCTCTAACTGGATTTTTGGGCCACTGCTGGTTCACATCTCGCTGTTGTGGAGCGGAGTCAGTCAGTTCACAGCCCTCTGCACTAGGCTTAATACTGCTTTATTTGTGATTAAGAACATGAAGGGTTTTCTGAGCTGGAATTTCATGCCTGTAGTTAATTCCCCTTAACTCTCCCAACCACCCACGTGCAGACACACCCCAAGAGATCCCCTGCCCATACAAACCACGCCGCAGCCAGCCGCAGGCTCTGTCTGTGTGTTTGCTGCAGTGGGCTGTCCGCGACTGTCACTGCAACGTTTTCCGTTGTTTCTTCTGGCCTTGCTACCTAATGAAAATGGAAACGTAGCCCCAGGGAGAATTTTCTTTGTAAGCAATGAATCATTTTCCTGGTATCAATCAACGAGTAGCATTTTCTTGGGCAGTTCTTTGTAATTCCCCTCTTCAGTATTCCCTTGAGACGTGTCAGGAGTTGGACTAGCTGATCTTTAAAGGTCCCTTCCAACCCAAGCCATTCTATGATTCCATGAATATGCCTCAAGTACGTACTTACTTTCTATCTCCTGCAAAGCGTTTGAGCTTCTGATAAAGTCCCATCAAACTCCGTGACGTGCAGAAGAATGTCATTGCCAAGAGGACTGAAACCTGATTGCTTTTGTCGTGTTTTTTCCCCTTTTCTGCTTTAGGAGTGATGTAAGAGCAAAGACCTGTCAAAACACATATTTAGGATGGCATTGCAAAATAACCACACGTGTGCAAAATGGGATTATGTGCACGTGCAGGTTCTCAAACACAGGTGCACATGTAGCACATACACTCCCCATGCGGAGCTGAGAAGTTGAGATTCTGTGTGAGTAATTAACCTGGAATTTCCAAATAGTGCATAGGGTTGAATAGATAGCGGTCATTAAGTTAGGAAGGTTGTTGCTTGCATATATGCTTGTGTCTGTGGGGCTTGTGGATACCTGGTTCTGTGATACACCGAGTGTGCAAAGGCAGGGGCAGTTTTCCCCACCATGGAAATGCCAGGTTAGCCACAGGTAATATGGTTTTAAAAGGCCTTCTCGGGCGTATGTGAACATCTGCAGCACCCGTCCCTGGCGGTGCTTAGGTGGGAGGGTGGTACCCTGTGCAGCAGTCGTCGTGTTAACAGGGAATCCAGAGGTCTGACTGACTGGGTTGTGTGCCCTCTCCAGATATTGGTCTTCTGATTTCCATATGAACAAGCAGAACACTGCTCTGCATTACGGTGGGAACAGCTGGCCGTACCCGCTATACCCGTGCCTTAACTGAGTGTAAGTTCTAGCCTGCTGACAGTCAGAAGTTGAAACAAATATGTTGTTCACCTTTTCTGAAGACAGTAGAATTAAGCCTTGAAGAGCAGATCTGGAAATCACTACACTGTCCACTATTTCTCAGTGAAGCAATGTGACCTATTGTGGCCTCAGTTCAGAAAGCTGAATGTAGCATCTCCACTCTGCCAGTGTCCTACCCCAAACCTGCTAAACTTTCTGTACAACTGGAAGAGTAAGTTCTTGTCAAGTTTGCTCACAGAATTTCTTTTTTTTTTCTTTAATTGTTTGTTATCATCTCATGCTGATGTCATTTAAGACAGGTTTTAGTGGCATCTCAGAAACATACTTGTTTTCAGTTTGGTTAGTAGCCTTTCATTAAATATGGTTTGTGATGCGTTGTGGACATAGCTGCAGTGTGCTGTGAGGGGTTGGACTAGGAAAACAGTGAGTTTCTTAACAGCTGTACGTGGGACAAGGTAGCTCTGCGGCTCCAGTAGTGCTTTTACTTCTGTTGAGACAGGTGTCATCTCTGCTTACAAAGTCCTGTAGTCCTGAGTCTGTGGGCCTAGCACCGAAGCGCTCACTGCCCTCTCCCTGTTGCGATTTGGGAATCCTTTCTCAGCCATGTAGTTCAGATGTCCTGCTCTTCAGGGGAGGTCGTCAGGAGTCTCTTTGGTCAAAGTTGTCCTGAAATTAGACATGGTGTTTTTGGGTGGGTGGTTGGACTTGATGATATTAGAGGTCTTTTCCAACCTATGATTCTATGATTCGAAGTTAAATCCCTTTCTGCAAGCCATGCTCCTCCTGGACAGGTAACATTGATGGATGAAGAAGGGTTAAGTTGTGGGAAGGAGGAGGGCTGGCATAAAGCTTGATTTCGCCAGGGTTGGCCCACGTGGTGTTTAGCAGAAAGGTATGAGCCTGTGGTACCTGTTTCAGACTCTGGGGAAGTCTGGTTCAGAGCCCACAGATTGTGAGCATCTACACTGAAATTAATGGTATGAAGCTCTTACAACAAGTGACAGAAAAATTAACTCCCAAAATGGTAAAAATATGAACATCCTCTAAACTCATGTTGGAATGACTTGTCTTGGCTCGTCCTGACTTAGGAGGAGATCTTGGTATATTTGGGCCATAGCCCCGGAGTGTAGGCTAATGGAAACTGGCCTTTCTCCCACGCCATGATTCATTGCTTTCCTTCGGAATGTATTTGTGGAGAAGGATGTCCACATCCTGGAATTTACCTATGGCAGTGAAAAATACCGGTCAATGATAGTGATCATGCCATAGAATGTGTGCAGGAAACAGGAAAATCAGCTAATCTGTCCTGAAATGCCAGTCATCTGTCCACGTCAGAGACACTTCGGGCTTAACTCCACAGCCCCCTTCCTGTTCATTTAGCCCCAGGTCATGGTCCAGTTCATGCCCTGCCAAACTTCTTGCCCCTGTCAGCATACCTGTGAGAGTCCAGCAGGGTAGTCAGGGTGGACGCACAGTATGCGGTGTGTTTGTACCCCGTTGCTACGTCCTGAAGAGCCAGAGAGGGCTCCTGAGCACTGTGATAGCAGCACGATGCGCCTTTCCCTTTCAATGCAGAAACGCCCTTATCGCTGTGGGTTGCAGGACTGCTCCGGCTGGTGAGTTTTGCCTTGTGATTCCTCCCACCCACCTTTTTTTGTGCTTAATAAGATAAGAAAGAAAAAAAATAAATTCTATCACAATGCAAAGACAGAGAGTTTTTAGTGAGACAGCTCTGCTGGCGGGAGCTATGCGATGCCCGCATTTGGCAGGGAGAGAGGAAGTATTATTAATTTTAATGTAGGCATCAGTACAGGAAGTGGGAATGTAATTGGCCATTAATGTTTTTTGCCTGTATGCAAAATAAATTATTTGTTGCCCAGAGGGCTTCTAACAGGGAAATAGATTTCTGCTAATGATTTGCTAAAAAAACGCTTGTCTATGTGGAGAGGGAATACTTCCATGTGCATTGTGGGCTTTCCTTTGAGGTAACAAGAGATGAGCGAAGGCAAACAGTCACCTGTTTTGCCAGGATCGCCACAGTTAGGACAAGTGTTGCTCCCAGGAGCTGCAAAAGTGAGGCCCACAGAACCTCACTCCTAGGCATTCAGAAACGAAGCATTTGGAGGAGCAGAAGCAGCCTTGGGAATTCCAGCGGTGCCTTACCAGGCGGAGTCTCTAGCTCCCTTAGGCGCTTTGATAGCTCCCACTGGACGCTTGCCTGGGCTTCAGTCACTGAACACCTTCAGAATGCACTTCCCCCCCGCCCCCCGAGATGCAAAACCACTGCAGTCAGTGGAGCCTCTCGCCGATGGCCGCACGCTGTGGAGCGGGCTCTTCCTCGGCTGGCGGGGCCGGGGGGTCTGCGGCGGCTGCCTGCGCCCGCAGCAGCGCGCGCTGTGCCGGCAGCAGGTCAGGTCCGCCCAAGCGGTGCGGCCCCGTCGTGGCTGACAGCTCTTCCTGTAAGAGGGCCTTACAACTGGGGGCTTTTTTTAAGCTTTGGAAACTGAAACTAATTTTTCACAGGTATATTTTTCTTTAAATCAGTAGATTTTGGCAGTAGGAGGCAATAGGATTTTTTATTATTTCATTTTTCTTTTCTTCTCCCTCCACACATTACAGACCAGCGTTCTGGGGAGGTGTCCCTGTGCTTGCCATTCGTCTGTGAGACAGCTCTCTTTCTGGGTCTCTGTGAGTGAATCAGTGTCTTGTCTGTACACGAAGTCTGCTTGTATGCATAATGAAAAGTTAAGCTGGGTTGCTGTTCTGTACAATTAGTGTTTCCACTGTCATACCGCAAACAGCACACGTTGCACTCCTGTGCCACTGTAATCTGCATCACTGTTGTACTCAAGTCAATGAATAAAGTTTGGAGCTTTATTCTTAATCGCTGGATTCATGTTGCCTCGTTTATTTGGGTTTTTTTTTCCATCTTGCAGAGTTATATCAAAGTCTTCTTACAGAACGGCATGTGCTCTCAAGAAAGAGAGGTGAGGCAGGGGTGACCAGAGCAAGACCGATGAACAGTTGCACAGATTCAGTGAAATTGTCACAGAAGGTTGGAAAATGGACACAAGGCTTCCTGTAACTAAGTCACTAGAAGCAGATACTCACACAAACCACACAGGAGCATGACTTTTGTGTGGTCAGTTTGTGGTTGGAAAGGACCTGAGATATCAGTGAGGTCAACTAGGTCATGAGGTTACATCAGCTTCACAGGCTAAATGGTTTCCTCTCTTTATCCTTGCAAGTTCAGCTAAAATTTTAGTCCCCGACTTGAAAAGATATCTATGTGTCTTAGTATTTAAACGTTTGCTTAATTACCTGGAGTTTAAACCTGCTCAGCTTTGGTCTGGATGTGGAAGGTAGGGGACGATGCCATTCGAGCACACAGGGCTATAAAACACCTATGAATGTGCCGAGTCGCCAGCAGACCGTAGATGGAGCACAGTTAAGCACGCTGCACCTCAGAGGAATCCGTAGCAGTTCCTGTCAGGGCCTCAGAAGACAGACATGTCAAGGCACTTCACTCGTTACTGCATGGAGGCGTCCCCTGGAAAAGCAGCCGCTCATACACAGCTCGCTAGGTGACCTGCCAGACACCTTCACTGGGTTAACTGGAGCCTCCTGCAGCTACGGGACTTGGAGCAACCAGAGCTGGAGCCTCATAAGGATCGGCCTCTGGGCTTGTGGGGAGGGGGGCGTGGTGGGGCTTCTCTTTGAAGTGAAGCCACTGAGGATCAATCCTAAAAAACCCTCAAAGCGGGTGGGAAAGAATCCTGCCTCAGGCAGTTGATCATCCGAGCTGCAGCCCTCTGTTCAGGGGCGGGAGCGATGCAGCACGCGTCCTGCACGGCGTCCCTGAGCCCACAGAAAGCCCTGCAGGCAACGCGCTCCCCATCTTCTCCTCCTCTCCTCAGCCCTCTGAGACTCAGCCCTGCCTTTGCCCTACCTTGATACTCGACACAGGCTTCTCTCTCCCAACAAAGGCAGAGGTTCCCCCAGGGTTTGGCTTCAGTGGGCTGTGTTGGGTATGTCTAGGGACTGAGCCTCAGGTGGGGTGGGAGCTCAGGTTCCTGCTTGGAGAGCAGGAGGTGGGGAATTCCACAGCACGGTGAAGGTAGCCTTTAGCAGAGCTCCAATTTGTCCCCTTGGCTTCCCGGGCCATGCCTAGATTTTTGTTGCGTTTGTGCTGGAACAAGAGAAACTTTTCTGTGGATAAATCCACCAAAGCTACCTGGTGGCAGTTAGATGCTTCCTCGCTTTGGATGGCTTAACTCCAGAGGTTGTATTTTTGCTGTAGGTGGGACAAAAATCAAAATCAGAAGATGAGATTCATCCACTGCAACTGCTGGAAGTAAGGCATGGTGAGGGACAGAAGCCCCACTTCAGCAGAGTATTTAAACCCAATCTACTTTGCTGCAGTGCCTGGCTGGAAAAGCCCTAATCCTGAACTGGATGATTTGCAAGTACAGAGCGGAGATGACCCCTGCTTTGAATATTTAACTGGCTAATTTTCAGCAGGCGTGTGGGCCTATGGACTTCAGCAGATCGTGCACATGTTCCAGTATCCTTCATTTCTCTTTCTTCCATGTTTATCGGCATTTCCTGCCCAGCCGCTTCGTGGCCCTCAGAGCTGTCAGGCCAGCTATGAACTAGGACATCATAACCCATCTTCCATCCTCTCCTTTTTAGGACCGGGACTGAGAAACTTCAGGTTTTTTAGGAAACCATAACCTCTTGGGAGCAAAGCTGATCTGGTAACACATGGTGGGAAGTGCTGGACAAACCTGAGCCGGAGGAGAGCTAGGAAGACACAGGGACATTTTTAAATGGCTGCCTGTTCCTCTGAAAGGCAAAGAGAGTCTAAGAGAACTTGCTTCAAAAGTTTTGCGCTCTTTATTTCCCCTTTGCCTCGACAACGAGACATCAGGGGGATGTTACCCCACTGCTCTGCAGGTCAGGCCCCTGTTCCCCTCCTGCCAGCCTGCAGACCCCAGGCACTTCCATGTCAGGTGCTCCCTGGGCATCTGTCTCCTGTTAGCCTCCCTGGGCATCTCCACACTGGTAGAGAGTAAGGAAAGTCTGTGCATGGAGCACCTGCTTAAAATCAACAAGTGTAGGTCTATGATTTGGCCCTGGAAATTTTCCTGAAAGTTTCCCAACCATAGACAACTGAAAACCAGTCTCCCTTCCGAATCGGTCCCATTTTCTCCTGGGAATGTGCTGCCTGAGGCTCAGCTCCTTCCCGGCAGCAGCAGTCACCTTGCGGTGCCGGCCCTGGGACATATCCTGCCAACCCAGGCTCTGGAGGTGCTCAGCTGCAGTCCCCCAGCCGGGGATCCTTGGCCCAGCAGCGTAACGGAGCAGTTGCTCCGCTGCAGCCTTCCCCAGCCCAGAGCAGCTGGGAATGTTATCGCCGTGAATGCTCTCCTAGGTGTAGAGCAAACGCACAAGGATCCACTCCAGCCATCAGCTCCACGGTGTGACAGTGCCAGCCAGCCTAAGCACATTTTTAATTTCCCTCCAATTAAATACCCAAGCCCAGTGAAATCTAAGTCCAGGGTTTCTTTTTCCTTTTTTTTAATTGTTCAACGATTTTTCCCTGCTCCCCTCCTCCCCACAAATAATGTGAGGTTTATGACCCCTGAGTAATGACTGTGGAATGCACTGCATCCTACAGCCACAGCAAGGCATCTGGCAATGGGAATCTTCACAGCATGTCAAAAATACACAGATAATACCACTGTAAATAGCTCAGATCAAAACAAGTCAAATGTCAATGCTAATTTGCTGTCAAGTATATAGCCCAAGACCATTTCCTCCCGCAGAAGGAGAAACCCCGTTCCCAAGCGTGACTTGCCCTACTGACAGAAGCAGCTTGTTCCCCACCAAAAATCTCCCCAAACTCTGAATGAACAAGAGTGGGTTTCTTCCCCTTGCTGTTTTATTTTTCTGTAGTTTTTGTGTCTGTCTGCTGCTGAGTCCGAGGCTGGGAAATGGAACTTCAGTTTTCCCTGCCATTTTTCTATTGTAAAAAAGGACTCTTGGGAGAGATATTTACTGTTTTCTATGGCTCAGTCAGAGGGCGAGAGGGAGAAGCTGTTCCAGGAGTTCCCATTACAAAGCATTTTTTCACATAGGCTCACTTTTATTTTTGAAGGACTGGGAGATTAAAGAGCCGGCAGCCCTGGAGCAGGAAGTTTGCTGCGCGTCCAAAGGTCGGGTGGGTCGCAGACAGCCGCTGCTTCCAGCTCTCTCTTATGTACACACTGCAGATTAAAACCTACAGCCCGGGCTGGAGGTAGTCGTGGTAGTGATGGGGGCCCAAGGGTTCGGGGGGAAAGGAAGAGAGGGGGAGCAGGAAGACGGCCGGCACAGCCTCTCCTCGGGCTGTGATTTCATAAGACAAAGCACTGGGCAGCCGCTCAGCGAGCTGAAGGTGTTCCCACGCCCCCACAGCTTTCTCCTGCCATCAGATATGGCAGCGTGTCTGCTTGTGGGGTCGCTCTCAGTGACATTCGGGAACTGATCCCGCTTAAAAAAACATTTTTTACTTTTTATTTTGTGGGATAGGGTTGGGGTGTTTTTCTTTTCAAACGGAGTCGGTTCCCTGCCTTGATTCAAGCAGTGGCCTCACAAAGCGGTTGTGCTGGCATGAAAAATGGGGTGGGCACAAGCGGACAACGGAGTCTCAAGAAGTTCGAGCAGAACACGCTGAAGTGGTTGGGGTATTGCGTGCCGTCTGCCATGAAATCACAGGCTCACGTCCATGGCAGAGAGGGCAGGTGGTGGCCCTCCTCTGGTTCCCTCAGTTCCAGCAGCACCATCGCACATTCTATTCCTAAGTAATCAGTGAAGAAGGGTATAATTGTACGGGTGTTGGGTTCAAGGAGAAAGCTCTGAGACCCACACAGTCTGCGCTAGGTCAGTGTGCAGAGCCCAAGACAGGAGAGAGCCTCTGCGAGGCACTTGTGCCTTGGTAGGTGTTAGGATGGCTTTGCTAAAACTGGGCCAACGTAGTCTGGATGTCAGTCTGGAGCGGGCAGTGCCCACAGAACAGAGCCCTTCTGAGTGGAATTCCCAGTCTTCACAGCTGGCAAGAGTAAGGGGCTGGGTATAAATTAACAGCGCGTCCCTGGGCAGCCCGATGAAGAAACATCACAAGGCAAGCCAGGCCTGGCAGGAGGTGGCCAACGTGGAGGCTGGCTCTGCTGCTGGGGGTCTCCACATCACGCCTGGGAGTGGATCCACTACCTGGTTCCTGTTATCTGGGCTATCCCAGCCCACATGGCACCAGCTATCGGAGAGGGGAGTCGATCGTAGAACCAACCCTCTTTTCAGGACCAGCCCAGCGAGGCTGCCGGAGGGAAATGGGGTGCTCCCCCTTGGCTGCCGCTTCTGGGCTGAGGCTCGGTGCTGCGGCGAAAACAAAATGCAGCTGAGTCCGTTCAAGGAATTCATTGATGAATGCTTTGAGGTCTTCATGTGAACCTAAGTGTTTGCCGTGAAACAGGAGACAAGCTAATAATCGAAACAGGTTTTACGATGAATGAGCTGCTGCTGAGAAATGCCTACTTTACAGCCTTGATACCATGCTGGATGTTAAATGACTGCCAGGAGCAAACTCTGTGGTATCTCGGTTAGCTCTTACCCTAATTATCGTTTACAGAAGAGTCCCAGCTAGATGAATGAGGACTGCAATATAAAAGACTTAAGTAAGATTTGTTGATGTGGCTACATGAATAATTCCCCCTGCAATGATGCATTTAAGAGCACAGATATTGTGGGAGGAGGAAAGCTAGTGTTTGATATTTTGAATCATTTAAAAGTGTGTATTTTCTTCCTATGTTTTGGCTTCTGCTGTTCGCTCTACCTGCCCCACTTCAGAAAAAAAAAAGCTTTAATCCTCTTACTGGCCAGGTTTTTGAAAAAACAGCGAGTAATTGAAAATAAACTTCTGCTGAGGCCAGTAAATATGGGGTCATCTGAACAGTCTGCCACGGTGCTCAGGCAGCCCCGAGCGCACCGCTTCAATGCTCCAACGCTGCTCCGAACTCTTGGCACTCGAGGTCTGGGTTTTCCGTAACTAACTAATTGTTCGGCTTCCTGAAAAGTGCGTTTGTGCTCCTTCTCCCTCGGGAGTGATGCCAGCGGACGACCCTCCGGAGAATTTTCCCGCGTTCCGCCCGCTCGAACGACAGTGGAGTTACGACCAGGGCAGGCAGACCACCCATCTGATGGGGGGAAAGCTCGCCGAGAAACTGATCCTGAGAGGAAAAAACCAGCAGCCATTTGTTGTATCAGCAAGCCCGCCGGCCTCGCTGTGCGGCCAGCCTGTCGCTGGTGCTGACATCGGGGAAGGGCTGAGGGAAGCCATTACCGTGCTGTGGCAGCATGCTTTTAAATAACTTGGGAACACCTCTAGCGGTGCAAGCCCGTAGGCACGTCAGCTGAAGTCATGGCTGCTGTCCTGCCAGGCAGCCCAGGCCCTTCCTGAGCCCTCAGAGGGCCGGGGAGGCCCCATGGAGGCGATGACGGAAGAGTGCCCTGAGCCGCCACTGCTCTGGGCACGGGCAGGGCTCTGCCCCATGCGCCCTCCCCATGGTGACCACGCTGCTGAGGCACCTGGGTCTGCGGAGGGACTTGTAAACTGTTCATTGAAGACTGGAGTCAGGAAAACATCTCCCTAGAGGCAATCTTGCCCTAGGAAGGGCTAGTGGTGCCCAAAGGATCCTTGCCTGTTGCTGCTGCTGCCATTCTGCTCTTGCCGCTGGAGCTGCCTCCCTCAAGGGGGGACATTCCTGTGGCTCCTCTTTCTCCACAAACCCTGCTCCCCTTATCTCATCTTTCTTTCCTCAATCAGACGGTTGCATGTGGACAGGCATGCCCATTAACCTGTTTTATCTCTGCCTGGCAGACTCCTAGCAGCCTGTGTCTGCTCCCACAGGCTTGGCCTCGCCTCACCGCAGTTCCACCAAAGCAGAATTAACCCCTCGACAGGTCACAGAATCACAGAATGGTAGGGGTTGGAAGGAACCTCTGTGGGTCACCCAGTCCAACCCCCCTGCTGAAGCAGGGTCACCTACAGCAGGCCCCACAGGACCTTGGCCAGGCGGGTCTTGAATATCTCCAGAGAAGGAGACTCCACAACCTCCCTGGGCAGCCTGTTCCAGTGCTCCGTCACCCTTACCTTTCACAACTAATATTCCCATAAACTGAGGCTGATAAAATCCTGTATTCGGCAGGCTTCCTTAGTATCCTTTCACATTCTGAATGAACACATCTATCCTAAAACTTTAGTACCTTGGAGTTTATCTGCTTACACAAACATTTAATTCTCCCTCTTAGACAGAAACAGCTAGCTGCGATGCCACAACATTTACTACCATCTGGTACAACTTACCACAGTTACTTCCTCTCCTTGCACAGACACATCTGGTCTGCGAAAATGACACAGAGCTACAATTCCTGCTATGCTGGCAGCATCAATAATGTTACCATCATGATTTAGCAGGTGCAGGTCCAGACGAATTTGCCACACCTGAGAAATGGCATATGAAACTGCTTGGTATTTGCGACGTGATTCTACAGAAGTTACTGTTTTTCAAAACAATTTCATTTTTTTAATCATAAAAAGAAACAGCATATATTCTTCAGGTCTTTGCTTAAGAAGATGAAAGATCTCAATATATTCCAAGATACCCAGTGTGCTAGATTTACGTCCTGGTTAATTATGACAAAACACACAACATTTAAGTACAATTTAAACTTTATTCTGGAAGGAAATATTCAAGTGTGCAGGGTCCCAGCTACCTCAGAAAGCCTATGTAGATATGCAAGTTAAAAATACCTGTAGAGACAGATGTGTGGATCCTTACATTACCTTAAAATTAGAACTTCTAGTTTCCAAAATAAGACAGAGAAACCACCTTAAAAAGACTGTATGTATCTCTTAGTTTAAAACCACTTCAAATTAGTAGGTTTTCATACCTTTTCACCAGCAACAACGCAGAGAGATTCAGTATCTATACATTTGGAATCTCTCAGGCATCGTTCTATTAGTCTGTTCAGTTTCACCAGTAACTCAGATTGCCTGTTAAAACAAAATTAACCCAAATTGAACATGATTACACTCTATACTTACACATATGAAACCCGTGGCTCTTATGTCATCCTTGTTTAGTCTTTTGAAGAAAGCTACGTACCTGCCAGGCTCAAAACCCGGTGCAGCCATTGGCGAGAGCTCCAGATTAAAGAAAAGTATACCTTCTGTAGGCCGATTTGGCTTGGGGGGAACAAGTTCACATGAGACTTGTGCAAGAACCCTGCAAAGGTAAATAAACCAGTAAGTTACAGAATTTAGCAGGAAAAAACTCCTGCCACTAGGAACAAAATGCATACTTTGAAAAAGCATGTGTTTAGGCTTTTAGTTTGTATTTCTCACTCCTGACAGTTTCTCATTCGATGCCTGTTGTACATCTTTAAACTTTGGTCAACCACTGAGAGAATCAAGTGTAGAAATTTGAACATTATTCTGTCTTTTAGGATTAAAAATAAGACAGAAACACTGCCAACTCTGTAACTTAATGTTCGTGTAAGTGCATATATGCCACTCTTCCACATATAAAACAGGGCCGTTTGATTTGTGGACAAACACAAAACGTAATGCAAGATCAGTGAATAAAGGGGGGAAAAAGTATAATCAGTTTGTATTTTATAAGTTATTTGTAAGCTACAGTCAATACAGAAACCCCATCCTTCCCTTCCCACTTCTTTATGTTCCTGTCCTTGAACTGCTGCGACTTTGAGGCTCCAGCCCCTAAACCCCACTCCCTGCGATCCCAGCGGGCCTCCCGGTGCCCAGCACTCCACCTGCCTCCGCAGCTCTGGAAAGGCCACCGCTGTCACACGGGCCCGGAGCACCTCTCCTCAGGCCGCGGAGCCCCCGCACCCACCTGGTCTTCCCCAGCTCCACGACGCAGCAGCCGTAGTCGGCGCCGAAGGAGACGCGCACGTTGCGGTAGTCATAGCACTGCCGCCCGTCCAGGCGCTGCGGGCCCAGACATACACACACACACCCGGTTAAGGCGCCATGACAGGCCGGGGGGGGCGGGGGGGGGCTCTGGCCTACCGCCGGACGGCGGCAGGGGAGAGCCGCGCTGGCCTCCCCTCCCGCCCTCCCGCGGCCGGGACGGGGGACAGGGAAGCGGGAGGGAAGGGGGAGGCCAGCGCCACACCTTCCTCTCCTGGATGGCGCGCAGGAGGAAGCGGCTCTCGCAGTTGGAGAGCGGCGTTGCCTTCATGGCGGACCGTGAGGGGGAACGCGCGCGCGCGTGCGTCATCGCCGCGCG
>Ga0181612_156887_pt1 | contig 14990 bp, 9 predicted proteins | sample HoacroProtozoa21_FD_119630 | JGI IMG/M metagenome (GOLD analysis project Ga0181612, IMG submission 119630) | Hoatzin crop microbial communities from Cojedes, Venezuel. Combined Assembly of Gp0051906, Gp0051904, Gp0051908 | reverse complement strand
GTGAACCAGCCCTGTTCTCTGTAAGCTCTCTCACACAACACATGCAATGTTAAAACGTGCCTTCATTCCACCTTGTTTTGGGCTGTGTGACAGCTCTGCACATGAAACCCTGTCCTGTGCACACTTAGAAATAAGGAGAGGAAGCACATGCATTGCTTCTCATCCAGGCTGTTGGAAGCTCTTGGCCTTGTAACTGTGCCCGTTCTTGAAGGACCCGGAGCAAGCATCTTCCCCAAGTGATGTTATACATAGTGACTAAATCAATCCACTGTATCATGATGATTTCACTTATTGATTGCCAAGGTGATAAACGGGGATTTTAATGCTGTGAAGTATCATATTTGGGCTTAGGGGCCTCAAAATCAATTTGTGAAACATTTAGGAGGCATCTACCATCACTTACTGGAAATGCTTCCTTTTACAGGTTGATCTAAAATCCAGCTGCCTAATGAGCCTGCAGTGACAACCCTTCAGTTGTTGAGAAGTTGTATGTTGCTGATTACTGACCCAGCACACACTCTGTGTGTGCAGTAGGCATCTACAGTCCATGAGAAAGACAGAACGGTACGAATGCTATCTGCAGCACTCCAGCTGAAGCCTCCTTAAGTAGAAGAAGAATTCAAAGCTGGATTTTCCAAAGCTGAGGCCCTCATCAAACCAGTGATTGACCGATAGTTGAGAGATGGGGTACTCTCAGTTGGTACTCTTCCATTTTGCACACTGTCAATAGGAATAAACAATGAGCCCAGAACTCTTCAGCCCCAGCTACTAGCCATCAGGCCTCAGACATTCCTCTGGGAGAATGCAAGTCATGTATCTGGGCTACCTCAGCGGAGAAGAGATCCAAATTTGGAGCTCCCTCATTCTATTTGCATACACTGACTTCAGCTTAAAAATGAGTGTGTGTGTGTTTGTGTGTGCACATGTGTTTGGTTTTAGCAGAAGATTCTCTCTTATGAGTCAGAGATTTCCCAACTATTGATCAGACTGTAAACTATGCTTATTATCAGAAAAGTTAGAAGGATAAACACAGTTTATCCCGTCACTCTCAATACTTTATTTACAAAGCTCAACCACCCACCCCAAGACGAGAAACTCATCAGCCCTCAGACCTCACCAGAGAACTGTGCCTATTCTCCCAGTCTCTTCTCCTCTCCATGCATCACCAGTTCACCGTCTCCTTGAGGCAGGACTAAGTTCTTCGCTATTTTGAGTTCCTATAAGAATATCAGCAGAAGCCAGAATACCCAATAAAAAAAAATTTCCCTTCCCTTGGTCTTGTTCATCAGCATTTGAATGGCAAAGTGGAAAATCCTTGTAGAGAAGAATCCTCCCAAGTGATCTGATAAAGTCCAGAAAGCTTTCCTGGATACCCTTACTCATTCAGAGATGCTTACTATTCTCTCAACATTTGTGATACCCCTCCTCTAGCTGCCTAGCTCACTCCTAGCGGGATGTGGTTTAGTCCCCTGGGGATACTCTGAGGAGTGTGCCTCTTGGAGGTCAGCAGTGTCCCCCAGTGCCCAGGGTTATAGGTTCACTGTGCTGCTGTGTGAAGAATGTCTTGCTAGCCACTTTACTGCGAAATCTTCTTAACTCCAGCCAAGTTAATGTAAAAATGCAAATAAAATTATGCACACCACGCAGAGTACCAGACATAGTTACAGAGGCTTGAGTGAAGAAACGAAGGAAAAATCTCTTCCCTTGCAGCTGAATTATATCAGAAGTGGTCACCCTCTCCTGCCAGTAGACTAACTTGTAATTTTTCCTAACACACAGTTTTGTCAGGGAATTTCTGTTTGACTCATTAGGAAGAACCTTCTCCTTGTGGAGCACTCTGGATTTTAGAGCCAGTATTGCCTTTTGCAGACTTTTAGGGAGTGAGGCAAATTGAGACAGACAAAATCTTTCTTCACAAAGCTTGGTCACACCTTCCCACTCATGAAATGATTCAACTGTTCCTCTCAACTGAAATGGCTCTGCTTTATTCACAAAGTGACTCCCTCTTTGTAATCCAAGTGTTCCTTTCTGCATTTGTTTGGTTATTTAACAGCACTTTCATGTCAGCAAGTGAAAATTCCTCTTTCTGGTGACTCGGTCTGTATGCGCCCTTACAAAATGTCTTCTCTGCTGAGCCATTTTCAAACCACGCTGTGATAACAACAGATCTGGAGTGAACCTCACCAACACCTCCCAATTAGGGCTGCTGTACGCAACAGCTGCTCCAAGGCTCTTCTATCTCTTGAAATGCACACTTTTTTTTCCCTTTTGGAGGGCTCACTCCTTCCAAAAAGACAGTGAGATACCCGTAATGAGGGACTCTAATGGTAACTTTCCAAGGAGTTCAGAATCAGACAATCAAACACTAGTCAGTGTTAAAACGAAACTCTCTTTGGCATCTTCCATTTGTGCCTCTTGTCACCTGTGCATAACCCAATGGGCTTTAATTACTTGGGTTTTTTATTTTCTTGTGAAAGATGTGATTTTCAGGTGAAACTGAAGATAATGTGTTTCTTTGGAAACAGGACAATTTTAGCTGTAAGTGGAGCCATGCATTTATCCTGAAACATGTCATATTTAATGGCCTATGGCTCACAGCTAATTCCTGTTCCTTTTCACAAACCCTCACACCCCAGTTTTGAACAGGAGTAGACTTCACAGTGCACCGAGTAGTTATCATGAAGCAGAAGGTTACTAAAGAGGTGATCTGAAATACTGGAGCATGCCCTTTATAAAGCTCTGTGGTGTGCCTGGGATCTTTACATTCTCACAGCTGCTGTTCAGCACACTATGGCCTACCAGATGCTGTGGAGAATTTTGGTATAGGTAATTTGAAAATGGAAATTATTTCCAGTTCATAAATTCTGGTGGGTTTTTTATCTACTTCTGTGCCATTTTCCTCAGACAAAGGATAGAACAGTGTTCCATACAGATGCAGTGGGCAGAAATTACATCAAAGCTGAATGGAATGAGAAGCAAATTACATCAAAGCTGAAAGAAATGAGAAGCAAAAGTTCACAAATATCATTAGGCACCAGAAGCTGAAGGGGAAGAAAAAACCAATTCCCCATAACAAGAACTAAACAGGAAGCATGAGGGCATGAAAATGTGCAGGTGCTCTACCTTCCACTACCAGCCAACCTAGTCAACTCAGTACTGACACGCAGCGTGCTCCTGGAAAAGGTCACAATCAGGGAACGGCTGTTCTGCACTAAAGGTAAACTTGAAAAATCCTAATAATCCAGAGTTTCTGCAGAGGAGGTTCAAAGGAATGAGGAGTGAGCAGACCTAGGCACTATACGTTCAGCCACGAGAGAAAGTTCCTTCAACAACACCCTTTGCCAGCACTGACTCATCTGGAGCTCTGGGAGAAAAAGCAACCTTTGCATTTGTCTGACCAACCTGGACAAGAGAGGTAATTGTCAGGGGAAAGGGTGCCACTGCCCTTAGAGCTGATGGGAGAACTTAGAGAAGGAGGCTGGTTTTGAGTGCAAACTATGAAGTGGGGGAAAGAATTACGGTTAAAAGTTTTGACTCTCCTGATTAAAAGATATGGGCATTTTCAGCCCAGCAGGACATCTTGGGAGGAAAAAGATTTCATGAAGACTCTGATTTCCTTTTCTCTGTTACAAAAGGTCAGCAAGAGATACCTGCCCAACTACAGGTCAGGCCTAGTTTAACACACCTGGACATCTACCACTTCATGATTGTCCCACTCAGAAAAAGAAAGAGAAAGAAAAAAATGGAGCAGAGCAATCGAGTTTTACCACATTAAATTCTTATCCCTCACCTCTTCCCTTCCCTACTTTTTCTGTTCCATGATAACAGCAAAGATCTTTACATTCTCATAGCTGCTGTTCAGGACATTGTGACCTGCAACATCCCATTGGAAGTTTTGGTATAGATCATTTAAAAATAGAAATTAGAGATTACGATGAAGAAGAGATATTCCTAGTCTGTAAATTCCAGAGGATTTTTTACATTCCCCTTTTTAAAATCTACTTCTGTGCTACTTTCCCCAGACATAATGATAGAACTGTCTTCCGTATAGATGCAGACCCAACCTCAGGGAAAAGCCCAGTCAGTCTTGGGCTGGGGAGAGCAGGGCAGGCAGCAGGAAGGTCTGAACAGAAGTTTTGTTTCTCCAGCACGAGCCTTATGACAAGAAGTCACCAACACTACAACTCCGCTCTTCTGTTTTCCCAGGGAAGCTGGCAAACTAGTTCACTCATTGACTTGTTTTTCCCTTTCAAAATGTTGCAAAGGTTTGGAAATTGTAGAGCACACAAAGCCTCGTCCCGTATTTCAGAACTCAGTGCACTGTCTATATTCCAGGTTGTACTTTGGTTGTGTTGGTGGCTTCTCCTTTTTTTGAAAAATGGCAGTCCCAGAAAATCTATGGTCATTCAGTGCAATATTTACTCCTCTATCAAATAAAACATGAGCTGATACTGTAGTGATTACTGCAGTGATTGCTGGGTGAAGTTGCACATACAAGATGTGCAAGTAACAAAAGTGGTGAAAGAAAGGGCAAGTTAAGCACGCGGGCATGCAAAGAGGCAGGGCCTCCTCCCAGATACAGAAGAAGGATGAGTGTCAAGGCAAGGGCAATCCAAATAAGCACCACAGCAAGCAGGAAGCACACCGCCTCCTTCCCCCGCCCCATCACGTTTAGAAGGAGAGGGCAAGAGTGCAAAGACTGGCATGAGCAAGAAGAACCCGAGAAGAAAAAAACACATAACATACAGTTTGGTCCCGACTTTTCTCACTGCGGATCCCTCCAGCCTGTTCACCATGACCTCCACACAAGGAACCACCACGGAGTCTGGCCAGACGGACTCACTATCAGGCATCAGTTCCATAGTACTGTATGCCCACAGCTAATTTAGAACAGGATTGTGTCAGACTAATATACATAGAATAGGATTGGATCAGACTTTTGCAGAAGTACAGGTATTGAGTAATGTTGTGTAAGAACTGACCAAATGTGTTGTTAATGAAGGAATTCAATGCAGTTTAAAAGTGGCCAGATTTGCCAGTCTTCTAAGCATGGCCGTCAAATCAGTCCCTGATTCCCTGAGATACATAAATGCATACAGATGATACAGATGTAGGTAGACATGTAGGTATAGAGACGTTGACCACTACCCTCCGGCTGCGACCTTCCAATCAATTCCTTCTCCACCGAATGGTCCACTCATGAAATGCGTATCTCCCCAATTTAGAGAGACAGGTGTTGTGGGGGACTGTGTCGAAGGCTTTACAGAAGTCCAGATAGACGACATGCGTTGCTTTTCCCTTGTCCGCTGACGCAGTCACTCCATCATAGAAAGTCACTAGGTTGGTCAGGCAGGACTTGCCCGTGGTGAAGCCATGCTGGCTGTCTCAAATCACGTCCCTGGCCTCCATGTGCCTTAGCATATCTTCTAGGAGGATCTGTTCCATGATCTTCCCAGGCACAGAGGTGAGGCTGACAGGTCGGTAGTTCCCAGGGTCTTCAGCAGAAGACAGTTTCTTGCTCATGTTTAGTCAATTATCTGTAGATTTCAGGAGAAATAATGCAAATATCTGGTTTGTGATGATTATGTATCATTTGTCCTTTGCTGAACAGAGTTGCAGTTCTGGATAAAGTTACAGACTTTCTTTTATTCCTGGGGAAAATTCTCGTTGCTGGTGGTGTAGGTAAGCTAATCGATTTTTTTCCAAATGGTATGTTCTATTTTCTGGTACCTACAAGTATGCCTGCCATATCTGTGTATGCTTAGGTAACAGCTGGAGGTTCTCATTGGTCTGACTATTTGGGAAGCTGTTCCTGTGTTTCTAAGATTTACAAGATTGAACTAAAATATAGTCTTTCTTTCCCCCCCCCCCCGCCTTGCTTCCCCCCCCAGTGTTTTGTTGACAGCATGTTTTCCATAATTGCTTTTACTGCTCTTGCATGTGTTGCTGGCACAAGGACTTCTGCAGCCAAAGCATCATAGCTGGATCAAACCCAACTCACATCCAATAAGTCAGCCACAATTGTTCTCCTTTCATAAATACTGAAAAAAATTGCAAATGAGATTCACCTGGTAGAAGACAGCATGCATATAAGAGGAGGTGGCGCAGATCTGCAGGAAATGGGCCTGACGCTCTGCTATGTTCAAGCCCTTTATAGCTATAAGCTATAGTAAAAGAAACAGGATATTTCTAACACCCTTATATGGTTTTCATAGTTACCAGTAAATATCAAAATATATTATTCATGATTTCAGAAATTCAAGTTGGCAGTATTCCCTTACGGGTTTTCTAAATTGTCAAAGCAGTTTCAAAACATTAGTTTACAAATAACTGTATTTTGTATTCTGTATACTTTTAAAGATTACTAATGAATTAGACTTCTGTGAAAAGTTGAAAATTAGTACCAAGAACTGATCTAAAAAATTTTGCCATTACTGTGGAAGGAGTAACAAGTTTTATTTTAAACATATTCTCTGAAGTGTAAGCCATGAAATACTGAAAATAATGCATGTCTTCATCCTCTGAGAATAAATTCTTTGGGCAATTTGTGTTGTAGATGCATTGGTCTGTTTTAAACTTCTTGTACTTATCACTAGCACTGACATTTCTCCTTTTAATATGAAATAGTTAAGTGTTTATTCAAGCAATAAAATAGCAGAATTTTGCTCACTCTTATTTTAGAAAAGGTCCAGCCAATGGTCTCTGTCATCCCATGTCATTGTCTTGTGTAACATTATTTATTAATTTTGCTGTTAAATCCAGTAGAATGATGAAACAAAACAACTCATTAAAGTCTTTCTGGGCCCAGGAATGTCTTTATGGTAATTGATTCATTTACATATCTCTTCTGACAGAATACAGATCCAGCAGATAATTAGTGTTGAGGAACTTATTGTTTACTAACTCTTATTTAAACCAACCTTGGATCTTGTCTGTTTGTTTTGTCTCATCCATTCTTTAGGTGTTAGGAAATCAGAGTTAGCACAGGAATCACTGATCTTCTGTGCTTCTTGCAGGTGTTCTTGCATTCTTTTTCTTCACACAGAGAATACCAGTCTTCGCACAGGAAGCACCAACGTTAAATTACTACTGGGTGCCATTGTTGGTAAGGCAACCATCTAATCTCCTGAACGCGCAGGGCAGTTTGAGGTGCTCAGACTACTCAGGCATGATCTTGTAGCAGCTCCTGGTGTCCTCTAAGTGGCATGCTATCCACTGAAGTGAGGACTGATCTACACTCCAGTTGTCTTCATCCTTCAGGCAGAAGTGACACTGCAATGACTCTGCACCTTCAGAAAAATTAGGTTTCACATCTGCTTTGCTCAGACTTCCCAGACAGCAAAGGCTGGTGGTGAGGCACCGATGACAGCGTGGCTTCTAGTAGAAGGGACTTGTGAAGCGTCTCTGTCTCCTCTTGTAGCCCCTCTAGACTCTGGAACATCTCCAGGATGAGTGGTTCTTTAGAATAATCTTGGAGGACTTCAGAATATTCTTGGCATATATTCTCTTTGGTGGTTGAAATGGCTCCAATGGTTACTGCGCGTTAGGATACAGTGTCTTGAACCTGTGATCCCTTTCCACAGCAGCAGTAACCTTTGGTAGAATTACAGAGCTGCCATTAAATCATCCCAAATTTGCTTAGCAGACTAGGCTTCTGACTTGTGTTAACACTGCCACATTGATGCCAAACTAAATTTGGGGTTTTGTTGTGGTTTGTTTTTTGTAGACAGTTATTATTGGCTCCTACCTAGTTGCACACGGGTTCTTCAGCGTCTATGCAATGTGTGTCGACACGCTTTTCCTCTGCTTTTGTAAGTACTATGTTTTCTTTCACTAATACCTGCAAGTCATGGGAAGAGGAATAGAAAACCAGCTTATCCATTCCTTACAGAATTCTGGTGACATGCTAGCAGACTGTGAGAAAAATGGAACTGCTTCTGCTTTTCAGACTGACTCCTTGATGCATTTTTCAGTGCAGAAGTGTTTTAGTATTCAAATTTAATTTGTTTAGGTAACGGAAGGTAGCTATATGACTCATGGGGATATCTGGCTTTTGTTTTTCAGATGTTCTCTGACTTTTATAACAGTTTGCTTCTGAGTGCTTTGTAAAGAGCCCTGTACAGCAACAATTCACTCAAACCTCTTGTTAATAACAGTTATTCTTTGGTATATAGGTGGTCCTTTGTTTTCAACTTAGCCCTGAGCACAGTATTAGGCTGGATTACCTTCAAATTTGTGTGAAATATGATTTTTAAAACTGTCTGTCTCTTGGACCCCCCCAATGGCAAGCAATCATGGGCACTCTGAAAGGGACTGCTGTTCAATGTGTCCAGTCAGAGAATGCTAAAATCACAAAAGGAATCTATCGGTCTCGAATTAGCACATGATTATAAGAAGATGATGTGCTTATTAAAAAATACATTCTCTTTGCTAGATGTACCGAATTAAAGAAATAAAGATACAATTTTTCTATAATGAAAGTCATTCTGGCAGGTCGGAGTAGAAGTTACATGTCAATGATTGTTCTTGCAATTCGTGAGTGATTTGGAATAGTAAGGGAATACTGAAATAGTCATAGGCTTGTTCTGTCATATGCACAGTGGATCACTAAGGCAACATAAACATGGTAATACTGATTCTCCCCTTACATTATAATAAATTCTTTCCTTTAAACACTCACCTTCTTAACCCTGCTTCCATAGGAACTAAGGTCAGCAGTGATTCTAGAAATACTGGGTTGCCAAAGAATCACAGGAACAAAATCAGTCAGAAAGCTGAAAACTGATGTCTAATTGACATTTAATTGTGCCCTATTTATCTCAAGTTATGGATTTTGGTTCTAAACAAACATGGTCACAGGCAGATGTAGCGCTAATAACACTTCAATAAATAAGCTAAACTGTAAATAAATAAATGGTTACTATTATTTAGAATGAAATGGAAATTGATCAAACTAACAAAATTTAGAAAATGTGTTGGTGCACTCAAAATTTAACAGATTTTCTTTTTTATTTATTCCAAACACACACGGTATATACTGCCATGGAGAAACACTAAGATTAGCTTCCTCTGACCTCTTTGGCCATTGCTTACAACTAGTACTCTCTTTTTGGCTTTGGAGATACAGCTGTCTGCCTCTGCAGAGTTGCAGTTGTAGTGACTGTGCTTCACTGCACACTTCCTCCAGATTGCCCGTCAGTGTGAAATTGTTCACTGGTCTGCGACTACTGCATGGCATAAACATGGGGCTGAACCCAGGCCAGTGAGTTAGTCATGATATTCTGTAGGAAAAAAAGTGATACGTCTGCCTCGTTATTTTAAATTCATATTCTGTTTTGCTTCTATGCTTCCATTCAGTAATGGACAGTAGGAGATCATATAAAATATTATTCATTTGTGGCATCAGGTTTTCAAAATAACTTTACCTTAGGCAATAAAAAAGATTTCAGTTTTGAAAAGTGCTTAAATCCACAGCTCTCTGTGGGACAAATTTTCTAGAAAGAAGTAGCCAAAATGCCAGGCTTCAGTGGAGGCATGAGTGTTTCTGAAAATTTGCACCTATACTGCCAAACCAAAGAACTGGAGAATAAAAAGCATATATTGATGTCATTCAAAAATGACTAGATGTTTGGTTCTCTGCTTTGTGTAAAACCTCTTCAGCTTTGAGAAAACAGAAGTTTTACAGTGTCCTTCATCAACTTAACAATACAGCTAAATTGCCTTGATTGAGTTTTTTTTAACGTTGGGTCTTTTGCTCTCTCCTTTCTTCAATTTTCTGTGTTTGTGTGGTTGTACTGCTGTTTGCTCTTTTGGCTTCTTTTGCTGTGTAAATTCAGGTGAAGACCTAGAAAGAAATGATGGATCTACAGCAAAACCCTACTTCATGTCAGCCAGCCTTCACCGAATTCTAGGGAAGAAGGAACTAAGCCCTAAGAAGGCAGTGGGATAACATGCACAAAACCTCAACAGCAAAACAGTGTCACTTTTAAGCAAAACGTGTATAAAGTAGGCAAAAGTAAAAACTGTAAATGATGCTTCTGGTTAATGGGTGATTCTTTTTTCCTTTTGCTTGTATCTAAAAAAATGAGCAACATTGGTAATATTTAACTAGTTTAAATGCTTAAATTAGCAGCTGTGAAAACAAGGCCACATTTTAGTTTATAGAGTGCCTATGGGAAGGAAAATGTAAATTTGAAGCTTTTTTAAGTCTATAATGATGTTTTAATAACTTTTGTAACACAAGTTGCTGCCCTAGATGACAGCAGTTTTGATAATGTTTCTTTTTATAAGTGTATATTTGTAAAAGAAATTCAGGCGATTTTTTGAAAGCACTAACATATAACCTAATTAGCCATAAAAAGATAGTTCGAGACTCTCTAATTAACCAGGAGTTGGTACTGAATGTGTAAATATGGTGCTATAATTGTATTTTTTTGTACCAGCTGGTTCACAGCTATTTAAACTGTGATTATACATGCATTAATGATTCCCTATACTGAAAAAGTAGTGATATTTTAATCACTTCCATAACTGAGTCAGTCTTTTAAGAAATGATGGTACCCTGCAGGTCGCAAAGAAAGTAGTCAGAGAAGATGACAGTTGATACTGCTTAAAGTGAAGTTTTCTGTGAGCTGTGTTTAAAAGATGACATAACGGAGAGAAGGTCCCACAGAACTTGAAGTGACTTGTGGTTCACACAAATGAGGTTTTCGTCTGGTACAAGATGGTGAATGTATTATTTTTAGGTGATGTCTGAGAGAGATGCACTTGTGTTCATATCCCCCTGTCTCTAACGAGTCTCTGATTGTGTTCTATGTTATGAGGAAGTTGAGCTTCACTGAAAGGAAACCCAAATGCAGTCTTTTTTCCCTTGGAAGAAAGTCTTGGCTGTATACATGCACCGGGAATTCCGTTGCCTCTGCCTCTTAATAAGGGCCTCTTAATGAGACGCCGCAATGACCGTGCGGGTGCTGAGGGCCAGCTGTGCTCTCTCTTCGAGTCTCCAGGCTCTCAGTAGCTCACACAATGAGGTATTACGACATTGAACTTGAGTCTTCTCATGATGCAGAACTAATTATTTAGCTACTGAAAGATGCTCCAAAAGATTTAGTGTGCTTTTTGATGATTAAATTTGCATGGTCATTAGTACAAAATCTATTGGCAGAAAGCACATTAACGTTTGGTTCAGTTTTGTGACTCTTCCGTTAGGAGAACTGTCAATGAGGTTAGTAACAGCTCTGCTCATGGGAAAAGCCTTACGCTGGAGTGCTTCTCAAGTCTGTTACTGCCATGAGGTGAGCTGAAAAGGTTTTAATTTATTAGTGTCATGGATGCCCAAGGACACAACTGTACTGCGGCCTGCCCCTAGTTTTCATGCATTCCACTGTAGTGAATAAGATGTTCCATCACTGTTCGCTTTCCAGGAGAGGCGTGTGCTGTACCTCTGCCAGGTCTGTTACAGGAGTCCAGCGCCCGGAAATAATTTCTAGCCCCAGGAGTCTGTTGGTGTCACAAGGAGAAAGGCAAATTCTTTTCCAGATAATTTGAATGCAAGTTTCTGGGGAAAATCTACTGACAATCCACATCCCAAAGTGATTTTGCTCTCTAACATATGGCCACAGTTTGATGACTGTAATCGCAACCAAGGCAGAAATGCTGTCCCTCATGCAGCAGGTCTGGGGTCGCATTGATGCACAAGTGGTTACCATGCACGTGCTTGCAGTCACGGGCATGGTAGGACCTTGAAATCCTGTGAACTGAGGTGCAGGTGACAGGATGCTCAGGTGCGTGCTTTGTGACCCGTGGGCACTGCAGCCCTTTCCCCTGGACCAGAAATGAGTGGTTCAGTTTAGGACTCAAATAATGTGAAATAAAGGTGTATCGTTTCAAACAGAACTACCGATTGTGGCACCTTCAGTTTTCAATAACCCCTCTTAAGATACCCTCGAGTACACCTGACGTTCAGGAAGGGCCAAGAGACGTACCTTTGGAAAAGATCAGACTCTTGACTGATGAAGTTTTTCATCATTGTCATCATTCCTTTCTCACTATATGCATGGCATTGAATATGCACCCCACCCTCCCATTGTTCTAATCTCTTCTGAGAGTGAAGTCAGTAACTTTTTGTGGTACGTGTCACTGTTCTGCGATTAAAAAAGCTGCAGATCTGATCACAGTCCATGTGCTTAAGCTTTTTTTTTTTAATACCACTGTGTGATTAGTTTGCAGCTAAAGAAACTTCATTAAGTAATCTATATTTCTACTGCACTTGAGTGTCTTACTGGGAGCTCAACTGAAAAAGTGTATTTCTGAATACAGCGTGCTTTTTTTAATCATATGAATGTAACCATAGAGTTTACTAGTAATAGAACATAACAGAAATAGTATACAGTTATTTGATTAGAAGACTTTTGTAACAAGCCTATGCATTTACTAAAGGAATTTCTAAAAGTGGAAGTTTTAAATTGTATTATTATTTATATATAGTAAAAAAATATATATGTATAAATTTGTTCCACTCACTATTTTGTGAAATTGTTTAGAATGTAAGTGATCATCATTTCTGAGAAGAAAATTTAAAAGCCATTTTCTTAATGATATAATTATGAGAACTGTGAAAATACAAAGCAATACCACGTAGATTTTGTAATCAAGAAATTGAATAAAATAATAATGATTTAGTATTAAAATTGGGTTTTAAAAAATTAATTGCTATCAATTAATTAAGTAGAAATTAATGCAAGTATTTACTTGGGAAAGAATCACTTAAAATTTTTATTTTAAGACTAACTTATTAGAATGGTTCCTAACTAATCCTGTGGGACAGAGTCTGCAGACTTACACCACAGAGGAGGTACTAGTAGTGACGTTTACGGATTTGGACATTTACTTTGTTGCTTGATTTAGTATAAAATTTAAATTGCATTCTTCACTTTAGAGAGTGGAACATGTGACTGTAACACGGTAAAATATGCCATATATGCTTTGCTCCTGAGCCCACGGGCATTGGTGACAAAATGCCCGCACATCCCATGTGGCACCGGCTGGCCCCGTGGCAGAGGTGACGAGAGGCTGGCTGTGGGTCTGCGCTGGCGGTGCGGCGGAGGAGGAGGTGTTGGGGCTGAACCCCAGCGGGAGCCCCTTGTGCTGCCACGGGCAAAGGGCTTGGGCTCGGGCTGGGGCTCGGCGGGGTGGTCCTGCCCGCCTTCGGTTGGGCGTCTCCTACCCAGGAGAAGCTTTGGAAAAGCAGGCTCTGCAGGAAGACACTGTTACATGAGTGGGAAGAACGCTTTTGAAGAGCTTGGACAAGCAGAATGTAGAAACAGTAGAAAACACCTGCTGTGCTATCCACACAGCCATGTTTGGTTTGGTTCTGCTGGGGTTCGTTGTGTCTCCCTAGGACAGACTAATGGCTGGCTTTCATTTACATATTTTATACCAAAGTTTTAATGTCAAGCCTTCAAATTTTGTTTAAAAAAAAAAAAAAGATAAAGAAAAAAGTGACCGCAGAAACAGGAAAGATGGGATCATTTCTTCTGCTGAGGTTTTTTTTTTTTCCAAGTAGTATTCAGCAGCTGAGTCTTGGGTGTTCCAAGGGTGCTGAATAGTCTTTTAAACATTAGTATTTAAAAGTATGAAATACTTTACTGTTGCATGTTCTTCTGTAGAACAGGAAAAAGATTTTGGCGGATGCAATGTCCAGCTGGTTCTGGGACAGTCAGTAAGTATTCTTCTACGAATGGGTTGTCAGAGAAGTGCTTGCGAAGAATCGACTGGCTGTTTTCGGCAGCGTGGAAGGTCTCCCTTCGACCCATGGCTCTGCCTGGACAGCTCTGTCCTCCTACAAAGTGCCTTACTGGCTGTTGTTTTACCTGGCTTACGTTTTGGAGTTTGTTCACACCATGCAGACTACAAAACAGAAGAGGCTAGATAGGAAAAACAATGCTCTCTTTCTATCAAAGTAACTGATGTAAAATGAATTGCAGAGAAGATGTTGGATGTGTTTGAACCGCATAATACAGCGCGTGCAACTTCCATGTTGCTGTTGTCGGGTCATGCAAGTAGGCTGTGTGGGCCAGGAGAAGACACGCGACAGTTGTGGTGTTGCAAATAACTGCATAAAAACAATGCAAGACTCTTCCATTTTTAGTAGTAGATTTTTTAATAGCTTTAATTTACGGTATAGAGAACTTCTGAGTAGGGCCTATTCTGCTTTCAGTTACAGTGATCATGCAGACTGTACCTGCGTAACTGTGGAGAGAACCGGGCTTTTGCTGCAAAAAAACAGAAGGGAAAAAGCTAGCAAATCTGTAGTATATTACTGTAACACATCTGTTTGTGTGTTCGTAAGCATAAAGTTCATTCTCCATTTCAAGACTGATGATTTGCTATTCTGGAAGTGTTTTATAAATTATTCTAGATTTTTAAACTTTTGATACAGGTGATGATTTTTGAGGTAATACGTAATTTGTACTGCGCTGTAATCAAATTAGAAAGATAACTGTTTCTTCATGGTTAAGTAACACTAGTGCAACTGTCTGTTACTCTGTGCTACAAGAAGTCCACACATATTTGTCCCAAATAACAAGCTGTGAAATTACAAAAAAGGCTCTCTGAGGTTTAAGAAATGGAAGGGAGGTTGCTGTTTCATTTATGTCATTATTAAGGTGATACCATTATCTTGCCAAAACCAAACTAACGTGGGCATGCCAGTCTAAGCTCTAAAACCTATGTGCTTCTGCTGTGCAGAAACAGGCGCGTGCTGTCCGAGTGTCTGTGGTAACTGGAGAGGTTATTGCTGCGCTTGGTTGTTACTCCACTGTTTTACAGCTCTTGGGGATTGTTCTAATAAAGGTTTCGATACAAAACGCACCCTGTGCGTCTGTCTGTGTGTCTCTCAGCGTCTATGTGTCTGTGTCTCCGTGCGTGTGTGTCTGTGTGTGCGCGTGCGGCGGCCGGTCTGGAGCCGAGGGCGGGGCGCGGCGCCGCGC
>Ga0181612_155248_pt1 | contig 14990 bp, 10 predicted proteins | sample HoacroProtozoa21_FD_119630 | JGI IMG/M metagenome (GOLD analysis project Ga0181612, IMG submission 119630) | Hoatzin crop microbial communities from Cojedes, Venezuel. Combined Assembly of Gp0051906, Gp0051904, Gp0051908 | reverse complement strand
TTTTCTGGTAACATCAGTGTGTACTTAAAGCTCGTCCAAGACAGTACCAAAACTCGGAGTTGTGCTGTACCAGGAGCAGAGCAGAGTCAGAATTAGCTGCCAGCAGGCTGTTGGTAGGGGAGAGGAGTGCACTGCGCTGGATGAAGCTGAGTTGTGTTGATGCAGGCTCAGCTGTGCTGGCCTGTACAGCTCACAGGCAGGAGCGTGGCTCTGTCATCTCCTCACTGTGCGAGCGCCTCAGCCGTGACCCGTCCCTGCTTCTGTGCCTCTCATGGCAATACCAGTGTCACGCAGGTGTCGTAGGCTGTCCCTTAGCTGTGAACTGACCTGTGTGCACAAGACTTCTGTGGAGAACAGGTAGCTCTTTTCCACATGGTGAAGTGCTCTGAAATACAAGACTTCTCAAAGTCTCTCCCTGTGGACCTCTAAAGTAGCTCGCTGACTGCTATTCCAGAGGGCACTGTAGCTTTCTCTCTGATACAGAATAAGCCTGGTCGTGAATTTGAAACTACTGCTTGCCTTTTAAATTTTTTTCCCAATCATGTAATAAAACGTTAAAAATATCACCTTGAAAAAAAGACTTCAGAGTCATAGGAATAGGGAGAGAAATCATATTGTACTATAATAATTCTATTTATGCCATTTTTTTATTTCATTGACTCTGTCAATGTTTTTCTACCATTGTAAGTGGTAAAGCTGGAAAATAGGTCATATATTAATGGTAGTCAGGAGTTATAATCCTTCTCAGTCTCATTTCCTACAGGACATCCACCATTATTTGAAATTTTGTTTAATATTTATAATATTAAGTTTGGGATAACTATTATCCCATGGCTAAGTATTCCTAAACTTGCTTTCACAACAGCTTGTGTCACATAAAGAATGTATTTTGTCCAGGATCCTTAATCAAGGTCACTGTTATTTTTGGTTTGGTAGTTGGGTTTTTTCCTCCTCCTTGAATTATATTATTTTTCTTTGAGAACCTTGATGTCATGGATGAAAAGCTGTCTTCAGTAAAAAGAAAGCAGAATAAATCCATTTTTCAATGGTCTGAGGTTTTGGCATGAATACCTCTTTTTCTTTTTTTTTCTTTTTTTTTTTTTTTTCCAAACTTACTGTTTTTTATCAAGTAGGAATATTTTTACATTTGCTTAAACATTGCATCAATATTTCCACAAAATACTTATTTTCCTCAAATTTCCTTTTTAATAAAATACAGCTTCTTTGAACTCCACAGACCTCACCATCTGTTACTCAGTTTTCACTCCATAAAATTTTGCTGACATCTGTTTAATCAAAAATATTTTTATAGTCATGGAGAAATTTAGTTCAAACTTGGTATTATACCATTCCTATGTGCCAAATAGAAAATGTGAAAATAATGAATAGGAACTTAGGGGAGAGGAGAGAAAACATTAAAATGAGGTCCATTAGTGCGTAGGGCACCACTTGCATCTGGAAGCGGCAGTCCTGCCTTGCCGGCTGGGGAGCGCTGGGTCTCCACGCTTGCTGCTGGGCAGAGGCTTCCTGAGCCAACGCGGGGCAGCTTTCCCCGGCTTTGCCAAATCTGGCGGGTGTCCTCGGGGCTGGAGTCTTGGCGCAGCTGCTGGGCTTGGGTTGGAAAAGCCAGAATCAAGTTTAACAGGTTTGAAAAGCCTGTCTTCATTCCTTGCCCTGCTGTCCCTGTCTTTGTACTTTCTTCCTTTATTCACTTTATCCGGGTGAGCAAACTGAAGCCCACGAGCTTTTTTACGCTGTTGAAACTCTCCTCTCCAGCCTGGTCAGGGCACCTGCGAGACGTTAGTGAGGGAACAAACAGAGGGGAGACGGTGCTCTTCCTCGAGCCATCTCCTTTGGTCTTCCTGTGCCCTCTAGGGCGATGCGCTCTCTGGTTTCATTGTCCTTCTGTCGAAGGCACGTCATGTGGAAGTGTTTGGGTGCTGTAAGAGTCACTATAATAGATGTAGTGATAATTAGGAGTAAGACCTTATTTTTAGTCTGTTTTTTGGTTTTTTTAAAGGAAATGAAGAATATGCAATTTCTGTCTATCTGTCAATCTGTTTATTTGGTTACCTGTCAAGCTTGATTAGGAAATTTTCATCAGTATTGTGGTCTGACAGACCACAGTCTCCTATATGGCATTAAAAGACCCCATAATATTTTTGCAATAATTTACAACATTTGATAACTAAAGAACTATTTTTTTATTATACATAACTATATATTTTTTTATTGTGTCTCTTAGTTATCGTAAATTTTTATTTAATTGGTTTGTTAAGACACGATATGCTGTACCACATATTCTTGATTTTGGAGAAATATCAAAGTGTTGTGGCTTTTCTGTTGTTTATTTTCTGTTGCTATTGCGGTCGGTGTATAGGTGAACTCATTCTCCCAGAATGATTTAGCTGTTTACTGCAGATTTATATTGTTTTGCATGCAAACTGAATGGATATTTACAACTGAGTAATGAATTTAGAATATTGATTTTTTAATTGAATCTTCAGCAGAATATGCTGATAATTTTGAATTTAATGATGGAGTAATGCTTTTTAGATTTTTCACACAAATCTCATTTTCTGCACATTTAGTATTTACATATGTAGTATTAAACTGAAATTGTTATATGTTAAAGTAGTATTTTGTTCTCTTTTCTGAAAAAAAAGTCAAGCTTTTTTTTTTTTAACGGTTAGGTAGACAAAATCAATTGAAATGAAACATGAGTATCATTTTGTAATGCTTAGAGCCCTTCCCTAATTCTTTATCCTCAAAGACACTATTTATCTACCGTTAAGTTTTCTTTATTCAGAGAGATTTGTTAAGGCATGCTTGAAAAAAAGAAAGTCTGAAAGCATTCTTTGGTTTGTTTAAAATCTTGAGTTAATTTGGAAGGAACACTTTTCAGCTGGTCTTTCAAAAACCTTGAGAGCAAAGTAAAAGAAAAGCTGAAATGACAATGTTTATTTCTTTAGGTTTTTCTAATGGTAGATTACAAGGGAGGGGGTTGTTTTCTGGATGTGTTGCAGATTGTTTTTGGTAACGATCATGCTGTATAAGTTTAAACTCAAATTATAACCAGAATAGTTTTTGGCTGGATGTTGAAAACTGAATATGCTGTTTGTTTTGTGGCAGACAAAATTAGATTGCCATCATATTTCCATATAATAAGATCAGTAAACTACAGAAAAACGACATATCTTTTAGTGTGAACAATGTGTACTGTTCCTTCAAAAAATATGAAGTGAAAAAATTACAGTTTATTTCTTTTACCTGCATTGATGTGAAGGTTTAGTACAATTGAAAAATGCTCAAAATGCTCACACTGCAATGAAACAATACTTTTTAACTTCTGTGGGTCAGAATAAGTATCTGAGTGTTGTATCACCCATCAATCCCATCCAGGCAGTGCTATATGTCATCGAGAAAAAGTGTTGTAGTTTATTCTTGCTTGATTCTTTTGCTGACATTTAGAACAAAACAAATTAAACTGAAACATGACAGGAAAATCTACTGGGCACAAGTCATAAGCTCAGACTTCCATTTGACGGAGAACCAAAAGAAGAACATTTCACAATGCTGTAGTCTTTTCCCCAGCGTAGACAATTGAGAGGATCCTGAAATATTGCTCCGGTGTCAGAATGGCTCCGTGCAGGAGTAACTTCCCCGAGGTGTAGCTGATCACTCCGCGGCAGATTGCTGCTGCTTCCAGAATCCCAGAGGGAGAGCTAGGAGTGTGCTGCATTGCAGGTGGGAGGTGCACGGATGAGGACATCTGTTCTGCTCCAGTTCTGCTCTATTCTAACGGCAGCTTCACCCCAATTCTTCCCTTACTCCGTTCTACTCTGGTTCTTCTTCTACCCTAATTCTGGTTCTCATTCCAGTCTGTTTAAGATTGCAAGAGATCTTGGAGATAGGTGTGCCAGGCTGGTAACCTGGTTTGTGGTTTTGGTGTTGTGGTTTGGTGTGTTGTTGTTTTTTTGTTTTTTTTTTTTTTAATTTGTCAATGGAAGAAGCTGTCCTGTAGAAACCTATCAAGAGTCAAGTACTGCAGCAATCCATAGCTAGGAGAAGTGAAATAAGGATAAGGAGCCCCTGTTATCTTACCTTGTCTTTTTGGTGGTATGCAGTGGAATGAGAAATTTATTCAGTGTTGTTCCATGTGGAAACTCAAAGAGTGTTTTAAGACAAGGTTCCTGCTATAGAGGATCTTTTGATGTGGCTTGAGATACTAGTTCATGGAATGTTAACAACTCTTGCCTTAGAGAGAAAATATTTCCAAAATCAAGCCATTTCCAACTGAGAAGAATAAGCAGATATGGGCAAACTGAAATGTTTCAATAATGAAGACTTTGATTTATTTTAGAAGAAGTTGAGGGAGATGGTAAACAAGCAGAAAGAACACCATAATCCAGCACTCTTCACTGTAAAAACTTCTAGTTCAGGAAGATAAATTCCGATTTCCTTAAGAATACAGGCTATCAGAATGAAACATTCAGTTACATCATGAATTAAAAACGAGTAAGAAATTAGAAATCAACTGGGGGAATTAAATGGCCTATTACTAATGCTGCAGAAGTGCTGCTAAGATGCCCCGAGGATCAAGATTTTAATGACTTGTTATTGATTTGCTGAAGTTAAGGAAAAACTTCAAGTTTCATTGGGAGTATCTTCCTGGCACTACAGAGTTTTCTCTGAAACAGTACATTTTCAAGGTTTTAGTTTTCAGATATTCAAAACAGACACTTGAATAACTGTTTTCCTAATTTATCTCGTTATTCTGGCTTTTAATCTTGTCCATTTTTTTAATATCCCCTCTGCATTTTGTCTTCATGCAACCCATTTGTTTAATAAAGTGTTTTTTCCCTTACCTTTTCTTAATGAACAGCCTGTTTTTGTACTTCGTTTGAGGTTTAAAAAAATGTATAACGGTCTGCTTCACGTGGTGATCCGTTCAGTGAAGGAGTATATTCAGTGCCATGCAGTGATGAAAAGAAGTAAATTCCTGTGAGAAAAGTTGTTTACTGTGTGCTACTGTCACTACAATATGATTTTTTTGATTATTGCTTTGCCGTGGCATAAATGATCTCATTCTGGTTTTTGGTAGTAATCTGGTTTGTATTTCTGTAGGCAGAGCGTAAATGCTGGTTCGCTGACAGACAGATTCCACCTTGCTGATATAGCGAAACTTCGGAGTGTGCTTCGCCCCGGGGTTTCCGTAAGACGCCTTTGCCTGAAGGTGGCAGCTGTGCCCTGCTGCCGCAGGCTCTCTGAACTGGTTTCTTTGAAGAAACCGATGGTAATACACTGTCAATATTGTGAACTAACAGAAACGTACATTCTTCCCTTGCCTAAAGTTTAAAAATAAAGCAAGTATCTTAGGTCCTGTGCTCCACAGCTCTGTCAAGCCCTAGAAGCAAGTGTCTTCAGTAGGAAAAGGAGCTGTGTGTCTGGTTGTGTCCCGGTCTGTCTCCTGGTTTCCAGAAGAAGCTGCGTCATAGGAGCTTTTCCAGAAGCTCCCAAGCTTTTAGCCTGTAGCTATAGGTCATGTTTTGTGTCTTGCTTGTTTTTTAAGGCCATTTTTCAAATCAAACTCAGTTTTACCACCCAATTCTTTTTATTACAGTTGTTTTCCCAATTTCCACCACTCCTCCAGGGCACTGCTGTAGTCTCTATTCATAAGCAGGTGAGGGGAAAAAACCCCACATTAAATCCAAAAGTAACCTCCTTACTCTTGTGACCCTTCCTACACAGTTCAGCTGTGAACAGTGGTGGCTGAGGGATTCACAGTGAAGTTTACACCCACCTGCAGTGATGTTTCTGCATTCCTCCCCCAATTCTCTGTTATTTTATTGTTTGAGGTATATGCTCAAGTGTCAGTGGGATGAACTATGTAGGGTGGCTGAACCATATGTTGAAGCAATCGACTCGTGAAAGAAATCAAGCATAATTCTCTCTTGTGATAGACTGTAACTTTCGAGTATTAAAGAATTTGGAGAATAAAATGTCTTATCTGCATGAACAAAATGTCTTAGAATTTAGTAATTACTTTGATTTTCAGTTAGGAAACTTCACCTAAAAATGGCACTCTGATTCTCTATTGCATTTGCTTTTTTGGTCTGTTGGTGTTTGAAGAACCGCATGACAAACTAGGTAGCAAAAAAGTGGAGAGAGAATAAGGAAGATAAAGAGAAGAAATTAAAGAAATTACCTTTTTTGGCCTTATGTTGGTCTATTTATAACATACAGATGTTTGTAGAATGTTCTCCATTTTCTGTAATTTTCCACCCCACCTTTGGCCACATCTTTTTGTCAGAGTTGACACAAGTCAATGAGTAGTTTTAAATAAAAAAAATGTCAGATGCTTTAACTTTTATAGAAAAATATTTCCAATGTCTGTGTTTCATGGCCGATTTTAAAACTTTGTGTTAAAAGTGAAGTTAAAAATATATGCAAACATATTAAGTGTTCTTTTTCTCTATAAAGTTGATAGAAGGTAAAGTTAATGGATGGTATTCACTTTACACTTAGGTGTGGAAAAGAATGGGAGCAGTTTTATTTTTTTCTATAAGTAGTAACTTCATGGGATTATAATGTCATATTTCTTGATAATACATAAGTGCTTTTACTCCTACATGTACTTTCACAAAATGTAAATTTAGTGAGTCACATTCAAAGTACAAAGGGACTGGGAGTTTGAAAGATTATTTTGCTTTATGTAGCAGAAACTATTATTTGGTATCAAGTCCCCAAAACTTTTAAATCATCCAAGTTACAAAAGTATTGCAATAATTATAGTAAATATTGTGAATAAGCTACTCAATTGATATCTAAATTTAGTTTATGCAGAGAATTAATAGACACTTGTTTTACATTTGCAGAATACTATTAATTATAAGCAATTAAATAAAATTACATTACTCCAAAGTAAGTTACTGCTTTCCAAAATTTCTTTAAATCTACATATATTCTGTTTGTATGTGAAACCTTACTGTAATTAAAGTTTGACTCATTTATACTCTATAGGAACAGCTAGAAATCGGTTCAAGGAACCCTTCCATGTGGATGGCTTTTACTAGATTGCAGACTTACCAGACTTTCCTTATTTGCAGCACTTTTTTCTCCAAAGCATTTGGTACTGCCACTGTTCAAGTCAGAATGCAGAATTAAATGGACCACTGATTAAGCTCTATTTCTGTATCTATAACACTGTTTATGGTATTGCTATTTGTCTTGATGTTTTATGTATCTAGTACTTCAGTTCAAGGAAATATCTGACCAAAAAATGCTCCTGTAAATGTATACTCAGAAAGGCTTCTGCTGAAATTTTTAAAGCATAGTTATAGCAGTAACTATGTTAAAGTCCCACATAAAATTTGTTCCTTTAACATGATAACAGCCTTGTTTTGGCATAAATCCTGGGCGGAAAAGATGGCCTAAGGACAAAGTAGTTCCTCTAAATCTTCTTTCTTTTAGTGCCTTACGACTCAGCCATAGATGTTTAACAAAAAGTCAGTATTTTGCTCTGGAACAACATCAATGCGTATGAACAATTAACAGGAAATAGCATGTGGGATACTTGCAATTCGGTTTTATGATCTGAATGTTTTGAAAAAAATGCATTGGTTATCCAAAAGTCAGTGCATAGGAGGAGATAGCTGTCTGCAGCCAATAGTAGTTACAGATAGAAAAGGTCCTTGCTAGTCAAAAATGGAAGTAAGCTGGCCCAAATGTATTGGCCACCACTCTTATGAGTGTAAAAAAATGTTCTGTTTTGTCACTTCCATCTTGAATTGCATTTCCACCTCCCTGAATGAGGATTGGCAGATGAGCTTGTATATAGCAGGCTTTGGTAAGAGCGACAGTATTTAATGGATGTTTCTACCTGTGTTTTTAAGTATTCAAGTTATTTAGAGAACAAGAATAGGTTTTCACTTCAAGAAGTTTGGTTTTTTTTAATGGAATCGATCTTCTCACTCCTTAGGCAACAGACAAAGTCAAGTATATGTTCTGCTGAAAATATTCTATGCAGATGCCTTCAAGTACCAGTAGTATCATTAAGATACAGGTGCTGGTAGCTCTAGGATGGAAACTGCATATTGTAAGTGTCATTGCAATTGTCATTAGATAAGCTTTAAAATGACATTTTAAAAATAATGAGTATGGTTTTCTTTTTGTGTCTTCTTTTTCTTCTTTGTGATTCTTGAATATCCAAAGCCAAAAAAGAAAAGATTAAAAAAAGGCAAGAAGAAACAAGTTTGCAGCTGTTTTTATTCTGCAGAGCAAAGAACTACTTTTCTCAAAATGAAGCTGAGATTTTTCATCTGTTCCCCTTTGCATTCTCATAGCAGGTTACAGTACTTTTGTCTTCTTGGGTGCTATCCATATGATGTTGCTAAAATTAGGATCAGTAAATTCTCAACTGTCAAGTACTGTTCCGTTTCTAACAGCTTTGAAAGTGTGGACCTGAGTCCACTTTATTTTTAAGACAGGGTAACCTGCTTCACCTAGAAGGAGAGTGTATATGATGATGGTAGATTAACACATCCCTGGGTTTTAACTCAAAGTTTTCATTTGCTTGTATGCCTTCCTGAATTTGCCTTAGCTACATTGCGCTGGACGTAACTCATATATGTACATATTTACACTCATTGCCACCTCCTCTGCAGTGTAATTTACTGTTAAGTACAAGATGACTTGAATTTAGAATATTTGAGTGGAAAAAAAATGTATAAATGACGCATAACGGCTTTCAGTAAAATATTATTTCTGTGCTTCAAATCTAATATGCTGATTTTGCATCTTTTGTTAAATACTGTGGGACTTTTCATCCTTTGACTAGACCATCACAAAAATACAAATGCAAAATAGTGATGAAAGAAATGATCGTTTGGAATTAAATTTTTATTCACTTGATTTTATATCGTGTTACAGAATAGCTTTGGTCCTAAGAATATCTAACAGATAGAGCTTGTAACGTATGAACATAAATATATAACATTCAGTGTAAGCACGTGAGTCTAACAAGATATTGCTTAATGTAAAACCTGCTCTGCATTTTAAAGAAATCATGACTACTTTGATTCAGGCTGTCTAGACCGTGGAAATTATCTCCTCCATTTGTGTGCTGCAACCAATATAAAGGAATTTTGAGTTGTGAAAGCTGATGATGTGTTCAGATATAATCATCATCTGGCTATAAATAAAAGCATTTACTGACTAGCTGAAATCATGACATTTAACTAGTTATTGTTATATTTAGGTGACCACAAGTTAAATAGCTGTTGTATTATAGTTTGGTTTTGAAGCTGGTAATTAAAATAACTAAAATTGAGGTATGTTAGTTGGCAGTAAATCTATTAAAGTAACTTTAAGTCAGCAGACAGTTACCCATTTGAGTGTTGTGAACAATGCAGATATCCAATGTGTAGTGGTGGCTAGGAATGGGCAAAAACTGGCTGTTTACATCATGTCCTGATTAACATCGCTTTTTCCATGACAAGCCATTACTCAAGAATATACAAGTGTGGATGATGTTGCTGCAGAAATACCAGTGTGGAAGCTTGCTGTGATTTCTTTTTAGTATGTCATTGCCAGGTGAAATACTTATTCACCTTCCTGTCAGAATAGTAAATTTCAAAGACCAGGAAGCATCCAAATCGGATGGATTTTTATGGTTTGTACTATCATCTCCATAACTGGATGTAATAGGGCCAAAATTGAATAATTGTTGCCGTTATACCACAGTATTAATTATGCTTATTTATTTAAGAAAAGAAAGTTGTTATGAATTTGTATCAGCTTCCTGCTCTGATGATGATTGCTGCATTAAAGATGAAAAGGCTGCTTACAGGAACTATGAACATCACTTCCTAATATTCTCTTTTACTCTGTTTTTGCCACTCTCAGGAATGGCTTGTGCTAAGCTGCATAAGAGAAAAGTAGTTCCATAGATCTAACTACTGTATAAAGTACATGAAAAAGAAGTTTTATTACTGTGAATGTAAATGGAAACGTCTTTCTAATGTGGTTGTGGGTGTCCTTTGTGTCATGTATTTCATGTACCTGAGTGCATTTGGGTATTGCAGTGAAATTCACTTAGATTTCAGACTATTACAAAATTGAATTCCTATTTTAGTCACTTGACAGCAATATTTTTTGTCTACTATAGTAGCTGAAAAGTCTATTGCACAGGATTTTTGTTTTCTACTTGCTTGTTAATAGAACATTTTCTATGGAAACTTAGACATCTTTCACATCTTCAAGGATTAAGACCAAAGAATGCAATTTTAAATTGATGACTTTTGCTCTTATCACTTTTCTTCTTGTCAAATTAAATTTGTGTTATGTACGAAATATCAAGTAAAATTGAAAATTTCTAGAGGTGTTTTATTCCGTATTACTTCATCTTGCATTTGGTACATGATACATAACAGGAAATTAAGCAGACTTTCTGGATTCCCTTTCAAAGTGTGAAGATTAGCTGCTGAGAAAATGATGGTTAAACATCTATGCAAATGAAGATTTCAGCAGCTTTTATGTACTGTAATTTAATGCCAACCTAATTACCTCTATTTTGATAACATTTAAAATAAGCACTGTAACATAGGGGATAGCAGACTAGTTAATAAGAAATTTTTTGTTTTCATTATTTAAAATTTGCTTTGATATTTTTTGAGAAAATTTCCTCAAGCTTTATGTGAAGTCATCTGATGTTGGTGTATACTGTGCTGGTAACTGAGGTTAACTTTAACTTCCAGCTCCCACCTGAAGTTCTTAATGGTATTCAGTTTTCATTGAATCATAAATGAAACAAAATCTGCATATCAAGCATCCTTTCTGGACCAAATAAAAATACTTCAGGCGTTTCTCATTTCTTGATGTGAAATAACTATGTAAACTTAATCATGTTGCTGCTAGAACTGGATGGTTGGTAGCTATCACACTACTGCAACCCAAACAGCTTAGAGTTATCAGGAATTGACGGTATTTTTGAAAGAGGAAAAATGTGTATACGTGACCATTCCTCTGTTTAACAACTGAGCATGGAGTACCTTCAGTTTTAGGACTTGTTTTCAATGGCCAGCGATGAGTGAATTTACTGAAGAATTCCCATGAAGTAAAAAGGTAAGTAGAAGTCTTCACTGTGAAGTTGCTTAGCTTTCATAACGAAGGTCAAAACCGTTCAGCCTTCCTTCCAGCTGCAGAGAGCGTAGAGTTCTGACTGTGCAGTTCACTGCCGCTTGCCAGGCCCCGCCATTGTGCTGGACAGACCTGGGCCCAGAAGGTTAAAGAACCAGAGAGGTGAAGTAGTTTTTGTGTTTGCAGACGTTGCTCCTGATAATACAGTTAAGGACTCCGCTCAGTTCTCCATTATTAATCTCTTTTGTAATCAGCTCGTTGTGTGCCAAGTGAACTTGACGGTATTTGGAAACATTTCTGGGAAAATTCCAGCCACTCAGAAAATCATTGTAGTCAACTTGTGTGATAGTTGCAATTAGAAATCAGAGACTTTTGAAGGAAATACAGGAAATCTGTAATGAGAGGACAGTCTTCACTATGATGAGTGCTCACTCTCAGTCCAGAAATTATTTACTGATTTCATCACTCTGCCACATGTAGTAGTTTCTGAATGAACTAAAGGCTCCCTTCATCTATTTCGTAGTCAAGGTTAATCTTAGAAGTTCTCTTCGCATTGCTTGCTTTTAGACTTCAGCCAGGAAATGAGTGTTCAAGGAAAATTCATTTCAGAATGATGGAGGACAAATCTCTAAAGGACCATATACTTTATACATCAAGGCATATATAAAAAAAATTTAAAAATTTAGGGAAATGAGATAAACTGATATAAATTTTCTTTATGATGGTACTGCAGAATAGTTCATATGAATGGTACCAAATTTAAGTCTCAACAAAACAGATGGTCACAAAACCACATTATAGAATAGTCTTTGCTTAATTTTATATCTGTAATTATTGGCAATTTAATCTGTTACACCCTTTGTAGATAAATACCTCTTTCTGATTTGTTCAGTCAGTGCTTGTCTCAATTGATTGTCTAATGCAATGATTCCAAGAGAAAATGGTGCGTGACACCCACAGCAGAGATCTTGCTGTAGTGCAGTTTCTTTCACATTCGCATTTTGGGGCAAAAAAAATTTAAAAATCCTCCTACGATCACTTGGCACTTAAGGAAGCACCTTGTGTTCTATTTTCCATGTTTCATCCAGTTCCGTGTAGAATTCTTGAGTCTGCAGAGGTTGAAGTTAGCTTCCTGACAGGAGGAAGACGCACTTAATTATTTGGCGATGTCTGACTTGCATAATAGAAAACCAGTTATGGTGTAGTTTTGGGGTTTGTTTTGCATAACCCTGGGTATATTTGAGTGGTATATTTGTGTTCCATTTTTCTGTGGAGCACCTACTATTTGTCCAGAAATAATATATAGAAGCACTAATACTTTCATTAAACCTTTATCTTTGATTATTTTAGGGTGTTTTATGTATCTGTGCGTGTCTCTGTATGCCCTGAGAATTCTTAGCCTAAAGAGCTGGATTGTCTTCACAGTTTTGTTGAAGAATCAGTCTTGCAATTCTGTGCCTACCCTGTGAAAGGCGAACCTCCTTAGAAACGTTCTCACCCTGATTCCCATCCTACTCTGTTGATGATGACCTCTTTTAGAGAGAAATGGAGGCTTTTACTTGAAGGAGTATGCATACAATTATTTTTGAATTGCTGCATTCTCTTAGTTGGCTCTTGAAATTTTAGCAAAAGGGGAGTAAATCCTGTTCCATTTCTTGCAATACAACTCCAGTGTAATCTCATTTGCACGAGTTAGAAGTCTGGATATCTATAACTTTATCATCAGGTCTCGAACATCATTAATGTCAGATTCTTGATGAAGAAGCAGAGTTTGATATTTCTATTAAAACATATCTATGATATTTCTCTGTATTGCAGTCTTTCCATTCTGGTTGTAACTGGGAAGATGATAACCACATGAAGATACCAAGAATGTACTAAGGCTAAGGACCTCAAGGCGTTTTTTACTAAATGAACAAAAATTGAATTATTTCATTTGTAAATGCCATATATCTCCTATAGGGTCAGTGAAACTGCTCAGGGTAGAGAATCTAAGATCAGCATTGTGCAAATGCCATTCCTTCTTATGTGAGGGGCTAACGGTTTGGGCAAGACTTGCAGCATTAACCACTGTATGAGTGTTAGCACTGAGAGGAGCAAACCAGCTCTCTCCTGCTTACTTTGATAAACCACTGACAGTAAACCCAAAGAATCACACCCAAATTTCTTAGTTTCCATTTCAATCTGCATTTGAAGTTGTGTGTAGATAAGGTGGTGTGAATGCTTTCAGTCTTTCAGTGACAGTATTTCCAAAATCTTTATACATTTGTATGTAACCACATAAGAAAGGGTACGCATACATACAGAAACACCTGAAAATATAAATGTAGTGTGCTTTGTCATCTAGAAAATGATGACAAATGATGCTGAAAAATATGAGCATATTTTCATTTCTGGCGCTAGATAAGCTTATTGAATTGCCCCCCCCCAGTATTGCAAGTATCACAGTTTAAAGATGTTTAGTTCAGCTTAGTTTGTTGGGGTTTATCTGTTGGCTTAAGTAGCACTGCTGATAAATATTCTTATGTGCCAATAGCACTGATGATTTGTTTTGTGGTGGAAAGAAATAAAAAAGTTAAATAACTTAAGGCTAATGATGTATTTATGGTATCACAACTTCAGGAAATCTGTGGCTCTCAATGGCAAAATAGAAAATGTTATCTGCATCAGAGAGCCTACTTTAGTATGCATCACAGGGCGACGTTTGCTTTGCTGCTGCATAATTATATACTATTTTGCCATCAGTGCCTCTCTAAGTGAAATCCTGACCACTTGGTGAAGAAACTAATCCAGATAGGAATTTAGGATTAAGGATTAGTCGAAGTGTTTTGGGTCTAACAGAAAAAACATATTTTTCAATTTTTAGAGTATGAGGAAGCTTTTTTAATGATAGAACTCTTTCTGTTAGATTTCTGAAGAACCTTATTTTGTACTACTGCTTTTATGTTAGAACTGATACGCAATTAGGAAAATAAACAAGTAGAAGCGAGTATAGCAGAAGACCACAGGACAGAAGAGGTTGGTAGAGCGTAGCTCAGGCATATAGAACATGGGCAGCCCCAGGAAAAGTCTCCGATTATTCCTCCTCCCCTTCTGAGGAAAAGGACAGTTGCTGATTTTTTTTTAATTGTTTTTTGTTTTTTTTTCTTTTAAATAGAATCCTGCAGAGATTTGTGGAATCTCACTGCTGAGATTTTTTTTTTTTTTTTTTCCCCCTCCCCTTGGTGCTAGGCATAAACGATCCTTCTTTCTATCTTCAGCTTCCCATCTGTTAGCAGAAAGTGATGAGTCTGAAGGAAACTGCTTTGGAAAGTAGGGTAGCTTCCCTCATGATGAGGTGCTGTGAAGGCTCGACAAGTTCATTGTGACCATTTGCCTTCTTTGTCCTGATTGTTCATAATTAAAACATGGCTTGTGTTTTACTTGTGCAAAATGTTTGTTTAGCTAGAAAGAATAAATTATTTTAATTCCCTTTTCTGGGCTTATAATAAATTTAGTTTGTTGAGATTTCTGTTGCATATGTATGATTTCTTGCTGAGTTTCCAAAGAGAAAAGAATCTCATAAAAAAAAAATGTTGAGAGGTGATTCATTCCCGAAACCCAGATTCCTTTCCTGACTTAGCCTGTGCTTGTGAGTGGGGGTAGGAGAGGGGAAAATGCAAAGGGAGATGAAATGGCTGAGGAGGAGTTGCAAGGATTTGGCAGTTGTTTCCCTCGGAAACATTCAGATCAAATCTGTTGGTGTGTCTTTGCATTCATCCTCTCTTTCCCCACACTTCAAGACAAGGGGCAATGGGCACAAACTGAAGCACAGGAAGTTCCGTCTGAATATGAGGAAGAACTTCTTCCCT
>Ga0181612_111604_pt1 | contig 14990 bp, 9 predicted proteins | sample HoacroProtozoa21_FD_119630 | JGI IMG/M metagenome (GOLD analysis project Ga0181612, IMG submission 119630) | Hoatzin crop microbial communities from Cojedes, Venezuel. Combined Assembly of Gp0051906, Gp0051904, Gp0051908 | reverse complement strand
ATATCTCCAGAGAAGGAGACTCCACAGCCTCCCTGGGCAGCCTGGGCCAGGGCTCCGTCACCCTCAGAGGGAAGAAGTTCTTCCTCGGGTTCAGCTGGAGCTTCCTCTGCTCCAGTTTGTGCCCGTTGCCCCTTGTCCTGTCACTGGGCACCACTGGAAAGTCTGGCCCCGTCCTCCTGACACCCATCCTTGAGATATTTGTAAGCATTTATAAGGTCCCCATGAATGCTGCAGTATGAATAAGAAAGCAGTCTTGTAACCAGGAAGCTATTACCTGCCTTGAATAGTTTCATATTTACAGATCCTGTTGCCTGTGTTGTGTTGGTTCAGTTAGCTCAGTCTTAGTAAATAATTATGAAGGAATGTATTCTCCTAAAAATTACCCACAGGTATTAGTATATTTGTAAAGAGGAAGGTCTGCTGAAGTTTTGGGTTAGACTGGTTGAAAATTTTACTTGGCTTCAGACTGGGCAATTGTAATTGGGGCAAGTATCTACATTAGTGAGATAGAAAAAAATTCATAGGTGGGATTTTCTTATTTTTGTGAACTGAAACTATATAGATACCGCAGGCCATTTGCCCTTTAAAAATAATTTTCCACCAGGAAAGAAGCAACTTACAGATCTAATAGAGTTCTGGCAACAGAATTCCTGTAAGCACGCTAAAAAAATTGTAATGACTAGTTCTATGTTTGTGCCTTTTAACTTCATTTCTGCTTCATTTTGGCACGGTGCGGGAGAGGATGGGTATAGCAGTTCTATCAGGGGAATTCAATCTTTTTCTTCTTTGCAGCGAGACCAGTGAAGTTCTGCAGTACACAGCAACTGAGTCGGAGGATGTGGAGAAGGTAAGAGTTTGCTGCATATATTTATTTATCTTTTTTAAACTTCCAGGATTGAAATATGAAGAGAAAGTGTTGTCCTAGATAAACAAGCTTAGTTAACTACTTAATGTATTTAGTGTTTGTTGCTATGGCAAAGATCTAGGCTGCATTTGTACTAGAATATTTTGATGAGTGAGTATCTGTCAGGAGAGTGGCAATCTTGCATCTCATCCCTTTTGCCAAGATACCTGGCTAACTGAGCAAGCAAAGCCCCATATAGGCCATGTGATTATCACTAATAATTTTTTTTTGTCTCTTGTTTAACGGAAATACCTGGCATAAGTTACGAATTTGCTTTGTTTCTGCAAGCAAATCCTGTGAGGGGGGTGGAAGCAGCATTTCCCGAGTCGCTGCTGGGCTGTGCAGAGCTTGGCTGTTCAGTCAGCATCCCTGTTTGAAGTGGCGGTGGGATGGGCCAGGCTCTGCATAGCTCAGTTTGGGAACTAGGGACTTTAACCAAGAGGTAAGTCACCCCCAGCATTCAGCTGAGAATTTGTCTACCAGTGTAAGGTCTCTGTCTGTTGACTTTTGCCACTGTGCAGCTTCCTGTGTTCCAGGTTGGTGCACAGGTTCCTATGTGATAAAATAGCTGCTGTTTTCTAAAAGCTAGTCATGATTTGGTTATAGCAAAGAGATGGATAACCAGAGCTGTTATAAGCTTTGTCACCCTGAGTTACTCATCTGGATGAGCTAGCACATGGTACCTAAACTGCAATTTTTTTCTCCAAATGGTTTTGCCAGACACATTAGCCCTGGGCCAAGCCAGATAAATTGCCTTCTCATTGCTAGAAATAAGCCATCTCTTATGTGACAGGATTAACATGAGATCATTGCTTCCTCCTACTCAGCTGTGTTATTTTTTGGAGTAGGTGTAATATTTGCCTGATTTCGGCAAACGTTCTTGCTCATGGAGGGTTACTAGCGGGATAACAAAAGCCTTTTCCTCCCCCGTTGTTAATGTTCCTCTGTAGCTGCTGTCCCGCTGGAAAGAGTAATCAGCTTTTTGTAATTCTGGACAGGTTTGTAGTGGGCCCACTTCAGCTCTAGGGATGAAAGTTACGCAGTGAATCCCTCAAAGCTCGCTTGAATTCCATAGTAGCAGTAAGGATCTCAGCTGCACTAAAAATGTCTTCAGATATGTTTTGCTGATATTTTTTTTTAATATTTTCATCCTCTGTGTTTTGTTTGAAAGCTCAGATAATCTTTCTAGAGTCCACTTAACACTCTCCTTTCCTCTGTTAGAGGGGAAAGGAAATAGAGGCTGGTTATATTGCTTTTTTGCCTTAGGAAATAGGTCCAGGCTTTTACACAGCAATATGTAATTAATTCCTGAATCAGCTGGGAAGAGAGAAGTGGCAGGTTGGTTACTTTGAGATGGAAAACTTACTAGTTTGAACGGGAGAGGTTTGGGAAAGCATAACATTCAGCAGGTAGCAGGCCATCTTACTGCAGAGGTTTGTGTGTAGTTCTGTGGGGGCGCTTCTGTCTTGCTCTGGGACAATCTTGGAGTCTTTCCTAGCTAAGCTTCCAAGTCAGTGCTGCACTAAAGATCCTTAAGCCCAACTTGGCATTCATAGCAAGGCAGGTTTCTCACTGCTTATTACCTTTGTGGAGTTCTTTTTTTTAAAAAAAAGCATATTTGAACATTTAAGTGTTGCAGGAGGCAGACTATTACTGCTGTGCTGGCTTGCTGGTGGACTGGTTTTGGCTGGGATCAAGTTAATTTTCTTTGCGAGAGCCCCTATGGTGCTGTGCTTTAGAGCTGACCAAAACAGTGTTGACAATGCATCAGTATTTTGGCTGTTGCTGAGCAGTGCTTGCACAGCTCTTGCTCTCCCTCTCCAATTCGGCTTGGGGTTTGCAGAGCCTTGGGAGAGGACATGTCCGGGACACCTAACCTGGGCTGTCCAAAGGGGTATTCCACACCATCTAATGTCGTGGTTAGCAATAAAACAGGGAGGGAGGTTTTTTCCAAACTAGTGGTTGAAACTACTGGTGAAAGCAAATGAATAGAAAGTCACTGTGAAATCACACTTTGAGGCAATTGCTTGCCTTTGGAGTAGTACAAAATTTCTAAAATATCTGAAAATGAGATAGTTTTGGAAGCTTAAACCCAAAGGTCTTTCCCTTTGTTCCGAGATCAACTGTATTTATGCAGATAACTACCTGCAGTCTTTATCAGCTGACAACTGACACAAATCCTTCTGTGTCATTTTCGGGAAGGGGAAGAAGTTACTGAAGAGGGTAAACCTTCATGTTTTATCTTAGTCCTGAAATTGCTGTTTCCAAATAGCCCTTGAATCTCTGAGCTTTGTCTTGTGAGTACACCTGTGAAAAATCGAGTGCACTGCCTCGTTGTTCTCGTGCATAAAAAAGGTGTTGCTTTAGTGCTAGTGGGGGAGGAGTGCCCTTGCTGATGTGGTGGATAAGGCATATAGCAACTGGTAGGCACACCTGCAGCCAACATGAGCGTTCTGCTTTGCAGTGAGAAGCATCCGCTGTAGCAAGAAGGATCAGTATCCTAGGAATGATATGCTCTCTGTTGTGGTTTTAGATTTTTTTTTTAAGGGATGAAAATAAATGAAATGGGAAGAAGCTGAAATGAACGAAAAACTGAAGTCAGGGTGTAGATGAGAATATTGAGCAATTATAGTTAGTTTATTTCTGGATAACATAGAAGAAAGGATAAGATTTGAGAACCATAGCGTTTCAAGAAGGTAGCCACAGATGGTTGGTACAAGAAATAAGATGAAGTTGGGACAGTGGGTTTATTTGCTTGTTTCTTCGTCTTCCTTCTTTCTGAGCATGTCTTGAAGTGGTCAGAATCAACCAGTTTGTTTCCTCCCTAGATTTTTTGTGGTAAAACCCATTGCTATAGATTTGATTTTAATCCTGTAAATCAGGGTTTAAAGTCAATCTAAAGCTCTTACTGCTGAAGTTGAGAGTCTACAGAGTTCAGCAGTCTTGTGTCACCACTGTAGATGGGGCCATCAGTATGCAGTGATGTACCTCTTAATTTGGTTGGACAAATGTAGACTAGAGGAAGGATTATTATTTTGAAGTCAAAGTACAAGATGATAATCATATTTTCATTGAGGTGTTGACTATGGAGATTGGTACTCTTTCCACTTCAAAGAATAAAGTTGTTTTTTTTCTCTGCTGTTCAGACTCAGTTTATCTTTGGAATGAAATAGTTGAAATTTGGAAATAAGGGTTTGCAGGAGGGATTTGGTTTTGGCTTGTAGTGTGTTTGTTTACACAGGTGTATCCTGTTGATAGACAGCAATGTTTAACTGTTAGCTTCAATTTACAGATTATTTGTGATTTGGAAGCTTTTTTTATGACCTTATAGTTTAATGGCTTTTGATTTACTCATAGCAGTCACACATAACTTAGAAATTACTCTTGTTTCCTAAGTGTGTTTTAAAAAGATCAGTTGGGGTTTCCTATTGTCATTAACATTGGTTGTTGTGGCTAAAGGAGTGATAAGTGCTGAAATGTTCTTCATTAGGATGTTTCAGGCTGCTTTTACATGAGGAGAAAACTGAGAATAGTAAGTTAGCTAATGTGTTTGTTCAAAAAAAATTTTTAAAGCCCTGGATATTAAAAAAAGGGGTGGTGGTATAGAAATGAAATAACTCAAAACTTGTTTCAATTCCTCTGTGTGGACAGTGTTTTGTCTGTGTCAGTTTTATTCAGTGTCACCAGCTTGTGTAAACTGGAGAAGATGAAGATGGGAGGCTGCTGGCAGACCAGCTGTGAGCAGTGTCCTTTGCCAGTGCTGAAGTGAAGTGCTCCAGAGCTAGCCTGCATGAATTTTTCAGTTATAGGTGCTGTATGTGGGCTGAGCTCCTTCCTGCAGGCTCTGGTCTGAAAGCGGTAGGGTTGTAGCCTGCCTTGCTCCTTGTGTCCACCTCTTGTTTAAAGAAACAACCTGTGAGGAAGGAGTTTGGGGAGGAGTCATCTGACAGAGCAACCCTTCAGGGTTTGATGTCCTTGTCCCCAGAAATGATATGAACAAGGACAGTGTCACCTTCTGCTGCCTGCCACCCCACTAGCTCTTGCTCACCAGATCACTGTGAAACAAGCTTAGAAGTTGTAAGCTGTTTGTGTTGGCTTAGTTGCAAGGATTATGGGAATGGGTCTCATTATTGAAATGGTTGTTTCTAAATCCTGCTATGCCCTGCAGTATATTAAGATCTGATCTCTCTTGGATGCCATTACAAATTGTGCTGTGATCAGGTGTAAATCATTTGCTGCTAATTCCCAGGGCATTCCTTGTAAATTAAGAAGCTGCTCTTCAGCCTGGTCAGGAGGCTGATACCATTGTTAATGAGCTGCTGGGAGAGAGATCTTCTGATATGATAATAGGAGTGTGCAAAACTAATTTGGATACAGATTTCTTTTTGCCTGCAACATATTCTGAGCCCTACTGTTAGCAGCTCTATTGTTAGTCCTGTTATCAGCCATAGCAGGGAGTTTCCAAAGCTTTGCTGTGGAATAGAGTTGCTATGCAAAAGCAATTGCTTATGGGAAGTATGGTGGAGGTTCAGCTTTCAAATTAAATAATTAAAATAAATAATGGATATTTGAACTAACTTGCCATACACCTTTCTCTTTACATCTTTGAATGCTTATCTTGGAGCTATGTTACAGCAGTTTACTAGGAAGAAGCTGTTTCTAAATACAGTTTTGAAAACTGCTAAATGCCTGTTGTGCAGTTTTCTGTAGTGATTTTTGAAGGTTGAAATATTTTTTCCATCAGCAGGTGGATTTGTTATCGGCTTTTTTCTTTATGTGAAATGTAGATTTCCTATGCTGTCAGCTACAGTATCTGGGTTGCCAACTTTGGCTCTTTGTAAGAGATCAGAAATGGTTAAAGAGCATCTAAACTTGCTTGAAGTTTTAAACGTGCTTTGGTGATGTCATGTCAACTGTATTTTTTTAAGTCTTTATCAGCAAAATTAGTCTTTAAGAAATACAAATGCCTCCAGGAAAATGGTTGTGCAGTTGTATCTCTAAGCCATTTTTTCTTACCATGGAAACATAACATTGGTAATAGAGTGGACCTTTATAGTTTAAACTACTTGGTAATAGCACTTTTTAATTGCCTTTTAAGTGGTAATAGATGGGTTTTAGTGTTTGCTGTGATTGCAGGGAACAATTATAGTGGATTTAACAGTAAAGAGTAGAAGCATTTTTCATTTATCATTCTATCACACACTTTATTACTGGCATCTGCTTACTTGTTGTTGGTTGGTCAACAGTGTGTCATCAGGGTTTCAGTCCTAACCTCATAGCTTTATCCCTTCCTTCTGGAAAAGGGCTCTGAAAAGCGGTGTTTGGAACTGTAAAGATCAACTGCTTCCCAAGCAGTTTCAAGGTACAACCTCTACCTCATCATGCACCTTAGGCGCATCCTTCTGACACTAGTTCAGGTTTCCTTCAGATCTAGTCAGTCGTGTGTGATAACCTCAGGCATGTGTTCAGCAGTTACCCAGTGGACCAGCAAAGATCTGTCAGTCTGTAAATGAAGCTCAAATATGAGATTGATAAGTTTGGGGATGCTGAAGGAGTGGTTTGCTGAGCTGGTGTTACTTGTCTGAATGATTCTGGGTGCTGAGCTGTGAGTTTTACCCCTCCTGTCTGCTCGGCTTGCGTGCATGCATGGGTAGGTCTTGATGACTGATCCAGTTGGGAGCCTTTGGACATGGACACTGTGGCTACTTGAAGTGTGTGTGAGTTTTCCAGTGCAGAGTGTGCCTCTGTCTGATGCGAACTGCGCACAGCAACAGCCAGAGACAATTTACACAATGCTTTGTAGCATTGCTTCTCAGCCCGTCTCTGTTTTTATGTCACTGAGCCTTTTTGAGGAAAAAAAGAACCACCACCCTGGAAAAAAACCCACAACAAACCAACACCACCTCACCTCCCCAAAAAAAACAACCCTAAGGCTTCCTATGTAGCATGATGGTTAAATTCAGACTTATTTCCATTTCTTCCTGTTCTACTTTAGGAGTGGGTTTGTACCTTGCTTGCTTCCTTTCGGCCCCAACAGCAGGCTGACGAAAAGTCTTGTATTAGTGAAGAATTTGGAAACAAGGCACTTCTCAGCCAATTTATTCCCTGCCATCCTCTGCTCACCAAGGCTGAAAGCACCAGGAGCTTTAGAGCTGGGCCTCACATGTCTGCCCTGTGCTTACGGCAGGGCCATGACCTCCAGAAATATGACTGGGAGATGATACATTAGCTCTGAACGTTTGCATTGTTGATACAGCTTTATCAGTGAAACATTTTTGCTGTGTGAGTTGTTTAATAATATATTTTGATTCTTTCATTGATTTAGGGTGTTGTGTTCATTGATTTTTTCAGACCATGTCTTAGCGTGATTTTTATTGTCTGATTCCAGGTGATTGAAGACATTGAGTACCTGAAGTTTGACAAGGGCCCATGGCTGGAGCAGGATGATGTTTCTTACCATCATTTGAGACTTTAGTAAGTATGATGTCTTCCAGTAAACGAGCATGACTTAGCTTCACATCTCAGGAAAAATGGTTAAAGCCTTATATTTTCACTCTGACTTGTTTTTTTTCTCAGATGTCAGCAGTGATAGCAACATTGGTGCTTAGCACTGCAGTATAGTATGGCATTTTGCTGCTGCTGATAATTGATTAGGCAAGAGACTCCAGACAAATAGATCCCATTCCGTTAATGAAGCACAGGGACTCTCCAGACATTTCCTAAGTGCCATGAACTGTGGCTCTTACTTTTTGAAATGTGTTTTTTGTGAGCACTTCTGTTTCTGGGTGATCATAGAAAAGCATTTCATTTTAAAACAGAGCAGTTACACAGTTGGTGTGGTGGTTTCTCTGCTGCCCTGGCAGCCAGACATCTTTCAGCAAAGCTTGTTGACAGACTGACCTTGTAGCAAGCTTGGTATGTGGTGCTGTTTAGGTTTTCCAAAACTAGTCCAATTTCTTATGCTGTCTGATATTTAAATCTTCCCAGCAGCCAAGAAGCTGGCTGAACAAAGTATAGGAGGGAAAAAGGAGTCAAGCAACCTTGGGTGACTGCTCAAGAAGTCATTTTTTCCTCCTTTCACAGAATCACAGAATGGTAGAGGTTGGAATGGACCTCTGTGGGTCGTCTAGTCCAACCCCCCCTGCTGCAGCAGGGTCACCTACAGCAGGCTGCACAGGACCGCGTCCAGGCAGGTCTTGAATATCTCCAGAGAAGGAGACTCCACAACCTCCCTGGGCAGCCTGTTCCAGTGCTCCGTCACCCTCAGAGAGAAGAAGTTCCTCCTCATGTTCAGACGGAACTTCCTGTGCCTCAGTTTGTGCCCATTGCCCCTAAATTTCACTTCCAATGACACTTTAATATTTCTGATGATCATTCTAGAACAGTTTTCTTTCTTAAATTTCATAATCTAGTCTGACATTAAACCACTTGACTGGAAGGAAGGAGAAAGGAGGTGTGGGCCTGGGAGCACATCCACCACTCGGCAGACCCAAGCAACAAGCTGCAGTGTGGAAATAGGTTAACAGCCTGCCTGCATTCACAGAGGGTGCCAGGAAAAGTTTCCTATATTGATTGCACAACAGCATAACTTCAGATGCTAACAGAAAAAAAAAAAAACAAAGAGGATACAGCTGCAGGCAAGCACAGGGAAAGTGGTTCCCTGCTGATTACGAGCGGGCTGGGGGGATGCACAGCAGCTCCCAGGCAGGGAAATGCCCTTCGCCGTGTCCCCCCCCTGCCTATCTCGCCACATCAGCAGGGCCTGGAAGGCCATCTTCTCATCTCAAAGCTCTTATCTTCCTCTCCTGGGCAAAGTTAGAGGCCCCTTTTCCTCCTACACATGTGAGCTGGCATTGCTTTAGCTCTTCCTCGCTTGGCAGCTCCTTGGAGAGCTGAGCTGGGAAAGCACCAGGCACCGTCAGCACCTCCGTCCCTCTGCAGACAAGTTCTGTGCAAAGCCAATCGCTCCAACACACCTTCTTCTCTGTAATACATGCAGGCTCACCCAGGTTTTTTAAGATACTGGTTTCATAGTATATAGCCATTTTAAAATTTTTACATTACCAAGAAAAGTACAATCTTAAAGATCTTTTTTTTTTTTTCCTTCTGGTCTGAATCAAACTCAGCTGAAACCAGGGCACTCTCCTTTGCCCTCGCTAATAACTCGTCAGGCATCTCTGCAGTTCTTCCCTTTTTACAGAAATGGTGTGAGCCCTCCTGCCAAAGAGGAGGGCATGGTCTGAAGCTGTTTGCCCACCTGGAGATGGGGTCCACTGTGCAAGCAGGAGTCTCTGGAAATGGGCATCTTCACCTCAGTCAGCAAAAAAACTGCTTTTACTTCTTTGCAAAACCTTTATGGTCACAAGCATTATAGAAACAAGAAAAAAGGCTGCAAAATCCTTGGCAACGCTTTCTGCTAAAAAAATAAAATTTCAAAAATTTGTATTAATACGTGTTGTAATTAAATTTCCAGAAATGGTCTTAAACCTTACAAATACACCCCCACAAAATTAAAATCTTCAGGAGAAAATCACCAGAGACTAAAACTCCAAGCGGGATTTGTCTCCAGTTAACTCTCCCACACAGATTATCAACAGTTGAAGAAGACCCTGACAATTGCACAATATTCAGAAGTTATTCTAGACTTGGTGCTCAACAGGGATGACTACTTACAGCACCATGGATCCGTTTTGAAAGGCAACATCTTCCAACACATTTTATATATGAAGTATAAGTTAAAAAGCACTAATAAGTGCAGATGATGAGCACTAATCTTAGCCTTCAGCCTCAGTATCACTGGAAGTTTTTCCCTCCTGCCTGAACACCATGTGCTCAAAACAGATCCAATTTTTCCATCTTTTATTTGCATAGGTAGGGACAGTTTATTCAAGCCAATTATCTCAGCACGATTCATCATCATGATGCTCTAAAATAAAAGCAATTATGCTAGATCAGTTTCAATTAAAAAGGTATTTTTATATTTGGAGAAAAATTACCTGTTGAACTGACAATTTTTTTTCGACACAAAATCAGGATACCTGTTGAATTGGTATGCCATGGTTTTTTTCCTCTCTCCAAATCTCAAATACGTAGCCCTCCACTCTATGCTTTCCCTTGGTTAAATTTCTGTAAAAATGAAGTGAAAAGCTCTGGTCCATCCTCTAAGCGAGTATAACTTCTTATTGACCCATTTTAATCAATAAATCTCACCGTGTTTTTGCAGCATCACAAAGCAGTGCTCACACACAGCGCTGCCAGTGAAGAAACGAAAGGAATCAGGATTCAGGGACCCATAAACCACTCCAGAGAAGAAAAAGGGAATGGCTTTCATCTTACGAGATTGTTCCCAGACCCTCTCTCAGTCACGTACTTCCAACTGCTAATTAAATATCATGTAATTGATGCACTCAACCTTTCACAGAAGCATGTTTACAGGCGGAGACTCAGCTCAGCACTAGTACCTACTTCACCTGCTTTTATATTTAAGTGTAGGAATGCTGGTCTCCCCTCTTCCCCATCTGCAACAGCGGTGCAACCCCTCTGCATCACACCCTGGGCTCTAGTAATGGCAGCTTCTCACTGGCTCACCTTGTTTGAATGGGAAGCATTGAAATCTTACAGAAATGATCTGAAGACTTAACTAATTTCTACCAACCTCCTATCAGACCATATGGAAATAATGATACAGATTAAATAACTGCAGAAATTAGGAGCGGCCACTTTTACAGCATATCACACAGAATCACAGAATGGTAGGGCTTGGAAGGGACCTCTGTGGGTCATCTAGTCCAATCCTCCTGCCGAAGCAGGGTCACCCAGAGCAGGCTACACCTCACCTTTATTCTTAATAATGGGAGAGGGAATATACAGAATCATAGAATCATTGAGATTGGAAAAGACCTTTAACACTGAGTCCAACCATGAACTATATTCTATTCTATACGGAACAGAATAGTTCAGTTGAAAGGGACCTACGATGACCGTCTAAGTCCAACTAGACCAATTCAGGTCTGACCAAACACTAAATCATGGTGTAAGGGCATTGCTCAAATGCCCTTTAAACAATGACAGGTTTGGGGCATCGACCACCACTCTAGGAAGCCTGTTCCAGCGTCTGACAACCCGTTGGGTAAAGAAATGCTTCCTCATGTCCAGCCTAAACCTCCCCTGGTGAAGCTTTGACCCATTCCCATGTGTCTTGTCTCTGGATTCCAGGGAGAAGAGATCAGCTTATATACATACGCGCACATAAATGCATACGTACTATGGGTAGTTGCCCGTTGCTACAGACAAGTACTTCTGCATGATTCACTAAAGAGATTTCTCAAGTGCAGTGTTCAGAGAGGGCCACAAACCTTACGGTGGTAAACAGAATAGGAAAATCATTGCTCGTATTTCTCTTTCATTTACAGTGAAAGCCATTTGTAGATGCACTGGGCAGAAGGAAATGCAGAGAGCAGCCTGCACAAAGTGAAACGTGAGCCTCGGACTGCAGAGCAGCAGTGTGCAGCACAGCCAGCAATGCAAACAGCAGCTGATGTCAAATTTCCTGAGTGGCAAACATGCTTGTAGTCTGGACAAGATGCTTCAAACGGGAATTGATGTTCTGACTGCAGATAAAAGAGACTGTCTCCAAACTGACCTACAGCTGCATCATTTTTAAATACTTGAAAAGTTCAGATACCTGCTATTGTTTTTAAGTGTCACTGCATCTTTGAGCTTTGCAGAATATGAAGCTCATTGTTGTTCGCACAGCTGATCCTTCACTTTATTTCTTTCTTCTTTAAAAGTCTTGTTTTCTAGCAGAGCTGAAATAACTTTTAAAACAGGATAAAAGCCCAAATTATGCAGACTGCTGTATCCACACAGAGGAAGATGCAGTACTGCTTGAAGAGCAGGCGGGTGCTGCTCCAGCGCTGTCCTGACGCAGCACAGCAGGCTGCTGCATCAGCGAGCATCCACGGTGCGCTCAGCTTCTGGGGACGGAGCCATCCATCCAAACTGCCGCCGCCTCACATAGCACAAAAGCCTTTTTCCCTCTAAGCAGCAAAGCAGCTTTTCAACGGTGAGAAAAGTAGCAGTTTCAGCCGTTCTCCATGGCATTCACACAGATGGGATCCAGGGTTTATATTCGCTCGCTCTTCTTTTGACCATGCTAGTGACAGAATGCAGATTCAGGACGTTTCCTGGTGGCAGCTCGTGCCCTTTGCCTTTGTCAGTCTCATAGGTGGAAGCACCGAGGGGACCTGTGCAGAAGCTGCCAGCTTGGGTCTGGAAGCTGCGCAGCCACACGGAAGCACTTAGCACACTCAAGCCCTACCCCTGAAGGCTTCTTCCTCCCGCCACAGCACCACATCACCAGGAGAATTTGGGTTCCCTGTCCCACATGGTAAATCCCTGCTCTTAGGCTCTGGACTTTAGCAGCTAAGACCCATCTCACTGCGACCAGCCATCAGGCATTCAGGGATCCAGATCAAAATCAGCAGTGTCGGCTTGTATCTAGTCAGCATCTTTTCCCAGTACTTAGGAAAAAGCAGTCAATATTCACCAAATACATTACTTCAAATTACAGATTCATAATAAAAAAATGTATTTTCTCTTTGAGGTTGTACTAGGATTTTATACAAAAATCAATTTATAATGTCCCTATTTGCTATTTACATTATTTGTACAGTCTCAAATTCCAAGGTGGTCTAGGGAGAAACAAATCCAACGAAAATCAATGCTGTAGGTATGCTCTTTAAGCAGCAGCTGAGGCAGAACTCTCCAGAGGGACAGGAGTCATTTGTTTTTCTTACTTGCCAGTGTCAAGGGAGGAAAAAAAACACAGGAAAATCCTGAAAGAGTTTCAGTTTTTCGCCCCTGGGACAAGGTCTGACTCAGTCTCCTTCTGCTATGCCAGCTCAAGGCAAACTGAACTTGGCTTTACGTCCTTCTCTGAAAAAGAACATGACATATACCCTGAAAACAAAGAGTTTTTTTCTGTCCTAAAGAGCCATGAATGAGTATTTGTGTAAGTCCTGCTACAGACTGGGTGAGCACACCCAGGCGCCCTGAGCTTCACGAGACCACTGTGGAGGACCACACCACAGGAGAAAGATGCAGAAGCATCGTCTCTTTGCTGAGCTCTTTGGATTTCTCCTTCATCACCCCCATGCTGAGCAAGAAAAGAAATAGCTTTAAAAATTAATGTTCTTGTTTTGTCTTTCCCCACCCCTGCCTTGTTTGTTCTTTGGAGCCGGAGAGAAAAAATAGCTACTTTATTATTTACTACTACCTTATATTTTTGATAGCAAAGTCAGATGCGCCGCATTAAAGGGCACTGGCTTCCATCACCCAGCAATGAAGTTAACAGCAGGAACATCACTGTTTGTCAGATTCACATGTTAGCGTATGGACACACTTGGGTTTGTGAGATGAATCCTCTGCTGCAGTAAAGGCTGAGCTTGTCAGATGAATTATTGAGGCAGTAAATGCAAATTAACACAAGTTACACACAGCTATCAGAAGGAAACTTTCCGGTTTTTTTCTGCCTCAAAGTTTTTGGAACAAAGGTGGGAAAAGCTTCAGAAATTGTACCTCCCAAGAAGGAAACACCAGCACATGCTCTCGCACAGCTTTGCAAGCGGTGAGTTAAAAGACAGCTGAAAGAGGAAAACATACTTCAAGGCTAAAATTATTGAGCAGTATTATACAGACGGGCTGACACAGGCTGGCTTTGGGTATCGTGCTGTGCCAAGCTCAGTTACAAATCCTGCCTCTCCCCGAAAACACAAAGCCAGCACTTTTTACAACAGAATAGCAGTTCTTGAAGTGTGATGCTTATCCATTCCCATCTCCAAATTTACCTGTGCTCGCTTCATCCCACCGGGCCATAGGAGGAGCCCAAGCTGAGTTCACCGAGAACGGAGATGCTTCCTGACACCCACCTGGAAACAAGCAGCTGAATCTGCAAATGAATTCAGAAGGTTGTTGTCTCTACTTTTAATGGTATCACTGAGCTTGTGAGATTCATCACGTCTAACACTTAAAAAATAAGCAAGGAAAATTTGCAGTAAAAAGACCCTTCAAACAGAAGAATAAATGTGATGTTGGGTTTATTGTTATTCCTATTCTGGAGTGCACAGTTCCCCAAAGGTGCTCGGACTAGGAGGGAGAATTGTCTGGTTACTAAACTGCTAGTCATTACAAAATCAGGGTTGCAAACAAAAAGTGCTTAGTAGTAATTCCCCTATATGAATTAAAAGATAAAATTACTTGTGTCTGTCCTATGTAAGTCACCTGGGACTACCAGAGAACTTATGGCTATTTTTCACATTAATAAATCTCCTCCCGTTTTGGTAGAACAATTTCATCTAGGTGAGGTTCTCAGAACTACCTTTGGAGTCTCATGAGAGTTTTCTGTTCCAGCCTGAGAAACACTCTCTGAATTTCCATTTATTTCCAATGAAATCTCACATCTTTCTCACATCGTGTCACACGCAATTTGCTCTGTGTTCCACTGGCCAGTTTTTCCCTCTAATTCCACTGGCACAAAATCTGTCACCTTGTGAAGAAGTTGGAAGGTCACTGTCCTATCTGGAGTGCTGCAGGTAACCCTTGCAGTCGCAGTTGCGGTCCCTCCTCTGGGGCATCTTTTCAAAGCCCGCAGACTTCGATGCCCGAGCGTGATGTGATTGATGCAGACATCTAAGCCCTGGTGTTATAGTAATTGCCATTTCTGTCACTGTATCTGCAGGGTTTCCTCTCCATTATCTCAAAGAGCTCTGGATGGCTGCAACTGTAGGACTGCAAACAAAAAATACAAAGAAAAAAAGGAAAAAAATCTGTGCATCTCTAGGCACAGAGATTGCTTCTTATTGCTCTGTTGAAAATAGTTCACGATTATATTGCGGTCTCCAAGATTAGTAGTAAAACCTCAAGAAGAAGTTTCCCTGTCCTTTTCAGTCGGGTCTCTGGTTTGCTTTGGAAGAAAAAACTTTGTCCAGAGAAGTGAACTGGAGCTCCAGCAGCTCAAATCCTGCAGCTCGAACACGTTCCACGACTGGACTGCTCACAATCACTTTTTCTCTTCTCTGGAGATATT
>Ga0181612_167881_pt1 | contig 14991 bp, 10 predicted proteins | sample HoacroProtozoa21_FD_119630 | JGI IMG/M metagenome (GOLD analysis project Ga0181612, IMG submission 119630) | Hoatzin crop microbial communities from Cojedes, Venezuel. Combined Assembly of Gp0051906, Gp0051904, Gp0051908 | reverse complement strand
TTATCCCATCCTTTAGAACATTTTGTTTAAAATGATAAGACATTTTTTATCTTTTTTCGTAAACAATTTCTAAGCTATCTCCTGCTTTGAACTTTCTTCTACCTAAAGTGTACTCACTGCTGTTTTTATCTGAATACTGGAACAAGTACAGAATGTAAGAATATATTGCTGGAGAACACAGGGGGTCTGATGGGGAGTGAAATGACTGAAAAGGCACATGCAGCCTTCATGGTAGCCTTTAGATTTGGTTAAAGAGGTAACAGATTATCTGCAGAGCAGTGAGGTATGAATTCAGTGCTCCCTTACAGTTAGGCTGACAATTTTGTAATCACTTAGATTGTTATAATTCACTGACTGCAAAGTCAGCAATAGTTGTTTGTTATCTGCTCAGTATGGAATAATGTAATTTCCAAGTGAATCTTCTATATGAAGAGCATCTTTCCACATCTTTGCACAAGTTTTCACAACCATATAAATTTCTTATGTAAGTAATTCCGTGTGTTCTGGGGAAGCAGGGAAAAATAATTTCTTTGGCCTTACATGACTTTTCAAGGATTTCCCTGTTTGCATGGTTTTGCTTGTGCTTTAAGGACTCGGGATGTGAGCTGCCACAGACAGATAGAAGTGTGAATAATGCACTAACTTCAGGTAATCCAGTAGGGCTGTGAATGTACATCTGTTTTACATGTGCAGTTTGGGCAAGCAGTGGTTTGTGCTTGCAGAAGGTGATCCTGAAATATAAACTGTGGGGATGGTTTTCATTTTTTCTTTTTCCTAGTAGAGATGGGAAATGGATGAGCTCAGTGAAATACTCTGATTTTTTAAAATTGTATTTTTAAATCAGGAAGTTCTGTCAGTCATTAGGTACATACACTGTGCTTACTGTAGTAATCCTCATCTGTAAGTACAGAGCGATAATAGGCAGGAATTAGTCAATCAGCTGTAATTGTCATTTAATTGTAAAGATCTGAGAGACTGATTTTTTTTTTTCCTTGGACTTGGGTAACATAATTCTGATGTAATGTATGCTTGTCAAATTCTGCTTTACTTTCATTTCACTTCTGCAAACAACTATTTCTACATACCTTCAGTAAGCCACATCCACTAGCTCGAGCAGCAGAGATGGATAGCCTGAGGTTGTCCTGCGAGTTGTCGTTTTATCATTGTACAGGCACAGCACAGCATGCCAGGCACAACCAGTGTGATGAGGATACCAGCATCTCCATCATACAGTAAGCTCCTGTCAGTGAAAAGATCTTCTGCAGTGATACACTGCTTAAATTTGACAAAGAACATAGATTGTGTAAATCACGCTGTGTTCATTGATTATAGCCTGAGAGTGCATTAACCCTACTTAAGGCTCTAGAAATCGCTTTCGTAAATGTGAGTAGTACAAGCGAATGTTTAGTGAAGCTTTTCATAGATTAATTCTTCGTTAGACGATGAAGTATTTTCACATATACCGATATTAAAGCTATAGTTATACTTGGAGATTTTTATTTTTTTGCCTCCACTGAACATTTGTTTTCTATAACCCCTTGAAGGTTAACTTTCACTTATGTTTTGAAGGGACATAATGACAAGAAGCTTTGAAACATGTCTTGTGTTATGCCAACTGCATTAATTAAAGCAGTACTCTGGCTGGGGTGAATTTTTGTGCAGAAAAGAGAGGCCCAAGTTTAGAATTAGAAAGTGATTCCCACAATTACTTTAGGCTTATCAATGCAAGGGCCCTAAGGAAAGTTGTTTACAACTTAGGAGGTTTTGAAACTGGTTTTGTTCACTTTTAATCTGTATCTTCTGATTAGGTAGTTGGACTTCTGTGTTCTAACATTATTGTGAGAGTTTTTTTTCCTCCTGAAAAATGAGACACCCTTTCTGCTTGAGGAAATATGTGATTTACTCTGTTTCTGAGCTTCAGGGCCAGTGTCTAATTTTCTTTTTATCGCATTCTTAGTTCAATAGTAAGCAATTTCCTTTGGCTTCACTGAACAGAAATTCTTTGGATATCATAATTATAAACTATACATTATGAATTCCTACAGTTATTTTTAAAGAAAAGATTATAGCATGTAGTTTTAGACTGCTTTTATTGTATTGCCTGTGAGTTTATTAGTGTTTGTATATGTAGAGACTTCAGCTGATAGACTATCAACTAAAAAAGGGCCAAACATTATATATACTGGAATTCAAAAGCACAGCACAAAGTTGCCCAAATATAATTGCCAGCGCACCTTAATCAGATTTTTATCACCTCATACTTCACTCTAAGAAACATATTTTCAACCGAGGTTTATATGAAACAGATCAAGGCATCTCGTGGCTCTGCAAAAACTCATAAATTGGGTGCAAATTATGCTGTAGCAATTCAGAAGTCTATTTTGCTTCTTAAGCATTGTGCTAAATTGTTTCTTCTTTCACTAACAGTCTGCACTAATAAATAATAGGTTGAATTTGTCAGCAGGGGTGCAAACATTTCATTCTGCAGTGCCATCAGCCTGTCCTTAGCTTGACTGCAGCTGTGGAAATTCTTCACTGGGAAGACCCTTCATGACTGCTTTCACCAAGTCTGATTATGCGGATGGTGCTATAAAGATGCCTGCATTCATACCCCACAATCCAAGCCACGCCTTATTATTTCCTGCTGTTGGGAAAAGAGTCATATACACAAAACTGTATCCCTCAGGCAAGGGAATCCTCCAATACAGCAGACAAAGCCATCCTTGGGCTTCTTCATAATTCCTACCACTCATCTTCTGGAGAAGCAGAGAACAGGGATTCTGCTGGAGCTTTGCGATGCCTCAGTGGTGCCTTTCCACCTCCTCAGGGGTGGAGAGCAGAGAGACCACCTGGTCCTGAAGAGAGGTAGAGCACAGTTGACACCATCCTGTTCACTTCATGGTGTGCAATGGTTAGGACTGATCTCACAATTTTTACACATCTTAAGTTTGACTCATTTGTCCTAGAGTCCCTTTATAGTCAGTGGGAAAAAATATGCACATCACATAGACAGTTCAGCTGGCCTGTCATGGAAACCTGCTGCCACAGTTGAAAGTTCAGCTTTGACACCTGTCTTCCCTCTGGTTCAGTCTTATGCTTCGCTCCCCAGGTAAGACGCAGTCTTTCCTGCCCAGGTCTGCTTCCTGCTTTAGTCTAGATGGCACCCTAGTCTTTCAGCAGGACAAGGCATAAGAGCGCATTTTCCAAGGTACTCAGATGCAGAATGAAGGACTTCACTAAAAGAGACTAGAGTAAAATGAATGTGAGTGGTCTTAAAATTGCCCACCTTGTTTGACTGAGGTATGATGACCATGCAGTGAAGTCACTGCAAGCCTCTTCAGTTCATCCCCATGACTTGTCCATCTGGCAAGGACATCTACAAAGTCCTGAATTTTATGCTGCACTGGAAAGTGTTTCTGAGCAATGTCCCCTTTTCACTGCAGAGGTGGCTGTGTTTCACTGGTAATTTGCATTCCATTAGCAAAGCGTGTAAGGACTGAAGTCTTCTTTTGCATATACCCCTCAAAATGGCTTCTGGAGACAAGGGGCGCTGAACTCAGATTAAGGGCAGAATTTAGTCAATATTTGCAAGGCACTTTGGAGTACTTGGGCATGAAAGACATCATATTAGGTAAACAGTATTTTCATTCTGAGTTAAATCCTGAAATCTGTGCTTCAAATGTTCGTAATTTCTGAGCTGAGGTAGATATGTGCATATGAAAAGATTTTATTTGGACTAGGTTTGCTTGCTTATTTATTGATCCAAATGACATGAAGATGTTTTTTGTTTTGCTTGGCTGAGGGAAAAATAGCAACAGCCTTTCCTACCTCTAGTCTCCTTGTTTTCTGTCAGAAAATTGCAGGCCAGCACAGAGAAGAAAATAAAATTTGAGTGTGTTGATAGTTAGTAAAGAAGAACAAATGTTTTATATTTTGACATTTACTAATAAAGAATTGCCTTTTAAGACATGTTGTTGCTGTGTAAGCCAGATGCAAGCCTGACTGCTTTCATGCACCTTTCCTAGGAACTGGTGCATCTCAGTAGTCAGGCTGCATTAGAGCAATGCCCAGTGGTGGTATTACACACTGGGGATGACTGTTCATTTGTGTAAAACTTGCATATTAAACAGTTGAAGATGATGCTGGTAGTAGCTGTGTACTGGAAAAGTGGAATACATTCTTCCTCAGACCACTGACTAAAGAGCGAAGGCATAAATTTGTGCTCTGCTAGCAGAAAAAAGCCAGGTGATTCCTTGTAGAGAAGTGTTGCTGAGCCGCCTTTGTCTCAACATCATAGCTCTCAGCTCAGGCTGAAGAGTTGGAGAGAATCGCCATGTCCACAAGCACACTGAAGAGCACAGTACCTTCCTCTCTGTGTTCAGGTCTTCTATCTTTACATATCTCTCCTTTTTTCACTGTCTGCTGTGAGTATATCATTTATCGGTTAATAAGTTGTCTGACAAGATAGCCACTTTGTACCTAATTGTTCAGTTTATTTATGTATTATTGATGAGCCCAGACTTGAGCTCGGCTTTCCTTAGAGGCTGCTTGATAAATATGTTGGCTAATCCTGTCTCAGACACCGAATTACCTGCTGTAGCATAATACATGACATTGCTTTTGCTTTGTATTCTTAAAAGGAGCTGGTTATACATCTCCAATGAGCTGTGTTTAACAGTAAGAAATAAAATCAGATGCATAATTCACATTGCTCTCTGTGTTAACAAAAGATCTTCATTGATGCACTGTAACGCTTAAAATACTTCCTCAGCTTTTTAATCAATGCTCTCACTATTTTAGCTTGTAAGGGCTTATGTAGCGAAAAGAACTTCTGAACTGCAAAATTGTGATTATGAGTAAAACTATTAGACATGCCAAAACACTTGTGTATTACTAATATCATCTGAAAATATTGAAAAATTAATCACCTTATACTTTCCAAGGCAGTAGTTACTATTTCAAATGAATGAATAAACCACCAAATTAATTTTCTATCAAAACATGAATCTAATGATGGTACATTTTAGTACTCTTATTATTTCTGAACTTTTGACTTGTAGGCACTGACATAAGGAAAAGTTGGGAGTACTGCAAGAACTGTAGAGCGCAGGAAGAAACGGTGATACTGTATGACTAGCTATTTATGACTTCAGCTGTTAAGGCTCTGGGGCCTCTGCAAAACCCCAGAGCATCTTAATACTTCTCTTGGAAAAATATCACCAAACAGATTGTTGCTGACACCAAAAGAGACTGCAAGCTGAACGCATGGGCCCGTTTAGTGGTTTCCCTAAAAATGAGGAAAAAAGCAAACTGCACCTGAAGTAGAGCTTCATTTATTGGGCCTGATCAATGGATGTTCTACTCAATGTTAGTCTTGAAACCAATTGGGTTATACCAGCACAGACCCAGAGCAGGACCCTGGTACAGGACCTGTCTGTGAGAAGGTCTTTCATTCTGAATTGCATTCAAATACAGGACATTTTACTCCATCAGGAAATATATGATTGCTTCATCTGGTGCTTTGTGTGCCGTTTAATGTGGGAGGGAAGGAGCCAGATATGGTTTTGGTAATATTTATGCAGCTGTTGTGTCGCTGCTGGGGTTGTATATCTGCAAATCAGAGCATGATTTGCCTGTTTGATTTTCTGTGTTCCCTCTTTTTTTTTTTTTTTTTAACCTGATAAACGCAGAATTAACTTATTCTAAACTGGGAAAGTTTAGTTTGGAAATGAGCTTGACCATGTAAAGAAAGTTCATTCTGAGTACGTACAGTAGATACATAACCTTCGGTATGACCACTGAAACTGTAGTTTTCAGTGGGTTGTTCCGTAACTTTAAAACTCTTAATATGCATTTCAGTCTTTCAAACACAAAGAACATTTTAAAACAAAAATTATTCAAGCCATTTATTTCAAGTTTAATATGCACTCATTTGTTGGTCTTTAGGCATAGAAGATTATGATAATTTTCATCACAGATTTTATCAGATCTAGAGAATGGTGTATTAATAATTCAGTAGCTTATACAGAGAGGTGTGAGAATGTAATATGGGACACTAAAATGATAAGGCATATTTCCCATGACAATGCTGTTACAGAGTACTTTCATTGGTAAATAAAATGGCTAAAGAGTCTGACTAGGCTATAAGACTGCTGAAGTTAAACAACAATTATTGGACAATTGGGTAAAACAGAAGCAGATATCATGATGCTGTGGGGAAAATGAAACATCAAAAGCTAATAAGAAGCCATTTTTATACCATAAAATCATAGGAACAGCTCGATCAAGCTTTAATCACATTTTTATATTATGCATTTATTTTAAAATTATGTTAGCTCATTAACAGTGGTTATAACATATTTTGTTGTAATAAGATTAGCAAATACTAAGTTTTGCTTCTATTTCAGTGCACCGAATGCACAGGCTGCACTGTGTGACTGGCAGGATTGTCTGTCCAAAAAGCAGCACTTCTGTATTGCAAGGGGTTTGTTTTACACTGTTGTCACAGTCCTGTTCAAAAATGCTGACACCTGCTTTGCAGGGCCTGCAAGTTTAACGCCAGCCAAGGTGAGGGGAGCCCATGGCCACCTTGTCCGTACCTGGGGTGCAGAGTACCTGTGGGTCGCAACCCTGCTGCAGCCCGGCCAGCCACCAAGGAGTTTGCACCGGAGTTACTTTCACGCTAAGCAGGGAAAATGAAGCACTTCCCTCACATCTCCGCATGGCCCTTTCCAGCATAACAAAGCTCATCTTGATTTGCTGCGTGCAGGGCCTTCAGAAGTACATGAGGCTGGAAATTTTGAAGTGACGTAATCTTGCCAGTATTCATTTGACAAAACCATAACTGCGAGGTTTTTTTCAGTTCTTCCTTAAGAAGAATTTCTCGGGATCGGGATGTGATTTCTGTTCAAAGCTGGAAAGACCGATACCAGAAAATAATGTACTGTGAGGGAGAATGCTCAACTAGATGTGAGAGACAAATTCAAGTCTATAGCATCAAGCAGTTTCAGAAAGTTGACTGTCACAAGAAGTGATATGGGAAGACTGTCCTTTAGTCTGTGCCTGTGGTGCACAATTGGTATATAAGGGAATAGCAGAGCAGGACTGAACCAGGGTTTCCCACAGTGCTGCTGTGTGCTTGAACAGCCACGTTCTTCTGGTGAGAGAGCCTTTTTCATTTTTCCTGTAAAAATGTTTCAAATTTAATTTCATCATAAGACTCATCTTGAAAATGTTTGATTTGAACAAACATACAGCTCTGACTTGGGCTGAAAGCCATGGAGCTTAGATCTTCACAATTTATCACAGATTGTGTTATCTGCCCTAACTATACAGCAACTTTCCATGCTATTTGTATAGGTCAGGAAAAGCTTTCAGAGGCTTCATTTATTAATTTATTAACGGAATTATATAATGGGAAAAAACCAAAGCATTTTCTAAATGAAGTGTGTAAGGAGGAAGAGGCTGATGCATACCCATTCTGAATGAATCCTGGGAATAGAGAACCTGTTTCAGGTTTGTCCGCGGCTACCTAGAGCACTGCATTCATTTTGGACAGCAAGTGAGATGGTGAAAAGGACATCAGTAGAGGGAAGCATTCAAGTGGTTACAAATGAGGAAATGTTTGGAAAAAAACATGTTGTCAGAGAAGGTTAAAGGAATTTAAAATAGGCTTCCTGAGGAAGAGGGCAGAGTATCTGTCTTTAAGTGTGTTCACGAGCGCTATTAAAAGGTAGAAATCATTAGTCTCAGCAGACTGAAAGGTCTGAAAATGTTCTTAAAATAAAACAGTAAAATTGCTGAAGAGTTTGAACTGAAAGGGGAAAATGCATGGAAACATTGTAGCTGGAGTTGTATGCAAGGCACGTCTTGAGAATAAGCTTTTGCGAATGTGGTATGAAACCTATTCTGCTGTTATTCAGGGGATGGATTTGCCTGCCCAGGCAGCTTCTTCCCAGTGCTAACGTGATAGCATCATGCTGATATGCGGGGCCTCTTGGAAAGACAACAGCCATGGTGCTGATAATGCCAGGTTTGAGTAACTTTTGCTATCTGATTTACTGTGAGGAACATACAACAGTAATAGATTCAGAGAGTATTGAAGGGAAAAGCAGCAGCCAGCACTGAGGGTAGCACTCTTTCTTCAAGTGGGAGGGAGGAGGAGGTGGAACGTTTTTTGTCTTTAAAGGGTTTTGGTAAGAGAGTGGCAAGTACAACTGTAACTTAGTGTTATAGCTCTTTCCCTTCAAAACTAAGAAAAAAATGAAATATATTTGTACAGCCTTGTCTTTTTTCTGTTAAAATGAAATGTATCAAATGTGTAAAGGAAACACTGTTGCAGACTCTTTAACAAAAAAAAGTTGTTATGAGTGCTACTTGATAAAACAAACAAAAGATGAAAACAATCATGGAATAATTTAGTCATAAAATGAACTGTAATCTTGAAGGTCAAATTCTATCTTAAAAGGTGCAGAGAGAACACTTAGAATTTTTGAGGACTGATAAGTGGTTTCATTACATCGAGGACACAACTTTACTGAAGTTGATAAGAAAAAAAAGTAAAACAACTTTTCCTCTTCCATAATATTTTGAACATTTTTAACTACATCTACTCTTGAATCGCCGATTTTGGGATAGAATACTGCAAACTTCTCTACATTGCTCTGTCAGTGTATCTCAGCTTGATTTGTAGACCATCCTAGCAAAGGAAAAAGTCAAGCTACAAGCCTTGTCAAGCTTTTGAAATTTTATTGCAACTGTAAAGGTAAAAACTTGTGTTCCTTCAGGTTTCTCTTTTGAACACGAATAGGCATCCAGCCTCTTGTTTGATGCAGGTAGGGAAATAAACATGCATGGCATTCGTCATGAAAATAATTCTGTTGAAATTAATGGAGGTCCTCATATGCCAGAGTAGCTGTGGATGGAAGTAGGATTGTCCATGTGGCTGCCACCGTAGCTGTTTTGGTAAACTACAATTGTGTATCAGCCCTACAACAGCCTTGTGATTTAACAGATGTCTGTGTTTTGCTAAATTAGTCATTTTTGTTATCACCCTTTCCAGGTCTGAATTTGTTGTACCTAATGAGATCCCATCAGACTATGCTAAAGAATTTGGTTTACCAGAAATTTTAGCTGGTTTGTCTCATTTGAGTTTGACACATACGTCAATGTTTTATGCCTGCTTCTGTAAATTTCTGAGCTCTTGGGTCCTATCTCATCACATATTGAAATGGGTGCTTGATTTTAAATACTCTCATACTGCCATCCCCTTCAACAGGATAATTTTAATGCGTGTTATGCCTGTGCTTAAATGACCTGCTACATTGGTCTAGAGTGCTTAACTTATTAGATGATCAAGCCTTTCAATAACTTCTTAAAATTTGTTTCTGAGTATAGCCATGGATTTCTAAGTATGCCATGGTTTTTTTTCCTTACTCTTTTAAACATGAGGCATAGCAGTATGCAGGCAAGATTTTCTAGTTACCTGGCAATTGTTACCTTTAGTTTACTTCTCAAGACCCTCTGTCATAGGATGTTCAGAACAGTAGTGGAATTTTGCTTGTGCTTTTGTTGTTAATGTTGCTCTGGCCTATTTTATTTCTAAGATTCTGCTGTGTAGAAGAAGATGCGCTTTCCCACAGGAACTATATATGCCCCATTCTCTCTATAAATAACATAGTGGGTCAAATTCTGTCCATGGGTCTCTGCACACAGCTCCCGCTGTAGTCATGTAAGGGAACGGTTTTGTCCTAGTTGTGCAAAACTCATTCACTAAGGTCCATGGAGCTTCTCTTCTGCCATACTGCAGCACAAGGGGCTCTGCACATGGATATACAAAAATGCTTTTGTAAAGTTGTCTGTCTGCTCTCTGTAGATCCTTTTTATTAAGCTTTCCTGTGTTTTATTACATAATCTACAATTTGAAATGATGAGGCAGAGATGAATATTGACAAAAAATACTCTGAACCTCTAAAGAAGAAGGGCCCTGTTACCTCACCGTGCTACCTGATCCAGTTCCTCTCCAGATGGCAATGGCACAATTCCCCTCACCTTCCATGATGCAGGATGAGACTTTGTCATGAAAATGGCCAGGTGTGTTGGGGCTGGAAAATATTACAAGCCTACCAGGTTAAACAAATTTCCTCAGCTACTGTAGGCAAAAAAAGAAAGGTCTGATCTTAGTTGTTCAAACCTTTCCACCTTATCACCCAATTTTCCCAGTGGGTGGCTTCATCTATAATTTAGTGTGGATTGAGTAAAATAATAACAAAAGCACTTGCCACTTTGATCTCGGTATGTTTATTTAATGAGTGTTCAATATGCAAGAGATACTTTAGCATAGGAGTGCAGATTACAGTGTATTGGTTTGGGGGTTGTATTTTTTTTTTTTTTTATTTAACACCCAAGGTTAAAAGGAACAGGAGCCCAGCTGAGAGAGTTCAGAGTTCACCTCTGCATGCTCACTGTCTTCCATTTAAATGTACACAAAGGACTGATACAGTACCCGCTCTCCCCTGGGCTGTCTTTGATACACTCTGCCGTGCCTGGACTCTGCCACTCCCCCTATCAGTCTGATCCCACTTCTATTAGCCCGCTGCGCTCAGCACTGTAACCTCGTTCAGCTTGCGCTCTGCACGCAGGCGAACAACTTCAAGGCTCTGTCAGGCATTGACACATGCAGGCTCCACACGGGAAGCTAAACACCCCCCTTCACCTCCTCTCCGGTTCCACATTAACCTCTATTAAGTGCAGGAAAAACACAAATGCTGTAGTGCCCTCATTCAGGTTTTAACTACCAGTGTATATTTAGATACTCAGCCAGCTTGCCACCATTGAGAACTCGGCGAACCCTCTGGTTCCTCCCCTTTCTCACAACGAGAGCAGTAAATAGTGAGTTAGCTTGGGGAACGCAATGGTGGAAGGTCTGCGTTGGATACTATGACACAGGGATAAAAGCCTGAAAGAAAACTTTGACAGCACTGCCTACACTTTTTGAAGCAATAGTGTGTGTTATAAATGGAAAATAAGACAAAAATGGTCTCATTCTAGGAGAATCAAACAAAGTATTTTCAAAACCTGTCCACTTTGAAAGCCAGGCTGTAGAAAAGACACAGCACAGTGCTAGTCTGCAAACCCTATTGGGCTTTGATCCAAGCACTGAATGCATCAGTGTCCATTGGGTGCTGTGAGCAGGGGAAGTTTTGTCACTGTTTCTGGCTCTTTCTAAGTATAGATGTCTGACAGCATTTCCCTGCGAAGCAGCACCCTCGCTTCCCGCCCTGGGGCTCGCTGCCAGTGCCCACCCACCTCGTGGCTTGCTCCCACTCGCCGGCAAGCCGTCGAGACCGGGGCAGGTTCCTTCCTAACTCCAATATGCCTAGCCCACACACCACAATACTTGGATTAATTAAACACATCATATTGCATATTCCTGGTTTAGACTCTTTGGACAACATATAAGAAAGAGAAAACACAGGATTCATAAAGGATTTTCTTCATACTTTACTCTTGAAAACCAGTTACAGAATTAAAATGAGTAACAGTCATTATCTTGAGACATGCTGTCTCCGTTCTAATGCTTGGCCCATCAAACTTTCTGTGACCTGGAGGGTTCTTAGTGTTCCAGGTGGGACAGGACTTCTCCATGTCCTGCCAGCCTGCAGTGATCACTGTCCTCTGGCCATAGAGGGACATCCAGCTCTGCAAAGAAATTTGACTTCTTTTTGCCATGGTGCTCCATTCAGGCATTTTCAGCCAATCTCAGAGTCTTCCAGTACTCTCCTCGTTTGAAAAATAATCCTGGAAGGAGGGATGGAAGACAGCAGAACAGAGACATTCAAAGTCGATAGTACTGGATTGTTTTTTGACAATTTTCCTGTAATAATCCTTCAGCAAGGTGTCAAGCCCCTTTCCCAGGAAAGATGCCTGTCTGGAATGCATTGCTGTCTTGGGCAAATTTAAACCTGTGTTCAATACAGCATACAAAATGGAGTTTGGGAGACAAAATGGAGTTTCAATTTAATACAGACATACCGCTCTGCCAAACCGTGTCAAGAAAGGGATTTTCCATCATGTAATAATATTTACAGAGCATCTCTGTTTTTATGTTTAATGGTTGCCGTAATAAGATCAACTGTTTCTTTAGCATAGCCATTTGATGATTTATACTGTATCCCATCGTTATTTTAGTCTCATTTTGGCAGCTCTGAGTAAAATAGAATATCACTCTGCTTGTCATCAAGCAACCTGAGACAATGTCCACTCATGGAATTTGGTTTAAAATAACAAAATTGCCTAGTTTTAAAGCTTTTTCAGGATTAGTGGCTTTCAGATAATACAAGTTACAAATTATATCTATAAACTGTAAGCACTTAAATCACTAAATCACTAGAAACAAATAATCTTTTTACACAATGTTATTGCATCATTTTTTTGAAAAAGAACAGAATGAGTTGTGTTGGGATGCTGTTAGAGCAAGGTAAACTACGGTTAAAAGATATAGCTAAAGTTTAAATTTAAATCTAGCTTCCAGGTCCAATCTAAGATGGGAGAAATTTGTATTTAGATTATGTGATCAATAACACAGACTTTGAAGATCTGTAACATCCTTTGAAGAAATTGGGATGTCGGATCCAAGTGGCTTTACCAAGAAGCTGAACTTGTTAAATACAGCAACTTTCACCAATTTAATAATCTCTCCCCTTGCTTCTTCTTTAATCTCTGCATTTCAGGGTATCGCTGTTGAGATAGATAGAATTTGTGCACAAAGCAGTGCCCAAAGTTGCTCCCTCTCCACACCCCAGCCCCAAGCTTGTTTTGGCATTGAAAATCATATGGGCTACTATTCATCATGCTTCGCTACCTCCACTGCAGTTGGACGAGATGTAGTGCTACCATAATATGCTGCACTTCAGTATGAACAAGAAGCTCAAAGATCCATGTACTTAATTTTTTTTTTTCTTTTAGCTGATATAAATATGCCCGCAGAACTTAGGGCACATATATATATGCATACAAAGAGAAAGTGTATATGCAGTTCCCTCAGAAGCTGAAAACTGTGGATGAAAAAGGAGGAAAATAAAACCTCCCTTCTCTCAACAACAGCAAAGTGTGAGGTAGTAAGGAGACAGAGATAGAGAGTGGGGTGAAAATTCATTCTCCCTGTAACCCAGATAGCACAGGTGACCCTGGCAATGAAGGCAGAGTGACTTGGCACAGAAGAAGGCAGCCTGTTGGGAGGGGGAGGACACACAGTTGGGCTGGAAGCCTCTGTTGAACATGTGCATCCCTGTGGCAGTTGTCATCTGACCCAGCTACATGAAGCTAAATCAGGTGTGTCTCTGCATTTACAATCACTGTGTACGCACATACAGTTAGAAGTATGTAAATATATTTTGTTTCCTGTTATTCTCTTTGGCTTTCAACCTGTTCTAGTGATTTTTTTCTGCTCTATTACATATTCCTTTTTATCTTCCAAATTATTCTGTGTATGTAGGCTATAATGGAGATTCTTTAAGTTAGCATCACCATGAGAATTTTTTTTATCTGTTTGTTTTTTGTGCAACTTGATGGTAATGTCTTTGTGACATAGTCCACACAGGGTGTTTTTCATGTGAAGAAGCACATAAAGAATGAATAAAAAAATAATGTTCTTTCAAGATTTCCTACTTCATAATCATTATTATAAATGCTGGCAGAGTTGGCTGCAACCTAAGTGGGAAGATGAAAACGGGCTTCCTGACCATGACTACATCGTATGACTCTGACGTGATGCCATGCTAATGGGAGATAAAACTCAGCTTTGGATCCCTTGGTAAATCCATGCCTGATAAAGCAGCCTTGCCACTCTGGACATTTACTGAATTCTGTCACAGCTCTTGCATCAGTAGCAGTCAGACAGTGTTTCTGTAATTTTGTTCCTAACTTATATGAGTAAATAGCATTTAATAACAGCACTTGGATATTTTGTGCATGCTGGTTGCTGAACATTATAACTTGTCTTCAAAAGAAACTTCTAAGGGAGGTTCTAACTGGCCATGCCATAGTGTTTCCTGTATGTTTTATTTATAATAATGATTTAAATAAAGAATATGATGCAATTCTGAATATATATTCAAAATAGCTCCCAGTTATGTATCTTTTCCTATTACAATGCAGTCATATTCTTAACTTGCTCTCACCCAAACTTCTCATGCAGTTACACTTTAATATGAAAAGAAATGTTGTCAAGAGTAGTTATTATCACACATCAGAATATTGTATTAGCATTCACTTTTAATAGATTAAAATGAAAGATTTTGAAACCTGCCCTTAATGATACTGAAGGATCTTGGAGACACATTGGGAAAGCTTCAGATGAAATGTCGTATGATATATATACAGAATACATAGGTTCATAAAAGACAGTTCATTTAACTGCCTGCCTTTGTGTTTTGTCTGTTCTGTTTGGGTGAATCTCCACAGGTTAAGTGATGCTTGTGCAGTTTCTTTGCTTGAAATCAAGCACAGTGACTGGCAGAGAAGTTTAGGACATACAAAGTTCTTGCAGACTTCGGTTGATGAGTAAAACAGGAGAATTTTGGAGGTGTGGAGTGTAACCTGGAAGAAAAATCTGGTGGTTGGAGGCATCTTTGGGTCATATCTGCTGATCTTTTGATTCACTCTCTGACCTGGATAGATTGCTGAAACTGCTGTTGCATAAATCAGCTTACTTGTAAAGCTGAATTCAAGGTGGACATAGTATGAGTTAAGGTGTCCTGGATGAGAGTGCTTGAGAGATGCCATGCTGCAGAGCCTGCATGTTACAAAGGGTGTATAAAAAGGTTAAATGATTCACAGAATTGCAGAATGGTAGGGGTTGGAAAGGACCTTTGGGGATCGTCTAGTTAAACCCCCCTGACAAAGCGGGTTCACCTACAGCAGGCTGCACAGGACCTTGTCCAGGAGGGTTTTGAATATCTCCAGAGAAGAGACTTCACCACCCCTCTGGGC
>Ga0181612_148309_pt1 | contig 14991 bp, 12 predicted proteins | sample HoacroProtozoa21_FD_119630 | JGI IMG/M metagenome (GOLD analysis project Ga0181612, IMG submission 119630) | Hoatzin crop microbial communities from Cojedes, Venezuel. Combined Assembly of Gp0051906, Gp0051904, Gp0051908 | reverse complement strand
GAAAAATTTTGTTACTGAGAGAGTGGTCAGGCGTTGGGCGAGGCTGCCCAGGGCAGTGGTGGGGTCACCATCCCTGAAGGGGTTCAACAACCAAGTGGATGTGGCACTTGGGGACATGGTTTAGCAGGCATGGTGGTGTTGGGGTGACTGTTGGACTTGATGATCTTAGAGGTCTCTTCCAACATTTATGATTCTGTGATTCTTATATTTTTAGGAACTATTTGAAAAGAACACCCTGAAAATTTCTGATTTCTAATTTTCACAGAATTCTCATTTTGCTCATGAAGAACTTCTCAACAAAATTTTTCTGACCAACTCTATCCAAGGCCACAGAAAATCAAGTTCTGACTTTCTGAAGCTCAGCCATGAAAGAAAAAGGTGCCAAATAATGGATATGTTTTGTCCATGTTGACATGAAAGACTTGTTCAAGATCACACAGTGAGCATCAGAATTTGGTTTTCTTTGCTCTGTAATTGCAGACCAAATATTTAACTACTAAATATACCTACTAAAGTGAAGTACATCCCCAAAGGGGATTCTTAAACCATAGGAGATTGGTGATTCTAAGTAAAGTTTTCTTCTTGTGTTAAACTTGTCCATAAAGATATAATACCTCTCCTCTTGAATCCCCATCTTCAGATTCAGAGGAGGACTCCTGAGCAATGGATGAAGGTCGGGATCGTCCATGGCGAGGAGATGCAGAGGGAGTTTTTGATTCATCATCACTTTCTGCGCCTGGCACTCGAAGTGTAGCTGAAAAGCAGAGCAACAGTGAAGTGTGAAACAAAGATCTCCAGTTTGAACATGAACCAAATCTATAATAATTTTCAGTTTCATAGAAACAAATATTCGCTAGAAAGAGCATTTGTAGTATTTAGTGCGATCTCTTATTGATATTTAGGATTAAATAAATAATTGGGACATTTTAATGCATGAGGTTGCACGCTTACTGCATGTATTGCCACTGCACTGCAAGAATATTTGTAGGAGAGGTAATGCCTCTGTTTTTGCTTCAAGATAAAATTTTACTGCTAGATAATCAGTATATGATACACAAATCAGGATTTTTCATTTAATTCAACAAATCATTGGATAACTGCACAGTTGCGCACACAGTTTTCATCCCAACTTGATTTTTAAATCCCATTATGAGCTAAAACTTAAAGATGTGGGAAGTCCTCAGAACAGAATGGCTTTCAGACTCAGGAGTAATGAATATCTGAGGAACTTGAAATACCTAAGATGTTCAAAATACACTTCCATTTTTACAACTTGCCCTCCTCTCTAAAGCTTACAGTTACTTCTCCTTATTTAAATAAACACTGTCTGTATAAAATGGACACTAGCCATCTCAGTTTACCATAATAGCTTTTTTTCTAGTTCAAAATTATAGACTAAGACATACAGTTTGGATGGACTCTTACTAAAAATTCTTAGCCCTAAGCATTTACAAATGTTCCTATGCTTATGTAGTATGACTGTCTCAAAACCTACTTCATAAATCTCACTGATATTTAAAGACCAAATCACACCCCCCAAAAAAAGACTGCATATTTTTCTACACTAATTAAATTGTGTTTGCCAGGTTGCTTACCCTGACTTATTTTTGCGGATACCATTTCTGAGATACGCGAGGTGAGTTTCTGGAAGAACTCTTCTGAGCCAACATCAGCTAGTGAAATAGGGCTTTTGGGTACACCTTCTCTACCAGCTTCAAGGTCTCCTGGAAAAGTCAGAATTTTCTATTACACAAGCATTCATAGTTTTTTGAGTAACGAAGTCTTCTGTGGAAGGAACGTCTAATTTTCTTCACTTCTCCTGCTTTTAAAACTGTGCTTGCTCACATTTCATCCAAATAATTCACCCTTAAACAGAGACCAATCCTGAAAAGTTCTAAAATTTCAGACAGTTTCAAGAAAACAGTACAAAAGTAGGTGGTAATCATGAAATACATAGGCAACCTCAGCTGTAAATGTGAACAGCAGGAGTAGGAGAGAGAAAATAGCTTCTCTTACCTTCTCTTGCTTCAGAAGGATGAATATCTCTGAAAAAGAAAGAGTAAAGCAGATTCAAAAGTTAAAATAAGATGTGTAGTAAGGAAAGCTAAATGAGAAACACCCCCTCCTTCTCACACCTTGTATGTAAAGGCTGGGAATATCTAGACTGGGACTCCAGTGCTCCTTGGAGGCAGGATATAAATTTTCATTGCACAAGCTGCTCTGCCCTAATTCTCTGTTAGTCCACAGGAAGCAGGAGGAAGCTCACTCCACTGGACGGATGATAAACCATATATCACTAAATATGCCTAAGAGCCTGGGCACACCCTTGGGAGAGGTTGCAGTGGAATAGCTGAATTCACACTGCAGCTTTCTTGATGTTCTTCACACTTCAGAGGAAGACTGGTCAAGCCTTTTAGGCTGGATATATTCTAGAAGCTAATGTGTGTTCAGGTGGATACCACTTCTCAGATTGTATCAGCCTAGTATCCAAGTCAAGAATGGTGAATTGAGGGGGTTATTCTTCAGGTGCATTTGTAAACAAGAAGTTTGTGAACAGACCCTTTTAATTTACTACTTTTAATTTACTACTTTTTCTGTGAAGCATCAGTGTATTTCAATGTTGGCAAGCAACAGTCAGCCCTTGACCCTGTGACATTTTTGGGGGCATTCTGCTTAAAAGATGAACAAGTAGCAATTGATAACAGAGTATTTCTAGCACTTTCCATCCTAGGACCTCAAGCTATTTTAACTCTGGTGCCTAGATGTGAAGGTGAGATATCCAAAGTGAACACTGCCTAAAAGCAACTCATGGTAACTTCTGCAGGGCGGTACCTGCACGTGTCCGCTTCAGCCTGGGTGGCCAACCACTTACCCCAGCGTGGTCATGATGGCTTCTGACACCATCACGCGCTCCTGGGTCAGAACTTCAGCCTCTTTCCCTGCAAGATTAGGGTTTATCATTAGAGGACAGAAGGCAGAGAATGTTCTTTTTATGTATTTAATGCAAGTTCATGTTCTAGACATGGATTACTGGGAACACTGGAATACTGAATCCGCCCTGTTAGCAGCTCCTGACCTCGGATACGTACTCCCACTCATATGATGTGAATAGTTTGCATCTCTCCCTGTTCATGTAGATGTATGATTGCCCAGTTTCTCTACACTACTCAAGCTATGCTCCTGTAGCTCTTGGTACAGTGAAAATGTGGGATGCAAGGAAGGATAACAGAAAAATGGAGTCCCCCACAGTGCTGCCCCTACTCCCAGCCTCTGCTTGCTTGTCCCCCATCTAACTGAAGGAGTTGTGCCCGCAGAGGCCCTGGAAAGCTCTGCAAAAGGGGAATCAAATAACTCTATCTGCCTTAAGGAAATTCTACAATGCAAAATGCCTTAGCAGAGTGAAGTACTCCAAATAATTTTTGAAATGGTGACCTTTTCTGGTTACTTCACACTGTCTTTCTTCCTTTCTTATTCATTCGTGTTTAATTTGGTTGTTTCTTAGACTTGTCTTCTGTTTATACAGAAAAGATGCTGGTGTTAATCCAAGATAGGGTCAGAAATCTAAAACATTGTAGAAGTGTGTTCATTTGCAAAGCAAGCAAAGTCATGGCTAATGTTGGGACAATGCATTTTTTTTTCAGCTGTGATTTGATTAATTTCCTTAGCAGTCATGCTTGTTTTTCTCTTTGGCACTGTATAAAACATAACACAGAGAATATGTTCGTATTGTAACAAAGATTTACCATCTGCAACTTCCAGGGTGGCAGTGCAGACAGACTGGCCAGCCTTGTTGGTAGCAATGCATGTATAAGCTCCACTATACTTCTTCTTGACATCCAACAGGATTAGGCTGTGATGCATGTTTGAACTGGCAAGTTTATAGCCAGGAGTGTCTGGTTTGATCCACAGGATGCCTTCCCGAGACTCTTCTTTCAGCCAGGTGATAGCTGGTGGTGGATGTCCTAAAGGGAAACCAATGCAATGAGCTTTAACTTTCCTAATACTGTTCTTTCCTTACAAGTATGAGCCATGCTATGAATAAAGGCTATTTTATCTGTTTCCTGATACTTTTCGAACAATAACAGCCATAATACACAATAAAGGAACATAAACCTTTCTACAGCACACTCATAAGGACATTAAAACTTTTTGTAAAACCAAAAATGTTCATCAACACATCTTCATAAGACTAATAAGTGTTATTCTGCCTGTTTCTACATCCAGAAAAATGCAGGTGAAGATAAGTAAGATGCTTCTTTGTAAAGCCCAAGAAGTCTCTTACAAAGCTGGTAGTAGAGTCCCAGATTTTGGATACAGGAGGTGAGGTTACAATGACTTGGGCCAGAGAGAGTCTAGAATGTGTCATGAAGTTATGAAATTGAAGCGTGATGCAGAGAGGCAAGGTATCTATCTACTTACCTTCCACTTTTACAGACAATGTGATGCTTGCACCTTTTTTCACCTTTTTATTAGTAAATCTTTCTAAGAACCTTGGTGGTGTCAGCTGCTCATGGGAATCTGAAAATGACATTATTGATGAAACATGGTGACAACTTCTGTGTGAGTTTAAAGTACTGAAAAATTCCTAGGAGTTCTGTTATCACTTGTTATGGCTTCTCTCACCTGTTTCTGATGGCTCTTCTTTCTCATCAGGATCTGTAACACAAGAGGGACAAACAAAATGACAGATAAAAATACTTTTGTGTCCATGAGTTGAAGAAAACAAAAAAAGTGACTCTAGCAGGTCCTCCTTGCAGGAGATATTATACAGAAATGTTAGTATGATTTATAAGAGGCTCTCAGTTTTAACAAAATGAACCATTAAAGCTAATGAGGTTGGACAGGAATAAAATGTATGTTTATGAGACAACAGTCAGACCCTAGAGAAGTGAGATGTCTCATCTTCGGGACACACAGTAAACTTATAGGTGAACCAAGATTAAAGCATGCCATCTTTTATCTGCAGAATTCCCCACTTCACTTGATTTACCTTGGTAGGCTTTGTCAAAAAAACACAACTATATAAAATGGACAAAGCCACTGGAACAGAGAAAAGAAGGTGCCAAAAATAGTCCAATACCTACCTTTGACTACCAGCCTGGCTGACGAAAATGCAGAACCAGCAGAGTTGATGACAAATATTGAGTACTGGCCAGCATCTGCCTTTGTGACGTCGCGAATTTCCAGTGAGTGGAATTCCTGCTTATCAGTCTTCAGGATGCGGTCCGAGGCCTTTAATGGCTGTCCGTTTTTGAACCAGTAGAGACGAGGCTGGGGGTATGCTGCGAGGAGCAGTTACAGACAGGGAGAACAGAATGTGTTGGCAACATCGATTTAGGAGCATCTCCAAACAGGCAGGTCCTTCTGAGCAGCCAAGGAATCCTCAGCTCTGCCCAGGGCTGCTGTTTCAAGACTTTATCCAATTAGGAACGACTGCAAATTTACAAAATTCTATTTATCTGTTAAAGTTCTTTCCTATCTCTTCAGTTTCTGGCACTCCCCACGTTGACTGCAAATGCAAATGCCTTCCAAGTTGGGAAGGTAATGCTGAGGTCTAATTTGCGAGGTAAACAAAGACAAAAGCTGAAGCCAAAATAGCTCTTATCATTTTTATAGGCAGGAATTAGAAAAAAACAGGAGAATCCTTACTTCTCCCTACCACAGACAGGCAACACTAGAAGGACATTTTTGCAGTTTTCAGGTTGCAGCTGCAACCCCCTTATAGAGTAAGGCAAGTCCAGGACAGTTTCTTTAATTAAAGGTAATAAAGGACACCCTCACTATCTTTTTTTATTCCTTATTGCTTCTCTATAACTAATGTGCTCAGAGAATTACAGGAGTCAGTTTTCAGAAGCGTATGCCTGTAATTATGCCTGGAGACACAGACACAGAATGAGACACTTAATCTGCCGGAGTCTGCTGCAAAAGTCAATGTTCATAAGCATGAACACATTCTTCTAGCTGTTTTGTGCAACTGTGGTGCAAGCAGCACGGACTGGTATCACAGCTACAGGAGAGCACATTTGTAAACCTTGTCCCGCACTTCAACCTGACAGCCAACCTGGAACGACCAACAGTGCTGTGGGCTCCCCTCACCTTTCACCTTCAGGTGAAATTTAGCCAGTGATGCTCCAGGTGCCACATGAATGTCATGAAGCTCATCAAAGATCTGGGGCAACTGCTCCTCCTCAGTGGTAGATTCCTCCTGTTCTCGGCTAAGAAGCAATTAGAATCAGAAAGAAGAAAGTCAGCAAGCCAGAAAAGAGTTCGGAATCAGAATCACCTATTTTAGGTTAATTCAGTCTGTGGGGTTTGTCATCATGACAACAGATTCAGCACCATATGACATTAAAAATAACAGAGTGATACCATGAAGAAATATCCAGGCTAGCCCGCTGGCAGCCAGAGCAAGTTTGCACATGATAAATGTCCAGCTGTTGTAGTTCTTGCATCTCAGCTGGTCTGGCTGTTCCTTGTCATAACATTAAGCTGGCTCTGCCAGATATAGCAGAAACAGGCTTGACATAAAAATACATATTGATCTTATCAAGTCAGAAGTCAGAAAGAGCTAGAGTTTGTTATTTTACCTTGAAATATATTCTTTGGCACTGTAGTAAGAAGATGTCTCTGTTGCATCTGCTGCTGTCTCATAGTCAGTGCTGGTCACTGTTAAACGGAAAAGGAAGTGTTTTCTGCAGTCTGAGCTTTGAAACTATTTTTCTTACTAGAATTCTAGTTTCCCTACTAATTTGAGTGACTGTCAGGTCAATTTCACACTGCTACTGCAGCAGGAAGACACCTCTGGATTATGGAAAACACCTCTGTTTATCTGAAAAGCTTTGCTCTGAGCCTTGCCTTGGAGTTGGAAAAACCCAGCCGAACCCAAGAGCTCTGCAAGTGAAACCTTTTGTGGGCAATGCATACTTTTTTTTTTTTTTTTAACCTGAGTTGTGTTTGTCAGGGGAAAAAAAATCCACCTCTCAGCAGCACCCATTCCCTTGGTTTTTCTACAGTGATTTTGAGACTTACAGTCCACTCGAAGCTCAGCCTTGGTTGAAGCAACTCCCATGTTGTTTTCAGCGAGGCAACGATAAACACCCATGTCAGTGGGGACCACAGCTGTGATGATCAGCTGGTGGCACCCTTCCTGGTCCTCATTGATCATGTAATGATCATTTTCTTCAATGGCTTTGCCATCCTTGAACCAGCGAACCATGGGGAGTGGTTTGCCAACAACAATGCAGTCAAAGCTGACTGGATATCCATCCTGTACCTCTTGGTTTTGGAGCTCAGTCATGAACATGGGAGCTAAAGTCAGGGTAGTTAGGACAGAAGAAAGGAAAAAATGATTGTGTTGAAAGGTGTATTTTAAGACCACTGCTGCCCAGTGCATGAAGACTTCTGGCTTCTAGGTGTTTAATTGCAGAGTGATAGCTTTTCATTATGACAAAAGTCAAGAAGAAACTCCCTGACAAGCACTCTGAAGGTAATTCATAACACTGTAAGCATTGCAATGCCACAGTTGCAAACTATACATTGTCTTTGTTCCTCTCCTTGCCGAAATATCTTGACTCCCTAAGGACTGTTCTGAAAACAGTTTCATATATTTAAGTATAATAATCATAGCATCTATAGCTGTATTATTGTAGTAGGGGACAGTTCTATTGCGAAAAGTAGCTTTGTAGATAATTCAATACTTTGCAACCCCCTCCTTCATCACTTACCTCCCTCCTCTCCCTCAAAATGAAAAAGAATAAAAAATTCAGAAGTTTTTTCAAAACAGCAAAGTTTCCAGAATTATATCTGCAACAAATAAAAAACAAAGGCCTTTTGAAAGTTATTCCTGGGTGAAAAGATAACATTCTGACCTGCTCCAGCTGTCTTTTCCAAACAATAAACAGGTTTGCTTTACCTACCTGTATCAGAAGTCAGCAAAGGGGGTGGAGGTCTCGCTATTGGTGGTGCAAACTTCCCATGGGTGGGTGGTGTGGCTTTCCCAATACGCAATTCAATTTTTTTAGGGCCTTGTTCCAAAATGTCAATCTCCACGGGAATTCCCAGAGCACCAAACATCTCTCTGAATCGAGTGGCAGCAGTTTTTGCCTCAGACAAGATTTCAAACTTGATGTAGATGTACTGATCATCCTCACGATATGTCTGGTGGTCAACCACCTCTATGTCCCCTTCGTCTGCACTGACAAAGAGCTCTTCCTCGACATCAGATATCTCTGTTGAGATCTTGGCCCTGAAGAGTCTATGAAGTCTCCTTCCTGCTTTACGGAAAGCATCATCCAGCTCACTGCCAGACGAGCTCTCTGTCTCACTGTCAGTGCTTTGTTTAACCTGCTTCTCCTTATGAAGAATTTCAGGTTCCTCAGCGCCAATAACCACCTTAGCACTGTGTGAAACCTTGCCAAATTTATTGGAAGCCTCACAGGTGTATTTACCTGCATCTTTCTTATCCAGGCCAGTGATAATCAAAGAGCAGGTCCCATCACTGTAATTGTCTATGTGATAGTAGCGACCATCTGAAAGCTCTTCCCCATCTTTCAGCCAACGGACTTTCATGTCAGTTTTGCTGTGGGCCACGCACTCAAGGTGGAGAGTGCTTCCAGGCTCACCAGAGAAATCTTTGAAGGTCTCAGTAAACACTGGGCACTCTTGTTGCTTGATCTCTTTCCTGACTTTGTAGCCTTTGAAAGCAGCCTGGATCTTCACAGCAGCCTTGTTCATGGAAGGATCATCTAAATCTGGTAAATCTGGTTCAGCTGTCTTAGCAGCTGGGGCAGCCACAACAGTCTCCACACTAGATTTCTCCCACTCTTTCCGTAATTTTCCTATGGAGATGGACTGAACCTTGCTAGTAACACTGACACTTGACTTCCCAGCTTTCTTGAGGTAGCTCACCAGTGAAGGAGTCCCAGCTCTAGACTCATCATCTGAGCTTGTGAAAGAGAAATCGGCTTCTCCTGTCCTAGCCAGCTCATCACATGTGGAGTACTCCTCTGAGTAATAGTGAGACATCTCCGCTTCCTCCTTCCTTGACTTCTGAAGCTTCTCATCCTCTTCAGGCACCTCGCTGATGGAATCTAATGTGGGTTCCCGGCTCATCCGGCGTTTCTTAGCCAGGGCTTCCCAGAGGAGGTGAAGGTCTCCCTCCTGAGCTGCCTCAGGGGGCAAACTGGGCTGGATGTGGCCATCCACCAGCTCTTCTGGTTGGCTTGCAGGGGGTGCTTCCCCGGCGATCTCTTTTAACATTGTCACTGTGGGAACTGAGGAGAATTAAACTGATAAGATGCTAAAATTCTTATTTTAAAGCCTGGGCGGAAGAGCATCACTGACGTTTAACTAAGGATTCTGTTGCGAACAAAATGTGAAATTAATATAACTGCACATGGTCCTGAGCAACTTGTTCTAGGTGACCCTGCTTTGAGCACGGGGGTGGACTACACTATCTCCAGAAGTCCTTTCCAACCTCAAGTATCCTGTGATTCTATGCATTCGCATAAAACATGGCCAAACAACATTTTTTTTTCTCCCTTGCTCATTTGAAGGCAATAAATGAATTTCTGCCCTTTCTGAATATTGCTGTCAATGAATACCTGGTTAAGGCTGTCAGTGGAGCCTGGAAAGCTGTTCCAGGCGCATCCTGCTTTACAGCTAGACAGGGCTTCACTGACTGGCTTGAACAGATCTCTACTGGTTGTAATGGGAGCTGAGACTCCTACTTCCCAGGAGGTATCTGCCTGTAGCTACTTCAGTTTAGATGTGTCTAAGTCTGAAAGTTGAGACCCACCCTCTGGGACACACTGACTTGCCTCTGCATAGTGCCCAATGCCCTTTGAGATGCTCCAGGCTGTCTGAGACATCCACACGTGGCTCTCGGATACAACACAGGACCTATGAGTGCTCTGGGTCTCTCTGGAGAAGGAGATAGAAGCCAGGGGTGACATCCTGAAGTGCCTCAATGGCACTAGATGCCTGCGTGAAGGCCACTGAATCCCACCGTAGCAGCACAATTGAGCTTCCTAAGCACTGTGACCCAAAGCCATTTGGGATGTCCAGAGCAGGGGGATGGCAGGTACCATGTAGAACATATGAAAGAGCCCTAAATTTCTGAAGTGGCAGCTGAAGGCCACGCAGAATACCCTAAAGCATCTCAAAAGGCACGAGAAACCAATGCAGACACAACTGTATCACACCTTAAATATCTGACTCAGGAAAATCTTATCTGAGCAGCTCAGAGCTGTTTGGGATTCAGAAACATTCTGAGCAATACTGAACAGGAAGATAACATTTTTTTGTGGTTTCTTATCACAGCTTGTGAAAGAAAATGAATTCCAGTCCAAGCTGTGGAATGCCCCTCAATGTCCTTAACCAGAACTGATTTAACATCACAGGAATGCACTCTCTGTACCTTCAAGACACAAGCTGGCAACAGATTTGACTTCTGGAGAAACCATGCAGGTATAGGTGTCCTGATCTTCAGGTTTAAATCCATGAATAATGAGTATCTGCTTTTTTCCATCAGAAAGAATCTCGTATCTCCCTCCAGCTTGTATTTTTTCTTTTCCTTTGAACCATGTCACTCTCTTCTCAGTTTCACTCGATAATTTGCACTCCAAGCGAGCCACCTCGCCTTCTGAGACTGATCCTCCCACCAAAGGATGGGTGACTGTCACTGGAGGTTCTGTAATTACAAAAAAGTGAATTAACACAAAGAACACACCATAATCTGACTTTAAAGCACTCAAGATCACTCTATAAAATATCCAAGCATCCCATCCTTCATTTATAGATTCTTTAGCTGTTGTAGGCAACTAAAGGGAAAAAAAAAATTACTAGCGGCATCCAAAGTTTGCACTTACAAAGACAGTATCAAAATAACTTTACAAGCTCTCCCAGTAGTTAAACCAGATCCATTTAAATATATACATGCAAAAGTAGTTGCATTTTTCACATTCCTGTGTTCATTTACTGATCTTCATTTACCCATCACCAGTATTCAATCAGTCCTAGAAATTCTAGAAGATCTTAATGTTTAGAAGTGAAGCAGTTATGAAGTGAGACAACAAAGAAACAAGAAAAAGAATAAAAAAGAAAAGAGATTATTAAAAGCAGCATTCATCCCAGTCTTGAAAGTAAAATATATATTTTTACGCTAGCGTAAGAAGAGTCAAAATTCTCAAAAAGCATACAGAATTTAAAAATAAAAATTCTCTGTATCTTCTTTACTTTGGAAGAAGGCCTGCCAATGGCATGCTGCTTGTACGACAGCGATACTCAGCATGAAGTCAAGACAAACACATTAAATGTGGAGAAGTTGACTGGGATGTAGAGTGCACAACTGAGCTCCCCAAAGCAGCACGCTCCTGAGCGTGATCTGTCCCTCTGCACATTGCACCGGGGTGAGGGGGCCACTGCCCAAAATACCTTGGGTTTGTTGTAGACAAAGTCAGCATATGCAGTTATCAGGGTCCAGCACTAGTAGTTCTTCTGTTGCAAAAACATCATTTTTTGTCTGAGCTTTAAGCAAAAGAGGATTTTTTATTATTATTCTCACTTTGAGGAATGTGTTGGGCGTTTGGCTACCGGACAAAGAGTTGCAAGAAAAGAAAGATTGAGAGAGTGGCTCTCCATCCCACTGTAGCTTCCAAAGGTTCACCAACAGAACTGTGTCCTCCAGCATTTCTTTGTGGGGCATATTGAAAAATATACACAAATAATATAATGAAAGTGAAAGATGGGTGAAGCACACAACATTGCCCACCCGCTGCATTGGTACCAGGGTCTTGGTTACCCCAAATGCATTCCAGCATGCCCCTTTTGACTAGTTCCATCCTAACTCCATCAGAAAAGAAACTCATGGAGATTGGACAACACATGGATGCAGTGCAGGCTGCAAGACAGCTTGATGCAGTTTGGAGAAAGTAAGTGTTGAGTACTAGCAATGCACCAGATTTTGTTCACTGCAGCCTGGAACAATTTTTCCAAGCTCTTTCTCCTCTATTGTGTTGGCAGCAAAGCACTGAAAGACGTTGCAGAATGAACTCTTCCAGGAGATGCCTGGAATGGGTGAAGCAGGCATGCCATGCGAAACACAAGGTCTACAGCAGCTCACAGTTCTCCATGGGGACATCTCTCCTTTCTCACCTAGCTGCACCATCTGAGGGAAGTGCACCGGCTCGCTGGCCCCAACTTTGTTTATTGCCGAGACACGGAATCTGTAGGGTTCACCTGGGGTGAGATCATCCACCATAAACTCCGTGTTTTGAACAATGCCCTTGCTGCATGACTGCCAGCCAATACCGGGGATTTTTCTCTCCACGTTATAGCCTAGGATGTCAGAACCGCCGTCGCTCAGTGGCTTGTACCAAGACAGAGTTACAGAGTGACTGTTCTTACTTAAGACTTCTGGTTCTTCAGGTGGATCAGGGTGGGCTGAAGGCACAACAGAGGTCCCGTGATGTACGACATGAGCAATAATGCTTTACACTAAAACAACCAAGAGCATTCTACAAGCAACAAGAAGGAAGCACAACAGATTCAGCATTTGTCATACTGTAAAGCTGAGTGGGTATGTGCCCATGACCGTGAGACATACCTCTGCATCACTGAGTTCTCCTTTATCTGCCCTGCCTAATAGCAAACATTTCTTTTCAAACTGCCATCTCAGTTACTTAATGACACATATTACTGTGATTTTTTCCTGCTCCTTTGTTCCACCCAGCTGAAAATAAAGATGACCCTATACTGTCCCTATTATCAAGGAATTTAGCTGAAAATTTCAAGTAATTTTGGGCCTTGATCTTACATACTTGATGTCTAACCTTAATGGAAATCAAGTTATCATTGAACTACAGAGTAACTCTAGTAAATTAGTAGCAAGTCATCCAGTTTTCTGTGTAATTGCCTCACAGCATCAGACAATAACAAATAAATACATAATGGGAATGGAGTCGAGTCCTACCAGATTTGCTAGTGATGATCATACTCAGTGCACTGGAGCATGTTCCTCACCTAATTGACACTTTGGCTTAGAAGACAGAAAGAATTCTTTCAGTTTTCAAGTTCAAGGTATTCACCAAGTAAATGACCAGTCATGATATACCAGTCCAACAAATTAAAGGCAAACAGGGTCAGCCGCCAGGTCTTTAATTCTGGACACAACAAGCATTCCTTTCTATGTAACGTATAAGCTTCTTTTGTGTATTTCCAGCCAGATTTCATACAGAAAACCTGTCAACAGGAATTCATGGGGATAGTATTCTGAAATTCTTAAAATGTAGGTGCCCAAAATAAAGTAATGCTGTTTTAAATTCTTCAACACCCATTTTTTTTTGGTGGAAATGACTGGAATATATCAGAGATCTCGAAAGTCTAAGAAATCAGTAGACAGACAGACTACACAAAATAATTTAAAGAGGGGATGGACAATCAGTTGCTCTCGAATATCTCAAGTACAGCATACAGGTAAAACGCACTGCAGTTATCTCATAACCATCACTGGGGTTATGTTGGCGTGGCCATTGCTGGGTGACCTAATTATCACACTGTGGGAAGGAGCCAGACCTTGGGTGTTGGAATGGACTTTGACAAATCGTTGGTCTAACCTGCCCCACAAGGGAATTAGGCAACTATCATTTTTTCTACTTGTAAAATACTCCAAGAGCTATTAACTCTCGTATCTCTGAAGTACAACATGTGCATTTCACGGATCTCACTCACATGAAGATTTTACTATGCAGCCCATTAATCTGGAATACTGGTTGCTCTGTGCTTGAATAGATTAACAGAATTCAAAGGGTTCTCTGCTGTCCTGGATAATTTTTTCCATGTCCACTCTAGTTCAGCTCCCTCCTGTGTCCACATGTTTGCTGAGGGTGATCTTGAACTCTGAGTAAATTGATTTCCATTAGGTTCTATGTTACATTTTACTAAAGACTGTAGCTAAAGAAAGCTGGTGACCATCTCTACCATCGCTAGCCTGATTTGATAGTTTGAAAATGATATTTTTCTTCTGATGAGATGAACTGTTTCTGGTCAAAGAACAAGTTGCCCAGTAGCATCTTCTCAGACTAAGAACCCTAGCTTGGGACATGCAAGGCAAAGAGAAAAGCATCAATACAAAGATTAGAAAATTCAGTGTTGTAGCTCAATACCGAAGTCTGAGATTTCAAGTGCCACTGGGCTAGAATGACAGACACTTACCTATCACAGATAACTTGGCTGATGCAATTGCTTCCCTGGAAGCAAAGGTCACCTCTCCAGAATGATGTGGTTGGGCTTTTTTCAGAATAAGTTTGTATTTGTTTCCATCTGCTTGTACCTCCCAGTCCTCATCCGACTGGATCTCTACATCATTACTATACCAGGCAACTTCATTAGTTGGCACAGCTTCACTTAGAACGCAGCTAAATGTAGCTTTCTCCCCTGAAGAGACTTCCACGTCTGTGAGAGGCTCCAAGATCTGTAGGCGCCATCCTGTAGATAAAAATATGTAATTAAGCCCTTAGCTACAGGAAAAAATACTAGCAAGAGATTTTGTGAATATTTTTGTTGAAGCTCTGCATAGTCAGGCCTCGGATACCAACGAGATCATTAAAAGGGAGGTTATGTATATCACTAGAACAGAAGGTCTCACTGGGGACTGAAATTTTCCAATACTTTCAGGAGCAAAAACCAACCTAGCAGTGTCTTTCTTTCCCAAGTAGCAGAAAACAGCAAAGGAGATAACACGCTACGACCCAGGATGGCTGTTCTTGTGTTCTGAAAGGGGTTCTGATCCCCACAGGCACCTCCAGTAATAGCATAAAATACAAAGATACAGAGATAATATTGTTACTGATGCAATTTGCGTCTCTAGAGTCTTGAAGTAACTATAAAGGCAGGGCCACAAAAACGATCCGAGGGATGGAATACTCTGGAACACTCTCCTATAAGGAAAGGCTGAGAGAGCTGGGGCTGTTCAGCCTGGAGAGAAGGCTCTGG
>Ga0181612_169553_pt1 | contig 14992 bp, 7 predicted proteins | sample HoacroProtozoa21_FD_119630 | JGI IMG/M metagenome (GOLD analysis project Ga0181612, IMG submission 119630) | Hoatzin crop microbial communities from Cojedes, Venezuel. Combined Assembly of Gp0051906, Gp0051904, Gp0051908 | reverse complement strand
GGCCTCACCACCCTCATTGTAAAAAATTCTTCCTTCTATCCAGTCTAAATCTGCCCTCTTTGAGTTGAAAGCCATTGCCCCCTGTCCTGTCGCAACAGGTCCGGCTAAAAAGCCTGTCCCCATCTTTCCTACGGGCGCCCTCTAAGCACTGCCAGGCTTGCTTTGAGGTCTCCCCAGACCCTTCCCTTCCCCAGCCTGAGCAGCCCCAGCTCTCCCAGCCTTTCCTCCCAGCAGAGGCGTTCCAGCCCTCAGGTCATTGCTGGGGCCTCCTCTGGCCCCGCTGCAACAGCTCCAGCTCTGTCCTGTGCTGAGGACTCCAGAGCTGGTCGCAGGGCTCCAGGTGGGAGGCTGCTGGATAAACAGGCTTCAACCTGTCATGAAATCATAATATGCATTATGACATTATATTTTGTTGTCATGGAAGCAGTTGCAGGGATATTCTTGATTCTGATGTGAATCTTAACAAGTCTTTTACCAGCCGTCAAGTCTGAGTCTGAGAGGCAGGTTCTTGCTTGTGTTATGCATCCCCTTCAGAGACCCTGTCAGTCACTGATTACCAGGTCGTGTGTCTGATGTAAACCAGCAATCTCACTAACCTTCACAGCTCTACAACCTTTCTACTCATCCCATTGTTCAAGTGACTAGGAAAGTCAGTTACAGAAGTTTCTGGCATTACTGCAGGATAACAAAGGCATTTTGTGACCAGGCATATTTCTGGGAATAATCCTGAGTGAGCTACAGAGAAATTGTGGCAAATCCTTGAGTTTGTGGGATTCAGAGAAACTGGTTTGCATATTCTTATTGCTAGTATTTACAAAACAGAGGTGTTACATCACAAAAACTGGATTTTCGTTCTGCTGCAGGCACTACTGAATCTTCGTTCTCATTCTGCTGGTTTTATCGCAGAGCTATGGCTGCACCTCAGGAATACAGTAGGTGACAAGACATTGCGCTCAACTCCCAGTACTCTGCAGATTTGTAGTTTTCTCTTGGTTTGGTTATAAGAAATCTACCAGGAAATATAATTCTTTAAAATTTCTGCCAAATGATTCATCTCATCATGCAGTGTGTGTGATTTTGAATTTCACATGGCTGTACAACTGCAACTGGGAAACAGAGGTTCACTGTCCTCTTCTCATGGCTGTTAAACCATTCTGTTCAGAAGAATAGCATGAATGCACTCCTGTTCACACAGGTTATTAGTGTTACTTGGAGGTGTGTGAATTCCAAGCTTTGGCCATGTCTTATTGACTGCCCTGGCTAACCTCATCCTGTCAATCTGCTCCCTGCACCAGCACAGATCTGTTCCTGGCAGATGGCACAGAGCATGACGGTGAGAATGTGCTATCCTTGTATCCCCCTGCTGACCTTCCACACTAGTATGAGTTCTGCTTAAATAATTCACAGGAAACTAATAGGGATTTCTCTCCCAATTTATTTTATTGTTTAGTTCGGAAAGCTATTGACATATCAAGGTGTTTCAGTCTTTAACATGCAGCCAGAGAAGTCATTAGAATATTGGGTCCACACATTGCTTCAGTGGAGCATTAAAAATTGGTTTAGATGGCTAGACAAATTCAGTTTTAGAGACCCCGTTGAACGGGTCTGAATCCCACTGAAAACCTGTAGCTGCCAACAGACAACATTAGCTCGGGAAGGCCGGCGGACTTTAGGCCAGGTGAATGTAAGCTGTTTCCCTGCAGAGCTGTGTCATTCAATTGTCATTGGGATCTCGGTGGAGATGCAGTTGTGTATTTTACTATTTGAGAAGAAGAATCCTAGAATGGTTATTTATAGTTTTATAGTTTTTGGTTTGTGACTGTCAAAATGCTCTGGCAATACAGGAGGAGTTATTACTGTTTGGGGTTTTTTTTTTTAGTTTGAGGAAATGGAAACATTTTGCATATTGAAGGAAATACATAAATAGAAAATGGAAAGAGATCTTGATATCACTTTCAGATAAGAGTAATTCTAGCTGTTATTTAAAAAAAAATTCGGCATAGCACTTAAGCATACGTTCAAGCCCTTTTAAAGGCAGTGGGCATTGCACATATGTTCTATTCATTTAAATCCTGATTTCACAGATAGATGTATGTATAATGCTGTGTGAAAGCAGAATCCTAGGCAAGGACTAAACTACAAATTTCTCCTAACGTGAAAAGGTTTATACTGGCCCTGCTGGCAAAAGCACCACCAAGTACATGGCTACACTAGCTAGTGAGCTTTACCCACAAGAGCTTGTATCATCCAGAAGTGATGTTCTTACTTTCTGATACTGAGTGTGGCTTACCAAAGAATAGTAATTCCAGCCAGGAGTGTCTGCGCAGGATGGCATACTCTTACTGCTATGCTACCAAATGCTTCAGCTGTAGTCTCTCCACTGTGGTACTCCTGCTGAAGCCTTCAAAAATTGGATCCTTTGATGGTTAGATTTCCTTCTGGTGATCTGTAAAGAAGGAATTTTATCTGCCTGTGCAATGATCTTTTCAAAACCCCATGCATTGCTTGTTCTTGATGCTCATATTATGGGGACTGATGTACAACCTTTTTACTATTGATGAATTTTCTGCCTCTAAGACCACACACTGAAGCTCTAGCTTCAGTAGAAAATACATTTTCTATTAAGCTGCAAGCAGCTGAAAATTGGGAGTTGCAAGATAGGATGCCATTTTTGTAACAAAAAGGTGGTGTGGTTTGCTCCATGGTGTGATGATGCTTCAGCATAATGGTTGTAGCTAATTGAAGGGGAGTGTCACCTTCACCTTAGAAATAACTTGCTGAAACAAAAGTTACAATTTTATTCTTTAAGGAATGCATGTTAGTATTGTCATCCCTCTTGACTCCAAAGGCGTTCACCATCCTTTCTTTCGTATGTATAGGCTATTAATGATATTGATTGTTCCCAGTCCGTATTTTCTCTAACATATATTTTGCTTCTCTTTGGAATCTGAAGAATGGGTATTGTGCATAAAAGTGTGTCTGTTTTTCCAGGGAAATCAGTTTGTCTAATGAAAGATGTTATTCCTTTTTACACCTCTTTCTGCACTTAAACCATCATAGCTGCAATGACAGAGCAACTATGATTACTTTAGGGAAAGGATGGAGTCACAATGCTTTATTGCAAAAACTGCCTTACATTTAGGGAATGTAAGCTGCTGAATACTTTTCTGTTTCAGACCAACCCAGAAATATTTATATTCATGTTACTCATAAAATTATTAACTTTAACAGTTATAGGTGCAGAAAGCAACACTGTCAAAGGCACTGAATTTTAACTACATATTCTTCTTGTATTAATGGACAGCCTACCACAGTGCTTTAAGCACTTCATACTTTCCTGCACTTTGAAGTTCAAGCTGAAAAAGTTACTTACTAATATACTGTGCCTCTTAATCTATACAAAACAGAGTTAGATTCTCTGTTAGGAACGTCATAATTACCAGGAAACAGCAGTTCAACGACCATGTATTGAGCTCACGTGACAGTCTAAATACATTCAATTATTTTGCGTGAAGACTGCTGTTACAATGGGATGCAGAGCGTAGCTGTATTTCTCACAATTACCAAGTCACATCAAAAGTCACTTGACGCTCACACTCTTATCTCGTAATACTATATTAAATGGAGGAAATGCTTGAATGCACTATCATGCAACCACAAAAGTAGCCCCAACGTTAAAGCTTCGTATGATCAACATTACCAACACAAACGATAGCTCACTAAATGTAATCATGGTATTTCTAAGGGCAGGTCCTTTTTCTTTCCTCACCATTTTAGACTTCTTCAAAATGAAATAATAATTCTTGTCCTCAAAAGACTAAACAGATTATCATCGGGAATAAGATATACTATAGGAATACAGAACTCCAACCTGGAATCTTTAAAACAGCATATTAGAACATTGTGGCTTAATAAGTATTTAATATAACAGCAGCATTTGCACATTTTGAATCCATGTCAGCCTTTTGGTGTTAAGAGTGGTACTGATGTAATAGGAGATGTTCAGGGAGCATAAAGGCACTGCATCTACTTGGAAGTACAAAAGCAGATAAACTGCACCCTTGAGAGGTAATGAAACATGCTAGGGCAGAATAAATATTCTTTGGAAAGGGTACAGTGTATGCTTCCCCTTTCTCATTCTCCCATTTGTCTTCCTACAATGCCCCTTTGTGAAGGAGGGAAAAAAAAAGAATTATTTTGTCTAAAACTGTTTTCCCCTTTGCAGCATAGAGGTTTTGTGAGAAAAATGAAGCACAGAAAGAGATACAGTGACAACAGCCAAAGGTATTTTGTATTGCATTAGGCAATGGTGTATACCTTAAAAAAAAAAAACAAACTCTGAAAATCTTTGTGGAGTAAAAGCTTTCATTAAATCAAGTGATCCTTCTATTGTGAAAAAAGGTTTTGTTTCTTTGCCTGACACCTTCCTCGGGATCTTCTCAGATATGTGATATTTTTATGATAGTAAACTAAGTAGTTTGTCACAGCTCCATGGGCTCTTTGAGAAGACCTGTAGTCTGAGAGCTCGAACTGAACTCTCTGTTCCTCTTGTAACTTCCTTTTTGATTCCCAAACGTTAGCTAATTTTCATTTACCTGTGAAGGCCTTTCCTTGTATAACAGAACTTTTTGGGATTGGATTCACTCTGAAAGTATCTCATGGTCACTGCTAACATCCTCTTGCTGTTCGCCCAAACCATTCAGCAAACAATGAAACCGTAGGCCTGGCGGATTATTAGCGGTGTCAGTACATTCAGCCCTTCAAGCACACATATTCAGCCATCCTAAACTGCATATTCACTCTTTTCAACACATACAGTCTCCCTTTGTCAGGGAAACCCATATGCATTGTTTGCTTCTCTGATATATTAGTCAAGCATAATTATCAGTAATAACAATGGTTGTAGGGAGTAGTTCTTATGGAAGTAATTTGATTGTCATGGTATCCATTTCGAACTGTTTGGACTCCTCACTTTCTTATACATAATCATGCCCATAGTTTACTGCTAGCAAATGATAATAGACTTCTGTGTCATAACAGGTCTTTCAGGTTTTTTAAAGTTTTACTATGAGTACAACTAAGGCTAAACTTTTATTTAATTTTCTTAAATGAAATCATAGTATCCATCTACTCGGAACTGCCTAGAGAACTTGATAGCATCAGCAGCGTTACCTGTGATTTTTAGGCTAGGGTATGTACCTAGCAGAGCAGAATTCAAAAATAATTCAGATGAACAAATATGATACTAAGGAACAGAAGAGCCCGAGGTACAGCATGAAAGTTTAAATAAAGAGATATCACTAACTGAAAACCCAGTGACTCAAAAAAAACTAGTGGCAGTCTCAGGATCTGCCATTGATTAGCTTATTTTAGTAGTTTTATAATTCTATATATTACTGTGGCTTGCTTCAACTTTTTATTGAAAATATACTTTTTCTACATATTAATGATTTAATTGAAAAATTACACAGTATTTCTGGAAATGTATAAATAAATTCCAAGAAGAGTGTCAATATCAAGGAATAAAAATTTTCTATTTAATTTGGAAAAAAGGGATTTCATTCCTCTTAATATGTCTAGTCAGTGTCTTAGCAATCGCAATAAAGGAAAACACTAGAGAAGAAAGAGAAACAGATAAAAAGTTAAAGGCAAAACATGATTTCTGGTAGTTATACCTCTGGATGCTTATTCAGCTAAGGCATGTATTTATAAGACATACTGTTTTTGCCCAAAAATGTAAACCACGCACAGTTTTCACTGATGTTTGGTTTAAAAGGGAACTCTATTTCACACCTCTCTCACAAATCAAAGCCTGATTTCCTGAAACATAGACACTTAATTTTATGTGTACATATAAAGACAAATAAGATTGCATCCTAAATTTTGAATTAAGGAAAGACTTGATTCGGAAATTTCTCAGGTATTTTTGTTCTTCTTTTCTCTGCATTGCTGTTTTAACTCTTACATCAGAAAGAATCAGTCATAGAAATTCTTATGTATAACCGAGATGAGACTTGAGAAAATTAAATCCGAAAGGCATTTGGTGGAGAAATCATAAGACGGGTGCTTCAAATAGGATCTGAAATCTGGACACTTCCAAGTGTCAGAGGAAACATTTAGGTAGACTAAAATAACATACATCTTGTTAAATGCATTGTAATGTTTAAAAAGCAGGATGACAAATCTTTGTCTTTATGCTGAATCATAACTTCTTATTTTTTTGATGCTACATAGATATCAAATTTTAAAAATAAACTTATGCTTGCTGAGTCCTTAACTACTGTGGCCTTGTGTAACATAGGTCTTTGGCTTCAGAAGTCCAGCACAGACTTTAGAAGAGTTGCATATATGTGTTAAAAAAATCATGCTACAAGGATTTAAATAATTGATAAAGACCTGAATATACATTATAAATATTCTCATAAAAATACCATTCATGGGTTGTGTTGAGGTGGTGAATCATAAAGTTAACAACAGTAAGTCCAGATTTTTGCCAGAAGAACAGAGTGAGCTGTCCTACCCATTCCTGTCAGTTTGAACAGGTGCCAGAAAGGGATATTTGGTCTGAGTTTTAGTAGTTGTTATCTCAAAGTAATAGAGAAATACTTTGTGACACTGCTGGATTACCACTGCCTTGATCCCAAGAGAAGCCCAGGCATCTTTCAGAAGAGAACAGCCCTGCTCCACCAACCTGAGAAAAACCCCAGGCATCACTGACAACGAGATGCTTCGGTCGTCCTTCCCCTACATTTCCTTTTCCTGTCCTATCTCATACATCTGCTTTCCTAGCATCCTCTTTTTTAATGCTCTGTTTTAGGAAAAGTCTGATTTAGCTGGTCAAAATTGTTTGGTTTCATACTCTCTTTTGACGACAGGAATGTATAAGCCATGTTACAACCAGTCCCGAGCTAGTATGCATTTGCCATTCTCGAGCAGCTGACAAGACGGAGCGGTCTGCCTGTCTTTCCCCAGCAGTTTGTCAGGAAATGAGAGACAGGTCTGAAAATATGAGCTGCTGTCTTCTCGTTCCTTCTCTTATCCCTATTGTATTGTTTCTCTGGGTTTGACAGCAGTTAAAGATTGCTCTACCCCACCTTTCGGTAATATTTCCCCCCCTGAAAAATAACAGCTATTATTATCTCCTACCTAAAAAGGAGGAAGAGATTCTACAGAACTTCTCTCTATTAAAGAGGCAGGGGAGAAGAGTTACGGCCAAAAATAAAACCTGCTCAATTTGTTGTAGCTCTGGTGTTTTAAATACTTCTGCTGCCTTGTCATCTGTATCCTTAAGAAAGATTGAATACACTTTAAATGGAAACTATTTGCCACAGAACTAATTCAGCTGAGGTCTATGAACTCAAAATCCAAAATTTTATTGAAATATTTGCTATAATACAATGAGAAGTATCATGTTAATACCTCTAATCACTTTATTCCACCAAAATCAGCACAGTGTAAGCCTGAAATGGTGAAAACATAAATATTTATTTGTCTGTGGAACCACTTTTTTTTCAGTTGTTAATCACAATATGTGGATTTGCAGGATGACTTGGCAAATCACCTTTAAATCGAATTAAAACTCTGCCGTCCCAAAGAAGGGGGAAGTTGGGGCTTTACCCTGATGAGCTGGCAAAGAGCAGCTGGAAGGAAGCCAGGCATTGCCACGAGAGGATGTGGATGAACCAGCATGTCTTTAACAGGGAACAGCATGTCTGTCGTTGTCCTCTTGCTCAGTGCCCTGTGAGTGACACAAGCCCCAAAATCACGACAGTCTGGGGACGACCTCAAAGGAAGTAGGCTGTGCATTTCAGCAAATATCGCGCTCTAAACCTTTCAGGAGTGTGTCAGTAACGCATTTTCTGCACAAAGCATTTTGACTTGTTTCTTGTGCTATGTGTCCAGCATCACAGATGGTGCTCCTGAGTAGAGTTAATAAAATGTTATGTCTGTAGTAGGACATTTAAAAACAAATGGAATCTTCAAACAGGAGCCATTCAATGAAAGGACACCTTTAAAAACAGAGATTTCTTTTAGACGTTGAATGAGTCAATAAGTGTTTCATGGAAAGTTTATAATTATGTTGAGGACAGTAGATCTGTCTTACACATGGTTAAATGGATGTGTTGAACAGTATCACAGTGATTCCTTATGGAGAATGATAATAAATATATGGTAAAACATATACTGCCTAAAATCTGCTTTAATAGCAACTGTGTAGTCAGACCAGCTAAGTGTTAACAAGATTTCACTTACACCATCACTAGATGCTTCTGATGTGCCCCCTTTACATGAAGATTTAGATGCTCATTATTATGCTTTTCTTATTAAGAAAATTGGCATTTGAACGACAGCAACAGAAGTTAATGTCAGTTTATGACTAGAGGGATTACCAGACTTTAAACCTATTTGGATATACTTTATTGGTTTCTAGGCGCATATTCAAGACAAGGGCAGAACAGACATGAAATAACGAAATCTAAAAAACCCACTAAAATACACATTTTTAGCAGATACGTTACCATAATGCCATTAGTTTCAAGAGTTAAATGGAGTTAGCTGATGATTCTCTTCTCTCCCCCTCCATCTTATGACTCTTATAAATGCAATGCATTGCTGCTTAGAATCAATAATTTGATGTGATATGTTTCATGTATCATGAAACATTTAATAATATGAGAGGTTTAATTGCAGCAGATGAATTCAAGCTCTTTTACTCAAGTACAACAAATGAAGACTGACAGGGGATAATGGTATAAAACAGGAACACGATAACTGGGCATTGTAAGGTCACGTGAGTGTTTTGCTGCTAAGAACTGCAAGATGGAACCAGCACTAAGCCTTCAAAAAGGCCAAGGTTTCAAAAGAAAACAACTAATTTATATTGGTGGTGCCTAAAGTGTAAGTAGGACATGAGCAGTACGCTCTTCAAAAAGTGGCAGGATTTGACTGGTCTGATAAAGATTCTTTCAGATGTGATTTCTGTGAAGAAGCTGTGAGAAATTTATGGATTAGCGTCTTAGATAAATTATCTACTGGAATACTATATAAGATGACTTTCAAAACTGTGAATCTTGGTGATATGAAAATAACAATAGCATACCTTTGGGTTCAAAAGATTCCAAGTTTGTATTCAGCCTGAGCAGTATCTAGGATTTTACCTATTAATTCTAATTCTATCATTTCGAAAGCAAGCAGAAAACAACATGAAAACTGGTAAATTGTTTGTCTTATGAAAAATAGGTTAGTATGGAAGGCCAATTAAATAAGCCCAGGAGATATTTAGACCTGGGCTTTTGTGTCAGGTTTAGTACACTGCATGTTATATGTAAAAGCACTTCAGAAACCAGAGAAGATTCTGACCAGAATATGTATTCTTCTTCCAGGAGGATGGGTGGATCTCAGAGGAAAAAATACATTAAAATAAGATGTAGACAGAAAAAAAAAGTTCAGAGAGACTATTTCATTATTATTTTCATACTAACACATTCTCATTGCAAGTATCAGACAGTATTGTGTATTATTTAGAATCTATCTATCACCAATACATTTCTAATACATGAAATACAGGAAATTTTTTGCAGCCACTGGTTAGCTGCAGCTTGTGCTTCCTACAACCTCATTGGAAACAAGAGTACCTTATAGAAGGGGACACCCTCTATGCAGCGTTAAAAACTATGTTTTAAATGCTAAACATTCTTAACCATTACCCAGGTAACATTAACATCCTTCCAGCCCCGCCCTCCAGAAAAGTGAAAAACAAGATTTTGTTTCTAATGTGGATTGTCACGTAGAAAAGTTCTGGGGTTTTGTTTACGTAGTTGTTTTTTCGTTTTTTAACTAAGCATCAGTTACTCCCTAATGGTATTTGTTGTCAGGAAATCTTTACTGTTATTCCAGTGCTCCCAAAGTTTAAAAAAAAACCAAATGAAAAAAACCCAAACAACAGAAAACAGAAAGCACAACACGTCCCATCTTGACCGAGAAACACAGATTACCAACCAGCAGGCATCGATTGCTTGCTAAACTCTGTTGCCTCAAACAATATTTTTGTAGGGTGTTGAGTAAACATGATGGAAGTGAAAGCAGCTGTATGGCACCTATCACTGCAGCACACTAGCTCTGTGCTATCATTAATGCATTTATTATTACAACAGCCTGTGGGATAGGGAAGTCCTGTACTTGAACCTCCAGAACTTGACTATCCTCTTTCAAACTTTTGTGCTTAACATAGTTATCTTAGGAATTAAGATTTTATACCGCCAGGTAGTAGAAGTTTAAGAGCAAACACTGCAGGTAGTTTTAGGATGCATGTAGTTATGGGAATATGGAAAATTGTTGTCTGTAATGAATAACATTAGGCTTGAGGACTCTACAATGCTTCAAGCTTGCTGGTGTGATAAACAGGTATTAAGGAATTATCTATCATTATATTGACAAAAATACTGGGGATATGTGAAGAATTAAAATGGTATTGTAGGAGGTCTTCCTGAAAGCACGTATGTTGGAACTCACTCATATGGTCTGCCTTGTATGTGCATGTTTTTGGATGAAGTGAAAATGCAAAATCCGGTATTTTAACCAACAGTAAAAAAACCAACCCAAACGAAACCAAACCTGTTCACAGGTTTGCAAAAAGAAGCATCAAACCAGGCAGCACAATTTAATGACCTCACTTCTCAATCTGATTTCTGTGGAGCGTTTCTGGAACCCTTAATCAGTGTTGCTATGTGAGATTCCTTGTGGGAAGAGAGCTCTCGCTGTGCTCGTGGGATGGCCTCAAACCAGTTGCCGGGAGTATTCATACCACAGGGCGTATTTCCATGTTTACACAGTAGGTTTGTGTTGAAATTAGAGGAAGGTATGAGGTTTGCGCTGGATCGGGCTCCCAATCCAGCCTTTTCTGAGTTGAGTTGGTAGCTCAGTGTCAATACTGAGTGCATTAAAATAAATTTTTCTTAATCTTTATGATAAATCTAACGAGTCACTGGTAAACTTTGATCCCTTACAGAGGATTTTCATAATTTTGTCATCTGAAGTGTATTTGTCTTCAGCAATGTAGTAAGACCTTCGGCTCAGAAAAAGACAAACTGCAGAAAGTGAAAGCTGTCAGCTCAACTAAAATGTAAATGGTAAACAAATAAAAATACAGATGCAAACGAGAAATGTGCACATTTTTAAAAAGTTTACTTTTGTTATTTCAGTTGACATTTTACTGAATGTCACTGAAAGCGAATAAACAAGCTAATGAGCCTTTAGCTAACTCTCTGCAAACAAGTTGTGAATTTGAAAAAAATTGCTCATCCCTTAATTCCTGACTTCCTACTTTGGGGCTGTTCAGGTGTCCCCTGGTTTGCAGTGATGCATTCATTCAACATGTGATCAGCATCAAAGGCATGAAATTCCGATTAACTATTTTTTTGGCACCTCACCTCTTTCCAGTTTGAACTTGGAATCTCCTCCGTGCACAGACCGCTAATGAGGAAATCCTTGCTTATGAATTCAATGCAGAATGAGAGGGTTTTTTTTTTCTTTTGCATAATGTCTGCTTTGAAGTCAGGCAGTCCAAGAAAGTGATTGATCTCACCCAAGTTCATAACTTTTTCAAAGTACTGCCGATATCATTAAATTTTAATTAACCCTTTGAGCTCCCTCTATGATGTAAAGATGAGGGAACATCAAAGGCTTGTGTGTTAGAGCAGCAGTGAAATCTTTTGAGCTGGCTTAGCCTTATTGAAGAAATCTAAGCTGCAAAATATTCCAGTTCTGTAGTCAGCTCAATTCTAGTTACTGACTCTGCTCTGTGTTGAAGAGGCAAAGCAATTGTTACATCCTCAGCTAGGGCTATTTATGTACTGTCGTACTGAGCCCATCTTCCTCTAAATGTTCTTCCTCCTACTCAAAAAAGAAGTCCATCTTAAAACAGATGAACACCTTACTCTTTCACTGTTCATTTGTGCTTGCTTTAGCTATTATTATTCTGGTTAGTTGTCTTAGAAAAATGCATTGTAGGATTTAATAATCTTCCATTAAAAAAAAAAAAAATCTAGGCTTCAGATTTTAAAATTCATCCTATGCAACTCCTTTTCTTGACAGGGCAATTTCACTTGAAAGCAAACTTCATATACTTCTAACTACACAGCCACTTCATTACAGCAAGTGGATGGGGACCTGCAGCAGGCTTTCAGAGGGGCTATGTTCTCAGGGCAAAGCTCAGTTTTGCCTCTATGTTGTGAAATTATTTATACTACTGTGAAGTAGGTTTGAAAGTATTCTGAACTAACTGTACATCGCGGTAAAGAAACCCACAAAGCACAGAGCAGCAATGTGTAGGTTTTGCTTCTTGGGATAAAAGGAAAGACCTGGATGGAGGAGCACTCTGCTCTGGTAATATCAGAAATGGCTGTTTAGGATGCAGAGAGCAAGAGGGGAAAGAAGAGAAGGAAATACTCCCTGAATTCTTCAAATTAGGAAAAAGGGAAGGTCAGCAAATGGATACCTTCTGCTGGCTATAGCAGCCTTTGATCTAATTTCCTGCTGATTCTATTAAGGAAATTGGTGGTGAGAAGATAAGAAGGTCTGTTCTTCCTACTAGTCCTGTCATTAATAGTGATTGTGATAGAATGGACTTATTGATACACAAAGAAAATAAAATACTAGTCAAAGCAAGCCACTTCTGAATAAAAAAAATGCATTACTTCTGGTGCTTCGTGGAGAAATGGGTATGTTTGTCTGCAGGCTGGAGAATATTTCGCAGTCTAGAGAATTTCTGAAGAGGATCACTTGCCACTGTAATGAGGCAGGCTGCTTGAAAACATCGTGTATTACATCTGTATTTCATTTTTAATGTGAAACGTAGGTTAAATGTGAAATGCCACATTCACGTTTAATATAATATATACCTGGTTAAAAAAAAAAAAAGTTGATAAATCCAGCATGGTTTTTCTTGTCTATTCCTGGCACATCCAGCACATGTTGAATTCAGAAAGTAAATTCTAAATTGTGGAAGGGCTTGTCCTGCTTTCAGCTACGTCTGCCATTACAAGTGAATCCGTGCCTTCCGGATGGATTAGACAGGCCTTTCCGTGGCGCTCAGACAGCCAAAATGAAATTAAGGCAACTGTTGCAGTGTTACTCCACTTCAAGAGCAGGAGGCTTAGTTTAGCTTGATCAAAATAGAACTGATTAAACCAATATATTACCAGCAGGGATGAAAGTTTTCCAAAGGGTTGTTTAGCTGGGACAAAACTTTAAATGTTCTTCTACCGCTTTCTAAGGTGACAAAAATGTAGGTAATGAAGGGATTACTTGAAATTACTTTTTCCACCTGTCATCCTTAAATCTGTTTTAAGATTACAGAAAAGAACAGCCTTGAGTCTGTTTTGTGATGCATGAATAAAAGTGAAGTTGTGACATCTGGTAAATATGGAGTGAACACAGACATATGGAAATGGAGGATTTGTAAGGAACTGTCTCCCGTAAGAGTCAAAATTTTCTGAGTCATCATAATGGCCTATATGTGTGTCCCCCCATACGCATGTGTGGGTGAAATAGCATTTGTCATTGACTGCTTCGTACTGCTTTGTTTACAGAAAAACCTATTTTCCCAAATGTTCTTAATTCATAGTTAATTTCATTGCATAAGTATGTACACTGCTTATGTAAAATGTTAAATAACGTTATTAAATTAAAAAAGGCGGGGGGAGTGTTATCACACAGGAAAAAAAAGAATGCTTTCCAAAGGGGAAAATGGGTGTAGAGACAGAGGCATTTGGAGGGTTTCTTTTCTAAGCTTTGATGAAAAACTTCCCTTGCTGTAGAAAGAGGTGGGTGTTGGTGAGTGTGTATGTAGGAATGATCTGCAAAATTAGAGCATTTGTTTGAATCTGCATGATTACTTGCAAATGTTGATTTCTAATTCTTTTTCCTAATTGTAGCTGGTATTATAGTTATTTCAATAGAGGGGAGAAAAACGAAATGGATGAGGCAGTATTTAGTTGTATACGTACATGTAATATACCCGTCATAGTTCTATAATAAACAACGCTGTTTATTTAATAATAGCTAACCAATATTGAATATAATATAAAGATATGCACATGTTACAGAAGTAGAGAAACTTTGGTTTCCTTTTGTGTGAACTTTGGTTTCCTTTTGTATGTTAAACATATATTGGAATACGTGAATACACTTGCAGATTATTGTGACAAACAAAAAAGAGGAAGACTTCTGTCAGCTGTTGAAAATACGTGATTGCTCAGGTGCCAGAAATTCGAGGGAAGTACTGTGTTGTAAATGAAGATTTATCCCTAATAATGGTTTCATTCTGGCATCAGAAGTCCTTTTTGTCTACTTTCAAGGACCATCAATGGATTCAGTGTTGCAATGAACAATTCCAACATTGTACAGAAGCTTTGAGACTGACTGTGTCTCAAAGTAGAACTATGAAAATCACACGCCACTGGTCAGTGATGAATTGGAAAGATGCAGGATAAGTAAGGGATAAAAAAATCGGTTTTGCCTAAGCCAGGCTGAAATCACTGCACTTTTCTTAAGAGTGTGTGTGTCTGTGGTGTCTTCACAGGTCATCTTTGCCTGTTATCTGTTTCCTGACACAAAGAAAGAGCCAGCAGATAGATTTGAGAGGAGCAGATAAAGCGACAGCAAATTAAAGAGGATATTCAGCTTTTCAGTACTATGGATGCTGCATACCTAGTTTCCTAAGCACTCTTCTTAGAAGTGGTACCCAAATGTCAGTAGCTTACACCAAAAGAGCGTAAGAAACACTTGTTGTCAGTAAAAGCATTATTAGAATGGAAGACGTTACAAATACGAAACCTAGAATATCAGAGATGGCTTCTTTTTATTTCCTCTTGTTGCTTTTATTTCATAAAATGAGTTTAGCACTCATCATTGATGGTGGTTTGAGAAGATGGGATGCTTGTCTTTCATTTGGGGGGGGGGGGGGGGGGGGATAGGGGGGTTTTTTGGTTGG
>Ga0181612_105078_pt1 | contig 14993 bp, 14 predicted proteins | sample HoacroProtozoa21_FD_119630 | JGI IMG/M metagenome (GOLD analysis project Ga0181612, IMG submission 119630) | Hoatzin crop microbial communities from Cojedes, Venezuel. Combined Assembly of Gp0051906, Gp0051904, Gp0051908 | reverse complement strand
GGGGGGCGGGGGGCGGGGGAGGGGGGGGACGCAGGGCGAGGGGGCATCGAGAGAAAGTGTTGTAAAGTGTATCATCCATGTCGTTTGTCCTGGCTGCCAAGGTGCCCGGAACCCTCATGCCAAGAGGATGCTTTTCGACGGCGGCTGTGTGGTTTACCTGTGTTCGGAGCTGTTGATCTGTAAGTGTACCCTTTATGTTGCAGGATGTAAAAGTCTTTAGTGAAGATGGAACAAGCAAAGTGGTCGAGATTCTAGCAGACATGACAGCCAGGGACCTCTGTCAGCTGCTCGTTTACAAAAGTCATTGTGTGGATGATAACAGCTGGACTCTAGTGGAGCATCACCCTCACCTAGGATTAGGTAGGGAATGGTCAAAGGGGTGGCGTGGTTACCTGGGAACATGAAATATGTGTAATTCATGTTAATGTGCTTCCAGCCGGAACGTTTGCTTGCCACTGCTTTTATTTGTACAATTAGCCAAAGTCACATACGTGCCTTTTGTGTATTACAACTTGATGTGTTAAGCGGTTAAGCCACTTCAAGTCCTTCTCCTAGTTCCCATCCTCTTTTTTTTTTTTTATGACAAAAAAGAAAAAGAATTGTCTAATCTTCATACTGGCGCTCTGTTGCTACCTTGCTGTTTCTGAAGCTATTGCAAATAAACAGCTTAGGCAAATTAAGCTTGATCCTTAGAGTACCAGTCCTGTGAAACAGCTCAGCTCATCACCAGCTGGGAGGCCTGGGTGCACAGACTCCGCTTTGCATACCTACAGTAATGCTTCTGAAAGCTAGACATGCTGAGGTGGGGGAGGGGGTTGCCTAAACTTGACTTCAGGCAAGGGAAAAATGGTGGCACCACCCACAAATCCACAGGCAATTTCTGGACCAGCAGCGGCATCTGCTCTCCGGGCAGCAGCTCCTCCACCTGAGCGAAATGAAGGTGTCATGGTTACAGTTTCAAGAAGGCAGCCAGAGGAAGAACTGTGGGGGGGGTTAAATAACACCGTGAATTGGTTTAATTACAGTACCTGAAAGGATCTCGTGTTATTAAGCCTTGCTTTTCCTGTTATTTTGTGGCACTGACGAGTTGCAGCCTTCTCCCGTGCAGCTTGCAACTGCATATCGCTCAGATATGCCATCTGTAATTCTACGTAGCATACAATAACGCTTTAGAAAGTGCAGCATTTGGAGTATTAGTCAATATACTTCACGGGGAATTTTTTCTAGAAATTAGAAGAAGGCAAGTCATAAGCTGCGATCACCAGCACTGGGATTGTGAACGCTGTCTGTAGCTAACAGAGGTTTTCTGTGTCTAAAAATGTTAATTCAGAGCCCTTGCAAATAAAAAAAGGAAGCAGTTTGCTGGAGATGTAATGCCCTAAACCGATACTCTTAAGTGTAGATATATTCACTGGTCCACAGAACAGCACTCAAAAAAAAAAAAAAAGCCCTATAGGATTTTCTGGTTATTTAGTGGTTTTATTGGATATCTCTCCTAATACAGAAATATGTGAAAAAATTAACACAAAACACTAAGTTGTATATGCCTGTGATATGCTTTCAGTTCTGATGACATAGGGTGAGGTGAAGAATTAAGGTATAAATTACAGAATCTTTATCTCTGTAGCTTAATGTGCCACATGGGCGCTTCTGACAACCCTTACAAATTTTCGGTTTTATCAATGCTCATTAAACGACCAGGCTCTCTTTTTCTATATTCTCTTTCCCATCATTGCTGATTACCAAGGTATTGTGTAAACAGAAGCCTTCTCCTTTGTAACCAACATCCTTCTCCTGCCAGATTCATTCAATGATGCCACAATTCAGTGTTTGTGACATCACAATAGCTTCCATGGTGACTAATTGTGCTGTCAAACTCTGGTGTGTGACATCTCTGAATGAATCGGGCAGGAGGCTGATTAGGAAATCAAAAGCTTCTGTTTACACACAAATAACCTGGTAATTAACAATGATGGGAAAAGAGCAAGATACTTATCGGGCTGCATTTATATACATGGGGACCTGCCTACCTCGGACCGCTGTTTCACGCCGCAGCACAAAGTGGGGCCCGGCTGCCCCGGAGGGACCCCGGGGTGCGCAGGCTGGGGCTCCGGCAGCCCCCAGGCTTGGGTCCCCAGGGACTGTGCCAGCCAGGGCCGTCCCGGGGGGCTGCCGGCGGAGCTGGGTGAGAAGCAGTGCAGCCTGCGAGGGTGCAGAGTGACCAGGCAGAGAGAAAAGTATTTCAGGTGTCAAAAAGGGTGTAGCAGTGCAGATGTCACGGTATTCCAAAGGATGTGGACAGAAAGGGGAATTAAAGAGTTTGTTTAGTGGGAGACAACAGCATCCGATTTCTTGGCTGTGGGGACTGAAGTATGCACTGCGACATATTCAAGAGAATCTAGATACCAGCTCCCATGCGTCCACCCGGTTTTGGTTGCAGTTTGAATTTTTTGTTACACGGCTGCTTATGTCTGGCTTCTCAGTACCTTAAATGCTTCCCTGTATTTCGGAGACTGTCAGAGCAAGGTAGTGATCTGTCTGCACCTTAGCTGAAGTTACTATCAGGTATCTGATGTTCCATATTTTTCCCTCCAGGAGTAAGGTTGGTAGTATAAGTGTGAAACAATGGTGAATAGATACTCAGCAGTGTGGAAAGAAATATGGTTTAAGAGCAGTGAGAATTCTGTGTTTCCGGAAGACATTATTTCTTACTCAAGACACCTTTGCTGACTTAGTGCTGTAGGTGGTAATCTTGAAGTCCACCAAAAGAGGCTAGTTCCTTCATAAGTTCACTATCTTTTTTTTTCCCCCCTGGTCTTGCCTAATGCTACTTTCCCAAATGGCCCAGTTTGCAGAACCCGTTCATCTTTTTACTATTGGGCAGACTGAGGACAAGAGCAAATTTTTGAAGCCAGCTGCGTGTTTATCATTGTGGTGATCTAGGTCCCAGTTTTTAAGGAACCTTCACCTGGCTGCTTACTTTGCACACGTAGCCAAGTGTATTCCAAATAACACGTGTGCTTGCTAAAAACTTCAGACAGCTGTTGGGCTCCACAAAGTAGTTACGCTCTCACTGGAGGCAGGGGTGCGACAATTTACCATCAGACTTGCTTAGATTTGACATGTGGAAATGGTTCCTGCTGCACTGGACCACTAGTATCTAAAACAACTCTGTGGTCAAGATTTAAGCAGTCTGTGAAACTCGAGTTGGTCCCGTTATTTCATTTGCAGCTAGAAATACAGCTAACCTGTTCATAACATCATATTCTCCCTATGTGCTACTCCATGCTTAACCATCATCAGTGTAGGACAGGGACTGAGGTATCTGTATTGGACATGAACATGTCATTTGTAGTGATTCTCTAAATGGGAATTTTGGGCCATGCCTATGAGTTGTTCACGATGGAATCCAGCTCCTTTTCCCATCTTGTGTCACTTCTACGGTTCTATAGAAGTTTAGATAATAATACAGGGAATTTTTTTCCTTTTGGGGGGGGGGAAGAGAGTCTGTCCTGCTCTTCTAGGAATTGTGTAGGGGAGACTGAGTTGAGCTGTCAGATAGACATTTCTGGTCACTTCAGAAGCAGTGCCACTTGAAGAGAGACTGACTTATTGAGCTTCATAGACTGACATCTGTGCTTCTAGTTTTGAGGAGGAAGCTCGAAGCCGGGCCGAGGTTGAGTTGCTGGTATGTCAAGTGGCAGTTCAGCCCGTTGGTACTAACCAAGTGCAAATAACCAAGGACTTCCCAAGTGTACAACTTCTATGAAGTAGCAGCAAACCTGACCAGGACTAGCTTCCTTTTTACATGCACGTGCTATGAAATGCTGCACCTTTTCCTCAAGATGACTTTCACCATCAGAATGAAAATGTAAACATTAAATCAGTGGGAGTATCACCACAGAATCTCAAAAGGGTCTTGATTTAGTAAAGATGAAGGAGTCACTGGCTATATTTACACAAACTAATGATCAAAATGCAAAACAAATTGACAAATGTTCATCTATACTGCATTTCCTCAGGACAGAATGAACAGGACATGTTTTGTCTGTGCCCTGAGGCAAGCAATCTGCGTTAGGAAAGCAAAGACCACAACTTTGTGCAATGACAGAAATGGGCAGTAGCAGGACGCATGGTCTTGCAGGGTTCATACTGTGATGAAGACCTGTACCAACATAATTAAATGTTTTTTGGAGAAAGCATAGCTTAAAAAGCAGGAGTGCCCTCCACCCTCATAGGCATAGGCCCACCATCCTCATCATGGTGTGGTGGAGATTTGACTTACTTGGTTGCCTAAAACCATTACAGTAGCACTAGGTCAGCAGCAATACCTGCAACTTCACCTGTGAAGCCCCTGGGTAATGTGGAGGTTTAGGTGGTGAATGATCAGGTGGAGCACAATGTCCTTAATTAACTGCGACTGACAGCATTATTGTTGCATACGTTAGCTGAGGAACTACCCCATAGAAGTGGTGTTATGGCTCACGCACTAAGAAGCAGCTCTTTATCTGAGAGCAGCCCAGTGTGGAAAATCTCCAATCTTAACCCCTTGGAACTCAGTCTGTAGCAAGGCTGGACATTACAAACGCGCGGTAACTGCCAAAGTCGTCAGTGGGCTGGTGATGACTGACAGACTGAAGGCAGGTAAAAAAGACGATGGGATTGTTCAGAGATAGGTTAAATTTTCAAGTAAAGGACTTACATTAATCTGCTGCATTGAATAATTCAAATGACATTCAAGAGCTTGCTACTTTTTGAGGTACCAGTGACTGCTGGCTTTCTATAAAACGCCCCAAGAGAACTTGGGTGGCAGCCTGGCGTTTCTAACCATGAGAATGCGAGGGTGGGGCAGGGACCCCCCAAACTTCTCTGGCCAGCAAGTGACATGCAGTTTGGATAGAGCTTTGCGAAAGTTATTTTTTGTTTAACCTCATTTTTAATTTCCTGTTATATAAGAGATGAAAGTACTGACTATTAAGGCATTTGCAAAATACCTAAATATTTTCTCGGAAACTTTTGAAGATTTGCCAAGATAATGAGTTCATTAAGTAGCGCACACTTAGCCCAGTTGCCTTCGTTGGAGTTACTGCTTTCAGTGAACTGGATTTGTTAAGCTATCTGTTCGTGCTTTCATGGGCCATTCTTTTGACCAGAGTAGCGGTGGTTATGGGGAGTTACCTTGTAACCAGATCTAGAGCAGAAAATTGCCCTGTCATGTGTACAAAACATTTGTCCCTGTCAGTATTCCTGTAAAGTAGATCCTGTGACCTCTTTCATAATAAACCCCATTGTCTGGCATCTACAATAAAGGCCTGAAGTTCACCTTGAAATGAACTGGTTTTATAGAGTGTGATCAAATGGGACACTGTATTTCTGTGATAGTTCAAGACCTGACAGTGGCCTTGCTGCAACTTTTTTTTCCCTCAAATCTGTCCACCTTGCCAGTTCCACAGCACATAGCCAGCACCGAAAGAAGCGGTTCGTGTGTATTATTTAAGCTACTACACACAAAAAAATCTTACATTCTTTTTTTCTCAAAAGTCTGTGCTTATGAAGCCCTGATACAGGAAATCTTTGAAGAACACTGCCATGTAATGTTAAACTTTGTAATACTTATGCCCTAGTTCCTTTAAATGCCTCATAGCAGTATGGCTTGAAAGCTATAATATGTTTTATTAATATCTTAAAGGTAACGGAATTATGCAGGGTTGTTTTACTCCTGTTCTTCGGAAGTTGGTCTCGCTGCTTCTGCTGGTTGGCTGTGTGTTAACATCATGTTCTTTTTCCACAGAGAGGTGCTTGGAAGATCATGAGCTCATAGTTCAAGTGGAGTCCACAATGGGAAGTGAAAGTAAATTTTTGTTCAGGAAGAATTACGCAAAATACGAATTTTTCAAAAATCCCGTGGTGAGTCTCATTACTTAGCTGTTTGCACCACAGAGAGAGGGATGGATTGCAATAACATTGCTGGGCGCTCTTAATGTCTTAAACATCTATTAAAAAAAATAAAGAACCAACAAACAGAACTCTTCCCAAAGAAATTTTAACCCATGTTTAAATTCCTTGTACTCTCCTCCCAGCCTGAAAACCTCAAGTGTTTTCAATTTACTAAATATACTTATTTCAAAATGGCTGTAGTTACGTTGGAGGGTGACCAAGACAGGGAAAACTTTGTTGGTTTAAGAAAAACAATCACAAGTGTTATTTACTCATTATCTTCAGAGTTACTTGATTTGAAGCAAATTGATGGCATAGCGTGCAGTATCCAAACCTTTCAATTTCTGACAGTAGTAGTTTAAAAAAACCCCTCTGGGTAACCCCTGAAGCACTTACTACATACAAGGAATTTCCAGTTTGTTGTTACCTATGTTGAACAGCATCTCACCTGTGGCTGTGCTTTACAAGTGTGCTCTGCCTTCTTTACTGATCGCAGTGGCTCACCCTCTCTATGTCCTCATGTATATCAATGCTTGAAAAGTACTATATGTCACAACTATACTTATTCCTGGATTTGTAAGATACTGTGAATGTTGTAATTTTAAACTCTTCGCAGTGTAACTTATTTGGGGATGTTTTTTCACATTTTATCTAAACAATTATGTTAGAACGGGCTGTTGACGTGAGTCTGTGTCAGTTGGTGCAACCCACCCAGGTAGCTGAAGAAGAATAATCCAGAGGTCGTTTAGGTGAGAATAGATTTTGGGTCAGTCGGGCATTTGTGGTGTCAGAAGAAAAAAGATACATGAGGTCACATGAAAACTCATTGCTGAAGTTGCTGTGGATGATAAATTTGTTCCTTTTCTCACAGAAGAGATTGCACAGTTGCTGCATCCTCGCACTTGTGCTTGCACGTACATTTGTCATCTGCTAGTGCTTGTTTCAGAGGCTGTGCCTTGACTTACTGTGTGAAAGATTTCTGTATGCAGAGCGTTTGTGATTTTTCACTTCTGTTGATCTTCCCAGCTGATAACCTATGAACATCTGAGTGTTGTACAGAAATTTTGGTATTGTAGGAGCTAGCACATTGGTTTCATGTGCTATACTTTAATTAATAACAGAGCATGGCAGTAAAACCCAGAATCCTTGGCATTCAGTTTCATGCTCCTGCAATCAGAGAATAAATCATTCTTTTGGCGTAAGAATGCAAAGGCTCCCTATCCGTTGCATTAGCTGTTGCCATATGGCACTGTTTCTACTCAAGAGGGGCTGGTAAATGTTCGCTTTCATAATTCATTGTGCAACTTACCTGGCAGAAGGGTGATTCCTCTTCAGCCCTAAAGACTGAAATTTATGTTGCCTGAGAGTGACGAATGTTCTAAACTGGAAATGTTTTTGTTGTGACTCATCTTGTTACAATCGGTCATTGTTTTATTTCAGGCATTTCTGCATTTCTCTGTGCTTCAAATAATGTTTAAAAACTTCAAGAATGACTTAATGTAGTTGCTGTGTATAGTAAATTCAGTGTACCGAATTATACAGGCATTTTATAACATGGCAAATGAAAAGGGGAACTGGAGGAATAAATCTGAAGTCAGGTCACTGATTTAGCAGTCAGAAAACTCTCTGACCGTTGTCATGCAAAGCTTCGGTATGGATGACATATTGTACCAGATGCCTGAAATCTAAAAGCTCTGTAGAAGCACCTGTTTGTGTGTCCAACAATGTTTGCTTCTGTGTTGGTGGGATGGGGGAAAGGAATTAGAGGCCGGCTTTGAGATTATTCAAACCTAGCACATGAAGCAGAGCATCCGACACAGAGCCTAATTAGTGCACGTGACCTTGTTCAGTTTTTATGATTTCATTTCATGGAATGTATGCTGACCTATCCTTACAAGAAAAAATACTGGGCTCTGTTATGTTACCCTGAAATACAAGCATGTAGGGGTAGATTTTGCAAAGGGCTTTTTTTTCTCTTGATGGATTGAAGGGTTTCAAGCCCTGAGCATGACCTGGCTGTTGAACAACCAGATGAAAGCATGAACAGTCACACATGAGCTCTTTCTCCTATTGAAGGTCTGCAAATGTCACTGCATTTGGAGCCTTCTGAGGGACAGAGCAGGTTTTAGGGTCAAGCAGATACAGCACTGAAGAACTGTATTTTGGATAGAAAAAGAGAGTGCTATCAAAGGTGAAGGTGTAGATACTGGAGGTCCTGCAGCATTTCTGCCTGAGGCTTCTCTTAATGCATTGGCATCCAGCTTGCCCCTGTCAGGGCAGAGAAAATGTGTTATTCCTCCTGCTCTGCATCTTCCATGCGACAAGTGGAGTTACAGAGAGTTCACTAAACAGCCTTTCTGGACGGAGAGGGAAGCCCAGAAATTTGGTGGCAGAATGTGGAATAAGCAAGGAGTCACTGCTTATGCAATATGCAGGACCATTCATCATAGAGCACAGAGGCTGTTAGAGATCCCTGAAAGCCCTCAGTAGCAGAGCGATGGGAAAACGCACTTTCAGAATGCTGCATATCAGATATTTTAAAAATCCACATTCTGTCTGTTTGGGCATTGAGTGAGCAGAAGGAAGGGAAGGACTGCACTTGAAAGCCCTAGTATTACTTTCTGTGTCAGGGGAACTCCAAATTGATTTAAGAGTGATAGTTTCAAAAAATTAATGCCTGGAAGAAACTTCCACTTGTTCTATGTAGAAGTGTTGAAATATAATGTGACTTCCAATTGTCTTCTCTTTTTGTGTCTAGAATTTCTTTCCAGAGCAAATGGTTGCCTGGTGCCAGCAAACAAATGGCAGTATCCCACAGTCACAACTTTTGCAGGTACTGTAAGTTATCTGTACGGACAAAGAAAGTTTTAGAGCTGAAGGGGAGAGGTTGAGAGGAAAGAAGGGAGGATTCAAAGGTCCGGAGGTGGCTGGTTGGAGAAAGACCAGTGTAGTGGTACTACTGTAGAAAATCTGACAGAGGTCTTACCTAGTGGCATTGAGGTGTAAGTTGTAAGCACAAAGTATTTATAGCTATGTTCATATGTACTTGTCCCATTAATATTCAGCTTACTCTGTGGGTACCTGGTGTGGCCACCTAATGTTGTTCCTAAAACAGTCTCAGCAGATGCATTTCTAGAAAAATGAGTATACCTTATAAAAAGCAAAACAGAAGTACTCTTCTATACTCCACATCATAGCATAGGAGAAAGTGTAAAAATGCTTGTGTACATCAGAAGATGGGCTTGAGGCACTGAGAGATTTTGCTTTTGCTTTTCATGTCCCGTGGTTTTGCCTGGCGAGAATTAACCATAAGGACCAACTTCCCCATGGTTCAGCCAACTAGCTGCTCTTTTATATAGAAAAATAATTCCCTAGGAAGTAAGTGCAAGTAGTTACAGAAAATTGTATGCAGTATTTGCAAAGTAATCCCATTTAAAGCTCTCCAAGTTAAATTACAGGGATGTGTACCTTACATCATCTGTCTGTTGGTAGAGTTGTGTAATCTGCGTGGCAGTGGCACATGCACTGAGTTTATACTGAAGTTTTGATGTCGCTGTACAGTTTCTCACTTGCTCGTGAAGAAACTGTGGTGATGGCCCCCAGGGATGGTGCTGACGAGCGGGCTATCTTTCTGGCCAGTAACTCATTCACTTAAAGCTCTCAATTTAAGCACTCTGATCTAAACTCTGTTGTCTAAATCTTTTTCACTTTAGTTGTTTTCTGAAATAGAGGACATTCAGGTCATGAGGCCAAATTAAAACACAGTTTATTATATAAAGAGTATTGTATTAAGAATATAAGACCATGATGCCTGGAAGACAGTACCACGAATAACAGACAAATTATAAAGCAGAAGGTACAAACATATGATGGAAGTATACATAGAAGTGAACTGATTTTAGCTTGATTTCTGTCATATCGCATGTTTGCAAATATACACTGACTCTGTTTAAATACAACAAGCTTCCACTGACTTTTGAACCTGTGCACTCATTTTGTCCCATAACCACTTCCAAATTCATTAAATACTGGCTCCAGGTTCACTGAGGAGAATTTGAAATGTTAGCATCCACTCTCAGCTGGGAAACAAAACAAAAATCAAACCAATTTCTGGAATTAAAAATGAAAGTCACATGCAGTGAGGTTGCAATTGGGAACCAAAACTGACGTGAACGGGCATTGCCACAGACTGGTAGGAACAGAGGTGTTCACACCTTGAACCTTTTCCTGCGGTGCAAGTGGAGGATGGAGTTTGCTTGTAAACATGAGCAGCGGGACTCCCTAAAAGAGCAGGATGTTCTGGATGATGGAAAAGTTTCAAACCTAGGGTAACTCAAGCAGTAGGGAAAGGAAAACCTTACAACCGTGTGAGAGACAAGAATTTCTTTCTGGGAAGGCTCAGTTAGTCCTGGAGAAGCATAAGTCGAGGGGGGTTAACAGCACAAGAGAGTGGCGAAAAGAGGGTGGTTACGTTCTCTTTGGTTCATTGTTCAACCATAAAAAATAATCTTTCTTAGAACATTTATGTTAAAATACCCCTTTCCTTTTAAAAAACAACCAACCATTTTTCATAATTTCAATGACAGTTGCAATTTGTGGAAGGTAAACTTCCTGCAGTCTGGTAGTCATTCGGCATGTTGCATTTCAGGCCACCTCAAACATTGAGCAAGTGCACTGTTTTTCATTACACACGGAATAGGGAAGAATATTAAATAACATCTCTCAATATCACATGCTGCATTAAGAGAGCTAGTATTTTTAGTCTTAATAATAGCATTAAAAACAGTGGGATCTGTTTTCCTTAGTGTCAGCCTCGCACAGATATGCAAAAACGCTTGCATCTTAGTTTACCTTTGGTTTATTATCTGGCTGGACAGAGAGAATATATTCGCCTTTTGGTCTTTCCCTTTCACAGTTTAGAAGTAGTTTCATAGTACAAATGGCTGGAAAATGGACTGTTCTTTTCCATTCTCTTAGATGAGATGGGGAGGAGGACTGGGAAAAAAAATGAGGTTTTAATGCAGCTAAGAATTCTGCCACAGGGCACTGATTTTTGGTTTTGTTTCCTGTGAGCATTGTCCACCAAATAACACCAAAACACAGCTTTCAAGAATTGCAGTGGCATCTAGGCCAACCAGATTTATGCGTTTTTCTTCCTGCTGTTGAATTCATTAGTTTGGCATTTTAACTAACTGAGTAAGCCCTCTGTCATTTAAAAATCTGGCCCGTTGTAATAAGGGAGCAATCCGTCAGTTTGCTAACCATAGTTAATATGTCCTTCCTTTGATGTATCGCAAATCAAATTATTCCATACGTGGTCCCTCTAATTATGTCAAGAACTTAAATACTTCTGGATCTCGAAGTCTAGTATAATTGCTGACACTTACTTGACTGCTCCATGCTTCATTTTGAGTTAAATATTCTGTTGTCTGTCGTACCTGTTGTCTTGGGACAGGTGCATGTGCTAGAGAAGACTTTAATGAGGGAAATCCTGTAATAGGCTGTTCCCATTGTAAAACTTCGGGATAAAGTTGCAGATTTTGGCCAATGTTTTCAAGTTAGACTAGTTGCCAGAACTGTTGTGACAAGGTATTATTTTAAGAATTAATAAGCTTACTTTGTGTCTCTTCAGGCCACGTGCAAGAAGAATGGGGATACAGAGAAATGCTTATAATTTTGGAGATTTAAGTATTGACACAGAGAACAGGAAAATGTCAGTGGCAGGAGGAGTTAGCCGAGTAGATGTAACTGGAGGAGCAGGAATATCGGTTTTGGTTGTAAATCAGTTTAAACATCTAGGTCAGTTTAAGCATGATGTGAAACTACCCCCCAAGTCAGCAAAGTGGTTTGCTGTTTGCTTCCTGTTCTGCAAATACAGTGACAATTTTATGATGGATCCATAGGACACAATACTCATTTACATTTTCCTCTCCAACAGAACTTTTTAAACTCCAGTAGCTGCCCTGAAATTCAAGGTTTCTTGCATGTGAAAGAGCTTGGTAGGAAATCATGGAAGAAATTGTATGTGTGTTTGAGGAGATCAGGACTTTATTGTTCTACAAAAGGAACATCAAAGGTAAGATTAAAAAAGAAGTTGCACAGTACTAGCCTGTGAAAGCATTTTCTGCTTTTACAGTGGGTGTTTTTTGGCTGGTCTTTAAACATCTGCACACAGCGTTGCCTTTTTTGATCACGTAGAAAAGGATGAGCAAGTCATGATCAAATGACAATCGAGCCCTGGGCTCTCAATGCATGAAAATAGCTGTATAGCAGTGCTATGTAATAAAACCAAACTAGCCAGACAACATAATTGTGGCTGCTGAAACTGTGCTAGCAAGATTAGCAAGGTAAATCATGCTCTTCAAGCACATGGTTCATGAATTTAGTTTAAATGGTACCTTAACAATATTTTGTATTACCTAACTTCCAGATTTCTCAGCAGCAATGAAATAGGCTATGCCATTTTTAATGTGATGTGTTTGAATAAGTCTTTCATCAGCTTCTTGTATAAAGCACCTTCTGCTAGTAGGCTGGTATTTGAAAGGGGGACTGACCGTGTCCCCTTCGGGCTGCCTGAGCGTGGAGCACGGTGTTCATACACTGCCCTCTCTTGGAGGCTGGCCTTGAGAGACTGCAGAGCTTGCAGCAGCATCTTCCAAAATCTTACATTTACCTATGCTAAAACACATTATTTCCCCAGGAGCCAAGACATTTGCAGTTGTTGGCTGACCTAGAAGACAGCAATATCTTCTCGTTGATAGCAGGCAAGAAGTTGTACAACGCACCTGCAGAGTATGGATTTTGTATAAAGGTAATTTTTCTCATTAAGTTCTTCCAAAGTTCAAGATGGCGTTGGTAGCTCAGTCTCCCCAGCCCCCACCTAAATGGGATTTGTACGTAAAACTCTGCAAGCGTTTCTGTCATGAGGACTTGATCTTTAACGTCTTTCATTTGGCAGGCATGTCCTGTGAATCCTGCCATCATTTTATGTGACACTTTTAACACTCTATCTGGTGCTTCTTTGGCTTGGGAAATTTCTGTGCAAGATTAGCTCAGTGCTGAAGCATGGTGTGCCTGTGAGGTGGCCTTGGCTCACCTCACAGATGAAATTTCTTTTCCAAGTACTCTGAATAGGAAAGTTTCTCTGGACAGCAAGCACCAAAACTATATAGCAACAAAGGATCAAGCTCCAGTTGGGTGTAATCGTACCATTGTTCTGGTCCAGAGGTTTGCACTTATTTAAAGAAGAAGATTGTCTTGGAAAATGGAATTAAGAGCAAGCAGTTGCCTTTGAGGATTTTAAAAACTGTTGTGCTGATGGATAGGTTTGGAAAGTGTTTCAAAGCTCCATGTAATTTTCTGAGAAGAGAATAAGGCTGGGAGCTGGTTTTATTGACAGCAGTGAAGTAGTCTTCTTCCTGGCAGCCGTTCCAGAGCTAGTCCGCATGAGTTTGCCTCAGAGAGTAGAGACTGGCTGCAGGACAGATCCTGAACTGCTGGAAGCAGACTTTCAGTAACCTTCAGTTGTGGAAACTTTGGTTCTTCATCTTGAAATGGAGGCTTACAAAACTTCTCGCAGACCGAAGAAAAAAAAAAAATACCCAAGCGCCTTGGTTCTGGTTCTAGCATGGCCTGCGTGCCTTGTTGCTATACACTGCCAGAGCAGCAGGGTATTTCAAAGCAGGCACTGACGTTTATCTTACTGGACCCAAGTGAGAAAGTAATTTCTTCCAAAGCATGCTCAGCCTCTCCTGAGCTTTAATTCAGGGTGGTATGAGCTTTTTCTGGCCGATTCTTAGACTAATACTGTACCTGCCTTTACTCTGCAGTAAACTTACAATGTTGTTGGTCTTTTAGTGAATGTAGCTGACTTCCCTCTAATACTTTATAGCCCAACAGAGTGAGAAATGAAACTAAGGAACTGAGGTTGTTGTGTGCTGAAGATGAGCAAAGCAGGACGTGCTGGATGACTGCCTTTCGACTCCTCAAGGTACCTAATCTCTTCTGTGTGAATGGAGCTACACCTATAGTTAAGTTGCATACGTTATTTTGTTCATGAGAAAGTACCTATATGTTCTTAAACATCATCTGCCTCCAGAATGATACAGCTAAGAGCAAAATGCCAGGTAGACCTGTCCCTCCTAAGCTTTTAAGCACAGGGCTGAGCTCAATTCCTTCCACACATGAATTAAGTATAATTTTAGCTTTGAAACCAAATTTATGATATGTGAACAAATCAAAAAAACTGCTTAATGAGGTATTTGCAAGTTATCATAAAACTGAAGAAAATGTTTTGATAATGGTAAGTGGTTATGTTAACTAGAACAGAATGTTGTCTAGAGCCTTTGCATTTTTTTCAGTTTTCTGACAGTTCTATTAAAAAAAAGTAACAAAAATAAGCAACCCTGTCTCTGGGTGAAAGTTATTAATATCTGAGAGCAAACAATGAGATTTTTTGATACTATGGTAGGAGGCTTCATGCTTTTTTTTGAAACAAATTCATCATGGAAGGAACTGAGGAGAAAGTTGACTGTTCTGCACTTTTGTAGCAGAGAAGTTCCTGATCTTCCTAGGGAAATGTGCAGAAATTTTGGTTTGGTTTGGTTTTAAATCTTTCCCTGAAGATGCTGTCTTGAAAACTACTGTGTTCTTCTCTGTACCTTACTATGTCCTCCCTCGTGTTAAAGGAAATATACACATATATAGAAAAATATAGTAAATATGTACAGAGAATGTGTTACTCATTAAAATCTAACCTCTCTTCCACGCAGTTATCCTGCTCTCTAGTATTCTCTGTCAAAAGTGAAACAAAGAACGTGTGATAAAAAGATAGAGACATGCACAAAGTGATACTGTGGTACTAGATGCTAGATACATGTCCACCAAAACAGGATGGAGAACCTTGACCTCAGTCAGCTTTGGGTCTCTGTAGCAAACAGATAATTTCTGAAGTGGAAACGAGGGCACAGCTGTTCCCTCCAGCCGCGGCGGTCAGCGTGGCAACGTGCTGCTGGTGGCTGCTGCGTGCCGGGCTGTGCCCAAAACGGGACGAGTCT
>Ga0181612_113311_pt1 | contig 14994 bp, 8 predicted proteins | sample HoacroProtozoa21_FD_119630 | JGI IMG/M metagenome (GOLD analysis project Ga0181612, IMG submission 119630) | Hoatzin crop microbial communities from Cojedes, Venezuel. Combined Assembly of Gp0051906, Gp0051904, Gp0051908 | reverse complement strand
TTTATTTTCTTTTTTTTTTTTTTTTTGTTACCTATCTAAATGACAGATAGGAACTGTAATTCTGTAAATGCATGTGATAACTAAAAGGCAACATGAGACTTCTTTCTGTTGCAGAACAGTTGTCTACATTTGTCTGCATTTTCACTGATTGTTTTGGGGAGATAGATGAACACATTAATAATGCTGAAATCATAGTTAGAATCATTTCTGGCCCACTGAGTTTAACCACCGGGTGTTGCATTCATGCCCTAGCAATTTATTTAATAATGTTTTCCCACCTTGAAACATACTGTATCATCCCAAATCATCTGTTTGAAATGGTTGTTTCAATTGCTCTGTTGGCTCTTGCTAGTGTAATTTAACATTTTCATTAGTTCAGTAAAAGAAAGAATTTAAGGTCTTTTATGTTTCAAAGGCGTAATGTGTGTCATGGTGGGAATCAAGTAGGGATTACTATTGTTTAATGAATACATTACGGTTCCTATAAAGTAATTATATAGTGTAATTAAATTATTTGAAATTCAGTTTCTAACTTTGTTTCCTGAATAGACTTAATTTGATCTTTGGGTAGGGAATAAATTTTTTTCAGTTAAGTCCTCTGTAGGCAGAATAAAGAATATGTCATTTGAGCATAGGTGGCTTGGGACTTCTTGGGTAAGAAAAACAAAGAGCTTCTTTGTTTTGATCTATTCTCTGTTTGACAGCTTGTGTTCAGCATGGGGAAGTCACATAATTGCTATCAACTGCCGACTGAATTAGCTTATTTAAAATCTTTTTCAATAAATATATTATACAGCTATTAACAGTAGACTTGTAGGTGAAATAATACTCGTGCTCGGTTTCTCAACAGGAGTTTCCATTTACCACAGTAAGGCATGCAAATCCTCCTGCAGAAAATACAGCACATATAAGGATTCAAATATAAACCAAATATTTGCAGGGCCTGATCAATTAACTCTTGCTGAGGCAAACTGATGTGGAACTCAGTGACATTCACGTAGCAGGTGTGCTTTGGAAATTTCTGGCCCTTTTTTCACCTTCTTTTTGGGAGAATCCAAACTGAGACTTCATGAATTCAAGAATTTCCAATTCTTTTGCTCGGTCATCTGGGAAAATAAGTAAATTATTTCTGTCTTGGATTAAGTCTGAGTGTTTTTCTGTTGGCTGGCAGGCCTTCCCAAGGACATCAGTTTTCTCTTGCAGTAGCTTCATTATGGTTCCTTAGAGGACTCCATTCTACCACAGACCACAGCCCAAGACCCGGCAGATCACATGTACCACCGGACCTCCACACTGATTCTGTAACTGTTGCAGATGGATATAAAAATTAACTAGCTCTATAATTCTCATCTTTTAAGGTAAAAAAGAACTCTATTCAGGAAACCCGGAACAAAGCCCTAGAAAATTACATACTTTAAAGACCCTAGCCACTGAATTATCACTGAATTAGAGCACAGGCACAATTTTGGAGACAGAATTAAAAATATGTTCCAATGTTTAAAAATTTCCTTCTTTTCCTGTGTGGGAGTAAGTTTCAGCTCTGAGTCTCCAGTGTGAAAAGCTTCTGAACCTGAAGTCTTGGTTCAGGTCCATCTCTTACTGTGCTTAGCAGTAAATAAAAAGGTTTTCGTGACTGATTTAAACAGTTAGGAGGGCTGAGCCCACAGCTAAACAGTCAAGGTCAGAGTATATCACAAAATGTCAGGGAATGAACTGTACTTCTGAAGGAGGGAACAAGCAGCAGAGTGTGTGCACTCTGTGGAGAATTAACGAGCTATTTACTGCAAAGTCTGCACCTTCACTTCCAGAAAAAGAAGTGCTTTAAAAACATACTTCAATATAGACATGCCCACTTTTTCATGGAAAATTGAATAATCATGTTTTAAGGGAAGATCATTTATTTCTTTTGTTTTTAAAAATTTTTTGCTGTAAGAGTTTTTAGTAGACAGCCCAAATGAATTTCTTCTCTAATGCAACTTTTAAAAATGTGATTGTGTTCAAGATGGACCATAAGAGAATGCAACCTGCCAGCTTAATTAAGTTTCTGGAATGCTTCTGTGCAAAATTAATATTTGTGGATGAAAGCCAAAATCAGCCTGGCTGAACAGATTTTAGCTAGCACACAACAACTCTGAGAAACACAGGGACTTTAAAGTACCCAGCCTAGCCTAATATTAATCACAGTGGTTAGAGAACTGTCTATCCTTTTTGTGGATGCCAATCTCTATTTATTGTTTATTTCCAAGCCAATATGGTTATCAGAACAATCTTAAGAGTTAAATTAAAAATTAGAAAATGATTTGCCATCATTTTCTGCTTCAAACTCTTAATAAAAACAGCAGCTGATGAAAACAGAAAGCTAGACTTAGTCAAATAGCCTGAGTGTGAAACTGAATTAATCCATAATGCAATAAAGGCCTCTGATATTAATGTCCTTTATGAACGTGGACTCCTAACTTGGCCTTTATCTCTTCCTAGAAAAGGGCCTCTGAATAAAATGCTTTCTTAGTCTTGTCACCAGATACTGCTCCAGAACATTTGGAGTCTTTAGCGGTGTCTCACATAAGCTGCCTTCGTTTGCCATGGAGAGAAGCAAACTTAACACATCGTGTCCTGCTATTGGTTCCCTAGTTCTTCATGTCCATGCTTTGCCATGGTGATAGCTCTACAGCAGTCCTGTTACTCCAGTGCTTTATTTTGCGACATTAAAATTGTGTTAAGGCAGCAAAGATAGGCTTTTTAGCTCAGAAAAATCAGAGAAATCATCCTACTGTCTTTACTGAAACACAGCTTCCATTGCCTGCAGAGGAAAGTTCACTTGAGAAAGAAGGCCAGGGTCAGACCATTAAGGGAAAATTCTCACATATATCTCTGTTAACATATTTCCAACTTGTGTTGTTGATCAGCTATGGTGAGCAACCATGGAAGGGAGGTTCACGTACTGAAAACGCAGGATTGCACTGCATTACATGTAGAGTGGTGGTAATATAGAGAAGCTGATTAACTAATGTCAATGCAGAAGAAAGACATTCTGGTCTTTTAATTACCCACTTGAAGGAAGGTAAACTTTTCCAATCTCTCTCCTTTTCTGTGAAATCTGTCCTCTTAGAAAAAGGCTTTCACAAGAGCTCTGCTCCTCAGTATAAAGTGGCTGAAAAAAGATGCTCTGAATTAGTGCACTGCAGTGACTGCTTTCACTAAGCTTCCCCTGGAAAAGTGAAGAGGTTTTTGTGAGTGACACCCTCCTGGCATTTCTCTGGAATATTTTTGATGATCAAGGTCCATTATTAGAGAAAATTACACTTAGAAAACATCCTGGAACCAGAAATTATGTCTTTTGCTTTTGCTTTGCATTGCGGCTACCAGTAAGAACTTGGTATTTATCAAGTTGAAAACAGTAACTGATTCACTCAATTTTTTCTGTCATCAATAGGTTTTGAGCTTTAAAAGGTAACCACTAATGGCTTATTCCTGACAACTCTGTCGTGTCACCCAGCAGTGGCAAAGGCTTGGCCGAGTGAAGCAGGTAGTTCAGCAAGAGAAACACTGGAGCCTGCTTTTCCATGCATTATGGTGCTTGTTTGGATTTTCTGACATCTAAGTAATGGGCTCTTAAGCACTCACCATCTGACAAATATATGCAATCTAATCACAAACATTTCCTTTTCTTACAACGCTATGCTGAAAGTATGTGGGTCTGTTTGACTACCATGACAGTTCAACAGATTTAGTGATGCCAACGTGTTCTGCAACTGGCAAAGTGAACTTTTGGTCAGATTTATAGCTGAACACTAAAAACACTTCAAATAGGTTTTGAAGCAAGAAAGATGTATATTTTTCTTTCAAAGCCTTGTATCACCTTCTGGAGTACAAAAATAATACCTGCACATCATGTCAAATCCCTCTCACTTTTTCTGGGCTTTAGTGTGTCAATTGTTATGAGCAATATCGGAAGGCTCCCTGTTTCCCAAAGAAGTCTATAATAAAACTCTTACTGATTTCAAAAGAAAAGTTCTCGCCCTAGACTCAGATCAACCAAGCTGTGGCAGTATATTGCATACAGAATTTACAAATACATACACAAATATGTACACACAAATATAAACCCCATGGCATTATATAATAATATTAAAAATGAGAATTGGGTAGTTTTATTTAATAATTTCTAATCACATTTCATTAAGATTAATGGCACCTTATTTCCGTTGTGTTCATGTCACAGTTGGTTTAAAATCATCTGTTATGTAGCCTGACAATTTTTTATGCCATTACTTTTCAGAAATTAGTATAACTGAGCAATAAACTATTAGCAAATTAGGCATTTGTCTATCTAGAATTAAATGCAAAAATGCAGTCTAAATCTTATCATTTCAATGCTTTGCTTATGACTTAAGTTAATTTTAACACCAGAAAGGATTTTGAACTTGGACTTCACTCAGTATGCTATACTTTTGAGGTTCTTTTTGATTAGCAAAGGTTACATGTGGAGGTTCATAAAAGCGTGCATAAAAATATGTAACCTCAAGACACATGAGCAAATTAGTTTAGACAAAATGGAACAATTTGTCCCTAGGTTAACTACATGGAAGTTAGTGGCAGTGAGCCAGAGGCTGATTTGGACCATCAAATTTTTTATCGTTTACCTAGAAATTATTTCCAGTTGGAGCTGGTTTAGTCCAGGGTGACCGTGTTGTCTCATTTGGGAGAGCTGCTGTCTGCAGATTTTGAGGGCTATGGTCTGTGATTCAACTCCATTAATGTTCAGGATTACAGCCTTTGCATGGGAGATTTTACTAACTGGTTGAGACAGCCCTACTGTTCTTAATCCTTGTGAATATAAATGGATATAAATAATGGGGAATACATTCTGCAGAGAGTAATAAGCTTCAGGCACAACAGTCACAGTTATAAAATATTAGCTGTCTTCATAAGCAAAATGTTCCTCATTTTTTACATACACTATTTGTGGCTGTTCCAGCTTCCTTTGAAGTCAGTTTTGCCTTTGATTTAAATGGGAACTCTATGGGGTACAGACAATTTTAGTCATCACTTTTTCACATTTCCACTGCTTCATTCTAACAACTCAGAGCTTCCAACGCTGGTATCAGTGGCTTTGAGCGAGCCATGTAACTTTTCTGCATCTATCCATCTCTTAGTGCTGAGGGTTGCTTGGAAACTGTGTCCAGGCTCAGAAACTTGTGTTTAGTTTGGTGCGTCTCTTTAATGGTCCATGGCTGAAAGTTCTGAATTTTGGACAAAGTTGAGATTCATTGCCATATTTTCAGCCCCAGTAGATGGGAATGATGAAATTCAGAAAAGCCAGACACGATTCTAAAGGCGGTTCTGAGGTGATGACAGAGCTCATATTGTTTCTGTAGAAAGCACTGATGTTTCTACTGTGTTGGAAAAGATTTAACATCACTTAATGTTTGTGAAATGCTTTGAAGGTGAAATGTGCTATGCAAATGAGACATTATCATTATTTATAATAATACTACAATATGCCTCAAGAAATAATCATGGAACTTAATAAGAAATTAATTTTCCCTCATTTTTTTTTTTTTTAACATCCCATAAAAGTTAATTGAAAATTACAGTCCTGCTCTTAGAGACTAACATAATGGTTCAGAAGACCTATAGCAAGGACGTATTTCTCCCTTTGGAGAATCTTATATGAAACTTTCTTAGAGAATCTTACAAGTTTCATTTCTGTTAAATTCTGCAGGACTTTTTTAAAATAATTTTTGCGATACATAGAATGAGAAACTATTAATCCAGGAATCCATTTTTCATGTGCTTTGTGAAATTGTCAATCCAAAAATTAAAGGCTTCTTATACTTTACAGAAGAAAGAGCAGCATTTGCATTCATTTTACCTGTGTGTTCAAGCACATCAACAGCTGTTAAAATGTGTTTTAAATGCATTTACGTGGCATTAGTTAACATAACTTCAGTGTACAAGCTTTGACACCAATGGAATAAATGGAATTGTACTAGTCAGCATTATTCTCAAGCATTTCCACAAAGCATAAAAGCAAATTTGTTGATTTTATTTGTATGTTGTGGTCTCCATTTTCCGCTGTCTTCTCTTTCTGTATCTCTGTCTCTATTTTTTGATTACTGGCCTGTATTTTTCCACTTCTCCTACTTGTTAATAGGAAAATATTTTACTGACAAACTGTAAGATTACAGCAGTATTTTATTACTTCTGGAAGAAGTATTCAGGGAAATAAAGTAACACGTGGAAGTTACTGAAATAAGAAAAGTGAAAACATCATCTGTTTTAGCAAAGTTCCATCTTCAGAACTGACTTACTGTTAATTTTCTCTGACAGTCCTTGCTTCTTTAACCAAAACAATCCCAAATTGCATTTGAAATTCAAGGAGTTGGCTGAGTAGAATTAGGAGGAACTACTTTACATTTGTTATGAAGTTAAGAGGGAGTGTTAAGGAGTACTTCATTAATTTCAGTCCTTTCTGAAAAGTCATCATCTTTGAGACTATTGGTGCAGCAAAGAATTTGAGAAGTACAATTACTGAGAATACTCTGTGGATAATTTATCTGCATATTGCTCTGTCTGGTTTTACAGCTGTGTGGAGGTCTATTGACACTTTTTTTGCCCAGATTCAAATTAATTGAACTTTACCCCCGCTGATTACCTTCCCAGAACTGCGGTTGTAGTAGTCAGCTCCCAAAGGCCTGAGATTCAAGCAAACAAATAGTCGAAGCAGCTTTCACTTAGATAAGAAGAAGCTTTTAGAAATAAGGAATGTATTGTGGAATTTACAGATTAACTAATCCCAGGATTTTCCTGTCATTACAAAGAACCCTGTCTCAAAAAGGAAAGAGTGAGACTGTTGTGCTGCATTTCAAAAGGCAGTTTAGCAGTAATGGAGTCTGAAAACGAAGGGATGTGGTGGACGCAGAGAACTGACTGGATCGTGGAAAAGTGTGGGTTTGGCTCTGTTTCTCACACAAGACAAGCTCTGCCTGTGATAGAATGAGACAGTATGAGCCCACCTTGTAACACTAGTAAGCAAAAAGCATGTCCAGATCCTCCTCTGGGTCTTGAATGGTGCTTGAGACATGAAGGTCAAGTGCAGTGACTGGGATGGACTGGTGACCAAAAGGGCAGCTGGCTGTTGTACCCATGTGCCAGATGAAGCAGAGGAGCACTGGATTAATATTCATTGAGAGACACTGCACACGAGCAGGGGCTCACGGGTCAAGACCAGAAAGGGACTAGAAGTGGTGCCAAGAGGATTTGGAAGGAGCCATGTGCAGCAGACCTCAGGAGCACCTTGTGGGAAGCACCCTCACATGGGGCATACCCTCCTTTGCCTCCTCACTGTGCATGGAGCAGTATGGAGGAAAAAGCCAGCTTTCTTCTCACTGCCAAGTAAAGCCAGAATATGAAATATGTTTATTAAGAAAAATAATAATGCTAAGCCTAAATGCAAAATGAGATAGATTTGGGCTTCTTTATACCCCCATTCTCCAACATGGGATCAGTTTTCCGGCTGGGACATGCTGGCCAAGGAGCTCGGGCTGCAGAGGGGAAGGGTACACCTATCATCTCATAGCCAAGAGACCTACAACAGCATTTGCAGAATGGGAGTATTTGGCTTGCAGCAATAATGCCTTTCCCTGTAGATGTCCGTTTCATTTTTGTTTATTTTACCAGGTAATCCAACATTGCTGTGGGATGTTCCAACAAAAAAATGGTTTCCTAATTTTTGTCAAAAAATTTCTAATCAAAAAATTCCACTTTTAACCCATCAAAACTATTATGTTCCCCTCATCTTTCCTACTTCAGGGCAGCAGGCAGCTAAAATTCCCTTATAGAATTTAAATTCAAGGAAATAAGAACATTTTTGGCTTGTGCTTTCTTTACTCTTTAACTTAAAGTTATTATTTTGTTTATAGCATATTCCTACAATTCCTTCAGTCCTATTTCATCTCTCATCTGTGTAATTTCTGAAAGTCTCTCACATGCAAATAATGTAATGAGTGCAAGACAAAACTTGACTTGTGCCGTTGTTGAAAGGGCTTGTCTCTCAAGAATTTTTGTGCCTTTTTCTGTAAAAGCTGCACTACAACAACAATTTTGTAATTTTCAACAGGGAGAGATTTGTCCTTACAGAAGCAGCTGGAAAACCAGATGGAAAGTCTGTTTCTTCCTTTTTTGTTTTTTTTTTTCTTTTTTCTTTTTTTTCTTCTTGCTTTAGCTAAGTTCTCTGCCATCAGAGTTGGTTCCTTTTCTCAGGAAATAGATGTGGCTGATGCATACTCAGCATGAGGTTTGAACATTTCCTCCTCTTTAAGCAATTCCTGTTGTGTTGTGGAATTGCTAGGCCAATCTTGAGTTTGTTAACCTTTCGGAACAAGTGCATACAGCATGGCCTGCGATAGCCGGGTGGTCACAAAGGATGCATTTAGAAAACAAATGGGAGTCCAATTCTGGTTCAAGACTACCATCTCTGAACTGACCTTGAATCATTTTTTTCAGAGTGGGCTCACAGTGAAAACAATGTGTCCCAGACATTTACCTGAAATAAACTGATTTCTCTCTTCTAAATATTTTGTAATTTAGAAGAAGTAATCAAACTAATTCCATTTGGCTCCTTAAGCTCCCTAACAAAACAGAGGGAAATTGAAGAGTATGCTCTCTTTCAAATAGTTTCCAGAGCACATTTTCCAGCTTCAGAGCTAGCACACCATTCTGGATCCGAGCCACGATTTCAAGTTTCTTTTTCTTTTTGATGGTACCAGTTAAGTCCTAAGACTTTCATCTTCCCCCCTTTGATATGTCAGTGACAATTTTGAAAACAAAAATGTGTGTATGCTTACCCTTCCTGATAAAGCTAAATAGTACCGAAGTTTGTAATACCAAATGTTTGTATCTTATTTGTAGCTTTGGATATTTCTGGCTCTGATGTTTCTGACTTGGATTTGTTGAACTACTGTCTTCAGTTTTAACAAGCTACACTTGTAAGTGTGCTGTTTCCTGATAGGTCTAAGTACCTCTGCTGTCCCCTAGCCAACTGTGTAGTCAAACCAGAGCATATCTTGCTTCAGAATTTTAAAATTTGATAGAAGTGTAGAAAATTAAATAAGTTACTGCTTACATAATTTTAACTCTGTTCTTCCATTCACACAATTCCGCAAGAGACTGTTGTTTCCTTTGTTTTAGTGGGCAAGTGACATTTCTGGTAGTCTTTTGTTTAAGATGTTTTCCCTATAGAGCTCCTTGTCATATAACTTGTGAGTACATGATTTTAAGTGCTTTTTCTGAGTGAATTGTATCATATCCTTTCTTCTTCATGGTGGGGGGATAGCTCCTATAATTTTGAAGAAATAATATTAAAGAACTTTCTTATTTCAAATATTGCAGTGCTATTCAGCAGGCATTGTCTTTCAGAAGGTATTCACTCTTCTTTCAGTGATATTCACCTCTTCTTGAGGTATCAATCTGAGAAGTAAATTAGTAAACTCTGACATTTATTATATCTCAATAATTATCATAATTTTAATTGTCATAACCATACAAATTCACATGCACCTTTGCAAGCAATACTATCACCTTCACTCGCCTTTTAATTGCTACCATATTAAGCTGTATCTCAACCCTTATAAATTATTCAAAGACCTCTTCTTTTATTAATCTGTTCTTTTCTGATATCATAATGAGACTGACACAAAATAGGTGCCTGTGCCGATGTGAATTCAGCTGTGATCATCAGCAGATGGAGCAGTTGTGGTCATATTGTTGGTGGATTTTTGTCTCCATGAAAAGGAATTTGGAAAATCAGCCCCTCCGTTTTGTTGAGCAGTTTCTGATTCCATCAAAAATATGCCATTTCTGAGTGATTCACATAGTATGCAGACAAGTATCAGCACAGCCATGCCAGGTACTTTGTAAAATGAGTGAGTACTTGTGATAAGCACCACTCGCTGTTTGTGGAAATCTTACGTTTCCCTAAGACAGAGTCACAGGTGAGACAGTACATGAACATTTGGAAAGTCTCCAATATGCTGCGCTTCCACACAGAAATTGATGGAAGAGCAGGGTGCGGGGCTGTTCTGCAGCTCCCGATAAACCCCATGGCTGGTTCTTGTTAGACCCTACCCTTGAGGGCCCATTGCTTTCGGTCATTAACTCCTCACCAGAAAATGATGCTAGACCTCATTTAAACACCATCAAAGGCACCGCCCTATTCAGAGTGATGTTTTTTCTTGAATCTTGCAGAGCCAAATAAAAAAATGTTCATCCTCTGCTGGTCATTCTTGGAACCTTGCCCACTGAAGTCTGTACCCTCTCTCCTCTCGCCGGGGCCATCGGTATTTTGGCTGGCTGGAAATATGCCAGGCTGGAAAGGCTTTGTGTTAGCTATTTTTTTTTTTTTGCTGTGGAAGTGCAGATGGCAGTATATTTATTTACCTTGACTGATTTAAGAGGGTGCAATATAGGACTTAGGGCTTTCAGCTTCTCTGTTTCAAAGGCACAGAGTGAAACAGCAGAGATGCTGTTCTGCTAGTCAAGGCAACTTACCAAATCCCGTCTGAAGATAAAGGGATCTCTGACATGTTTGAGCAGAACAATATGTCTTGGCATTGCTCCTTGACCCTTGTTTAAGAGCCAGATGGTAAATGTTCTCTTGCCAGGGTTCCGTGTAGAAAACAGACAAGTTATTTTGCTAAGGAAATGGCAGGCATGTCAGAATCAATAGACTTGGAAAGCTCACAGTGTGTGTCTCCTCCTGACAGATCGAGGGAAGCTGAGGATAGCGGTGAGCTGTAACAAGGCAGTCACAGTGAGAGGTGATTCTGTTCTGCAAGCAGGGCAATTTCTTAACGACATATTACACGCTTCTGCCTTCTGTTTAATGCTTACAAGGAACTGCTGGAAAGTGGATTACAGTACTGTTGATGGCTCACCTTCAAATGCCTGCAGATAGCCTATAGGCTCACATGGCAAAGATAGTCCGGCACTGCCTGTGTCTGGCCATGAGGATGCATTATAGCCTATCGCACGGTGCTGCTACTGCCCACAAAACTTCTGATTGTTTCCATTATTTATGCAGGTGTCATGGTTAGAGATAAGGAGAGAGATTCAGCTATCCCTGTCTGAACTTGATGATTTTCACATGCGGTCAGTGTCTACTACATATCAGGAAAAAAGTACCATGGGCAGCCTGGCTTATAGGAACTTCCTTCTTATGTTGTACAAAAGGAAACACAGGAAAGGAAGAATAAAGCAAAGTGTAGAGGCAGACTTCACACTTAATATGGCCAGAGGATGACACTGCATTGGGAGTTTTCTGTGCTTTCCCTACTAATATAAGCACATGATAGATTTATGTAGGCTCCAATTTGAAATTCAGCCAGCTTTTTTAAAACAAGTTGCAGAGTCCCATAAAGCAGAAGAATAATGGATGGAAATGGTTTACATGTTTGAAGAGCAATGGGAGAGTATTTAAATGTGATAAAGCATTGTGTAGTGATTTACAGGATTGTTTTGGGGTGGGAACATTTAAAATCACTTGAATTCTTACAGGATAATTAAACAGCTTACAGGACACGGTCTTTTCAAATTAACTGGTGCGACTGCAATCCTCTATTACTGGATTTAGAAATATATTTTAACTCAGTTCTTAGCCATGAAGAACATTTTAAACAGCCTATTTAAATATGGAAGCAAATGAGGAGATAAACTAAGTACCAGACTCTCAGCCACGCTTGCCACGTTTAGAAGTAAAACACAATCTTACAAACAGGAGTGTAGAATTAATTTTGAAAGATATACCAACTCATGAAACTAGGCAGAGGGATTTAATTAAAGTCAGAGGAGACGAGAAGTAGCTAGATTAATCTTGGAGGCTGGATTAGTTGATGAATGTAGCCCTTTTCTCTGTTCTTAGTTGATATTAATATCTGGTGCTGTATTCATTTTCCATAGAGATATACCATGTATTTTAAAGAATTCCCACTGCTTGGGATAGTTAAACATCTTTTCATTTCACCTACTTTGTTTTGTGGTATATTCTGTTAATGGCTTGTCATCATCATCTCAGTCACAAGATGACCTTAGCAATCTCACAAGATAGCCTTACTAGTCCTTTACCTTAGATGACTCTGTTTTCAGAACAAATCATTTTTAAAAGCATCCACCAGATAGAGAATACCAAGCATCAAATATAAAAGAATGTAATAAAAAACCCCCAAACAACCATTCAAAAAGAAAAAATTCAATTAATAAACCACTCAATCACACAAATACATAAAATTCAGTCACCTCAGTGTTAAGAGCACAATAAATATCAAGATTAAATACATGTCTAGATTTAACAGTCTTTTGGAATCTAACCAAATCCTCAAGAATCCAGAAACGAATTTCCGTGAAATAAGCCCTGGGTGCATCAAATATGTTTAATATTTCTCAGGGAGTCCAATGTCATTGTATGCTATTAACAATGCAATTCCATTTTCAGACTAAGGCCAAAATCTGTCCTTATTTCTTTCAGAATTGGTTCTATCTATCCTTTATAGTACTCATCATCGTTATGATGAAAATCTATTTCAAAGTGTGCCCAGCCACTATCTGGATGAAAGTTCTCTTTATAGTAGCATGAACATCAATTGTTTTAGGATTTGGCCCTATTTTTAAGGTTCAAAGCACAGTTATTCTAAAGATGTCTAGTGAATGCATGTTTTCAAAAAGAATTTGTTTATAAGCCCAAAGAGTTCTTAATTGACAGCTCATAACCTTCATTTAAAAACACTCCTCACACACAGACGTTAGTGTGTTAGTTTTTGCCCCTCTAAACCTTTTGTTCTCCTTAGAAAGGAAGGATTTTTTTTCACGCTTTTTAAGTTAAAGAATATTCTTTTTCTTACAATTTTCAAAACATTGTTAAAGTTCCATTTCCATATTTTTCCCACTTTCGGATATTGTATTTTCCAAAACAAACACATAAAACAAATTTTCATATCAACATCCATAAATTCCCTAATTTTAAAGGTCTGGGGAGATTATCAGAAAGGATTAGTGTTTCTATCTCATCGAGGCTTTGGAAAGCTACATTGTTTGAGTACGCCATGTTAATCAGCCCGTTTGACATCCTGAATGAGGAGACGTATTCTCATCAATATGGACCTCCATCATTTGTATAACAGCTCATCACCATGTTGATTTTAACAATCATTTTCAAGGAGGAGGGCTGCCTTTTGCATGTTTATGTAAATGGTAAGCATAAAGGTGTTATTCTATGACATATTTGAAGAAAGTATGTAGGAGCAGTAGGTTCTTTTATTTTGCAGACTTCTCATCCACGCTGAATATATTTCAGCTGTGGAGCATATGGACAACTGAAAAAATATTACTAAATGAAAGAACTTTATCAGAATGCTTTAAAGCAATGCAGTCATTACCTTGCTCTTTTGCAGGAACTCCTACTTCTTTATTTTTTCTTCTTTTGTGTAGTACTGTGCCTACAGAGGACGCCATATAACAGATACGTTGACAAGAGGGGAAATTAGTAAATACTTTAAATGTAGAAGTTGTCTGGAAAACAGCAAGAGACAAAGAACTGGGTATAATTAAGGTAGTAAGTTATCTACTGCCTAAAGAACCAGAAATGCTGTACGTTAGAACCATGTTTATAGCACCAACAGAACTTTTAGATTAATTAGCAATTTATATTAATTATTCTGTCCTTGTCACAGTAGATTTATTGTCTTTTAAAAATCTTTCTGAATATGCTCTGTTTCCTTATGTACAATAATAGTTTTGTACTTTTTTAACGAATACTTTCATTGTGTGCCAAGGACTTGAGATCCAAGAGTATTTTTTCATGGGATATTTCCAGCCGGTGCTCTAAATTTGTGCATTTTTGTGTTCCATGTTGTCACTGTTAAGCAGAAGGCAAATATGGGTTTCTGAGACTAGTAAGTTAATTTTTCAATATTGCTAGTTGTATTTCAAACATAGTTAGACATGCTTAAGCTTATGCTAACACATGTGTGTGTATATGCACACTAATTATAATAATTTCTCAAAATCAGGAAGAACACATGTCCATTTGGAGTGATGTTTCCCATTCTTCTACCATCTCTGGCTTTACCAGAGGGAATCAGCTAAAAGTAAGACAAAGGTCAGGCTTCTGTTAAAACTAACCAGTCTTGTTGGCATGTAATTACATACATTGGAATATACTAGAAATTCACCTTCCCTAATATTTCTAAATTTGTTGCTGGTGGCATAGCAGTCAGGAGTATCAGTATTTTTTAGACTCCATTACCGAACTTCTTCTCGGTGACTGGTAATGCTGAAATGCAATAAATAGGAATAGGGATATTCTTCTCTTCCTGTCATTTGTTCCTTTCTATTTTCTGTATTTACTTCATTGGCTTTATGCTTAGCAATGCCCAGCAAAGTTTTTAAAGCGTAAACATGTTGATTTTAGTGGAATATTGATAAAGCATTAGGATAAGTAATGAATTTTATGTGACAACCTCCACTCTGGCATTAGTGTAGTCGGAATGATCAGATTGTTCAGCTGGGACAGAAGTTGTGGCCCTACAGCTTTTCTGCTTCAATAGTTACCAAAGCTCCTGCCATTTTCTCAAATGATCTGTTTCCAGTGGGCATGTTAAGCACCACTTAGCAAGATAGCCCACAGTCTATGACTTCCATTTCATGCTTCAGTGGTTTACTGTTATGTGCACGCTTAAAGTGCAATGAATGCTGCTTGTTACGACTCAGATGGTGACACAAGTTAAGAGTATCTGTTAAAGAAGATTTCATTTCAACTTTGTGTGCTCTTCACGAAGAACATCACAAGTTCCAGTTGATTGCAAGTGATGAAATGTGCTATGCCTGCATTTTTTATTTTATTTTATTTTATTTTATTTTATTTTATTTTATTTTATTTTATTTTATTTTATTTTATTTTATTTTATTATGTTTTGTTTTATTTTGTTTTATTTTGTTTTA
>Ga0181612_164311_pt1 | contig 14996 bp, 7 predicted proteins | sample HoacroProtozoa21_FD_119630 | JGI IMG/M metagenome (GOLD analysis project Ga0181612, IMG submission 119630) | Hoatzin crop microbial communities from Cojedes, Venezuel. Combined Assembly of Gp0051906, Gp0051904, Gp0051908 | reverse complement strand
TTTTCGGTCCCCCCCTTTTTTTTTATTTTTTCGGGGAAAATATTAAAAAAGGAAAACCTTTTTTTTTTTTTTTTTTTTTTTTTTTTTTTTTTTTTTTTTTTTTTAAGATAAAGGTGTTGTATCCAAGAGACAATTCATTTTTCTTGCTTTTAGAGGTGGCTTTTATTTCCTCACCTGGATAACCACAAGCACATTTTTGTGAACGTTAGGTAACAAGAAAGCCTGCTGCTAATTCGTTCTCATCAGGGCCTGGGGAAAAATACAAGCTGTTGGGTGAAAGCTAAAAAACAAACAGAAAAGATGGGAGGGGGGAGAGAAGGGGAGTGAGAAAATAACTCAGGAGTGAGTCAGTCATGCTCCTCCTGCTTAGTCACCTGTAGTGCTTCTCTCCAGACACACCGGAGATGGAGAATAAGATGCCTGCCTGCCTTCCACCCACCTCCTCCTCCTGACAAGGACTTAGAAAAAGAAGAGATAGGGCAGAGTTTTAGGAGACAATCATTGCAGATGCAAAGCTTTCCGGAGAAGCAGAACTGACAGTAGCCTGTTTGCTCATGTTTCCCACCCCCTCTTGTTGCCCCCTGCACTATTTCTCAATTAAATCATCTTGAATCAATCTGTTCATTTGCTGGTTTAAGTTTCTCTGACGGTGCCCTGCAGTTTTGACATCGTAGGGAGTTGCCATGGAGAAGAGGGTGATGTCATTGACACAAAAAGCACTGAATTTACAAATATGACAGGAACAGAGCTATTTATAAAGAACTGCTTTTCTCCCCCCACTCTTTGCTGGGGTGGGTGGAGGCAAAGGCAGCAGTTCCATTCTTGATGTTTCTGTCAACAAGTCTCAGAAATGAATTTGCTTGTTAGAAAATATCCTGAGCCTGAGAAACTGCTGAATGCTGTCAGCTTTCGGACTTCATTCATTAGAGCTGCATTTAGCTTTCCAGCTCATAGCTATTTTTGAGGTCATATAACACTCGTGTTTGTATAGTAACTTCCATCCGGAAAAATCTATGCAACATTCTGAAATACAGCCACTTCTGAATGGAAAGACAATAGCATGTCACAAAAAGAGAGGGGACGGATACCCTGGTTTATGTAAAGGCTTCATACTGCTTATAATCACCTTGAATAATAACTGTGACTGTTGGCTTTGCCTTGACTATGTGGGGTGCCATTGCACATTAACACAACCCTCGTATCGCGAAACATTTAGTGCATATAAAACTTGCAAACCACAGAGGAGATAGAAAAGGGAACATGATAAATGTAGAAATGAACAAAAAAAAATTTAGAATGCTTTTGGAATAAACTGGGAGGAATAAAGGGTGATTTACAAACATGACAGCAAGCTCTCATGGATGTCAAGAGAGTAATATTTATGTGTATAGCACCTAAACCAAACATGCAACCATCTATCACACTGAAATCTGTCAGGACAGTGACATTCCTAAAAGCTGGATGCTAAGAATTATTTCACCAAGATACAGGTCAAGGTCCAAAATTCAGTTTTGAGTTAAAAAACATAGCTTAGTTTTCAAAGAAAACAGTTTGGATCTTAACAGCTGGTAGAACACCTACGCTCCAGCTTAAACAGCAGCATCAGTCAGAGCAACAGGTCCCTATTTTACTCTCTGGATACCAATATCAAAACCAAAACCTCTTCTGGTTACTGGGTGTATTGTACATTTCAACTGTCCGGAAGCGCTACATTGATAGGGAGCAACAAGAATTACTAATCCAAAGGCCCGGTAGGAAACCAGCAACTAAACGTATCAAAGTGTTACCTTGTTTTTATGAACCATTTCTCCTCCACAGAAGTGAAACATTTATAAATATGTGTATTGAGCTATGAAAGTACAACACCAGTTTGATAAACAAGAAAACCCCAGGACTTCAATGATTTGTCCAGTCTCACATCCAAAGCCAGGAGCGATGCTGACAGCAGAAGGTGGGTCTTCAGGCCAGAGCCCTCTTTGCCTCAGTAACGGAAGTTTAACAAAACTACAAATGCTAAAAACATTCCCAGGGCTTTGCCAAAACATCCACAGCTTCTGCAGCACAATACCCAACAGCATGGATTTACAGTAATGAACTAGCAAAAAGATTCAGGAGAAGCTTAATTTTCTTACCTGTCCTTTACAACAACTCCAACTATGCAAACACCATTTCCAAATTTACTGTCTCTCATTTTAAGAGGACTAGTGTGAACTTACTAGGGGAGCAAGGAAAACTAAACTCTCTTCCATGAGCCTCATCCAATGCAACAGCGTGTTCCTAACCACATGGCAGTTGTTCTGCCTTGCCCCTCCCTCCAGATTGCTGCGCATCGGTTTCCAGAAAGGATATTGATACATCAGGAAAGATCACTGTGGAAACCACAACAAAGTTTAAGAAAGTGAAGAATGTGCCATATAGTGAAAGACCACAGAAACTTAAGCTTCTAGTTGAGAAAGTTATGAAGTGATTCGGGGACAGTCTAAAGGTTATAGATATACTGCTCACTTTGATAAAAATCTCCCCAGTTTAGCTGACAGGAAGCAAAAAACCATTCTGATGGGTGCATGGAGCACACGTGTAGCAGAAATAAGTGCTCATAAACAAGAAACGATGAAGATGGCTCTCGCGTTCAATTGTGTGGGAATTATCTGTTGAAAGAACTGAGAACAGGATCAGAATGAGTTTTCCATTGTTGACTAGCTCACCCAGTGAAAAATACGCTTTCCCAGGAGATGAGGAGGACTAATAACTTTTTGAATTGTGTAAAAATGGACTATTCCTGTTACACATTCTCCATATGTTAAGCAAATGAGAGACTATCTTTACAGCTGCCCACACCAGTTGCCAGTAATGTTTTCTGTTTCAGGCTAGGCAAGACTGCTTTCAGCTGACACTTATGTTTTATGCCTTGATATAAAACTGCTGCTTTTAGTCACACAGTATCTAAGCAATAGTTTCCAAGATATAAGAATATGGCACACCCCACTAAAGCTAAATGAGGAAAAGTCTTCCATGGTTCCCCTACAAACCTAGCAGGAGCAGACAGTGTGCCACTAAAACAACAGGTGCCTACTTACAGTTGGATTTAATTTTACTTATCTTTGCAAACAGGATATCAGCAGATCTGGGCTGTGAAGCCATGGGAACAGACTAATGGCAGGACAAGTTGTAGCCAGTTCAGTTCACAGTACAGGTACAGTACTAATCCGGGGTGGCTGTTCAGGAGTAAATGCAGATCTCATGGTGTGGCAGAATGGTCCAAAGTACCCTTACTGCATCTATTTTGACTGGATATCAAGGGAACGTACCAACAAGCCATATCCAGCCACCACTGAATTTCGCAATCCTCCAGCACTTTTTTTCCCTATGAAATGATTCCTGAGTGATTATTTAAAGAATTACACTACATCAAAATACATCAGTAGTTTAGCTTCAAGAAACGAACTACACAATTCAAGAGATACTGAAGAACCGTGCATCACGAGAATCCAAAGCACTGGAAAAACAAACATAAGCTCAGGCACAGGGACTGAACAGACGACCAGCATTTGTCTTTTGTCAGCATTGTGTTGCTTAGCTGCTGATCCTGCTTTGTAAATCACACTTCCATGCCAGCTGGAGCCATGGGATCAATAATTAAATAGCTTTGGATGATACTTATTACAGAAGAAGAGTAGGTAACAAGTATTTCTAGAACCAGCAAAAGGATCAGCGTTCTTCCCTGGTCTTACTGAGTGACCTCAATGTTCACATGCTTGTTTAATAATTTAAAATATTCTATCAGATAAAAAATGAATGGAAATGAAAGGTCCTTATTTCCAAGTTTCTAAACGTGGCATTCTGCTAGATTAACCAAGCAGAGGGGCAACGAGTGTAAAATAATAAGAACCAAGCGAACGAAACTGTTAAAGGAGCTTCAGTCTTCCTTCAGCAATCTTTAAGGGCAATCTTTTTAAGAGCATGCACATTAATGCAACTGCAGTGCCCATAGCCCAAGGCTAAGTGAGACACTCCAACCACCAATTCTCAAGACCGCAGTCAAACAGCTCACTTAGAATAAGAACACTAAGCTTTTGTACACCGAAGCATCGCTGGGGAAATCGCTAGTGCACAGCATGGAGCGCAACACCTCACAAGTTACAGTTTAGCCCAGAGCCATTTTGGAATATTTATTATTTGGGAAATCAGCAGCAGCACAGAGGAAAGATCAGAATTATTTGCTGGTGCACATGCAGGAGGTATAATTTGTCTGCTTTTAAAAGCATTCATAGATTCCATGAACTAAAAACCAGTTGGATCTGATTTATAGTAGGTTTGGTAGAACCAAAACAGAATTAATGAATGTAAGGAATTCACAGTCAGGTAGGTCAGCCAGAATGACACAAAATGTGAAAAGACAATGTTCATCACAAATAACTGTTCGGATTCTTATCTTCTATAATTCTTTCAATTTCAGACTAAAGAGAGGACAAATGGCTCACCAAGGCCTTTTTGAAATTGTTTTAAAACATAATCATGCTGTCTCTTCTCAACTCAGCAAGACTTCAGTGAGGCTGATGAACAGACTGTTTTGTTACGTCAGACCACATTGCACTGTAGTGAGGAAAGTGGCACATCCCATAGGTAGACGATAATGGAAGTCAGTCTCCAAATGACTATAAAGATATTAGAAACTGGACTAATTCAGCTTATTGAAATAATTCAAAACATTCCAAACACTCAGATTCAAATCACATCAGTTGTTCACAGTATCCAGAATTCAATTTTCTGAGAACAAGAAGAAACCTACACTTAGGAGAGCCATAAAAACAAAAATTCCCTGGCTGTGTAGGACCCGTGAGACTAAGGAGCATTCCCAAGTACGCGGAGCACACTCTGTCCGTGTCCTGGCTGTAGGGATAACATCTTTGTGCCTACTCCTCACGCCTTGTTCTCTATCAGATGGAAGAAGAGCTCTGAGATCTGCTAGTCTGGAAGACTAGGGATCAGTACTGTTGTACAGGTAAGATGTAGCCCTCAAGATTCAGGTTCTGCACATGCCTAAAACTTGGCAAGTTCTTAAATATGTTGCAGAATGAAAGCCTGACAAGAGTCAGAGATATAACAGTTTTGCTTAGTCTGGAAATTCTCTCCTGTCCCAGATAAATTTAAGGCTGATGTAATCCAACATAATTACCTTTATGTCTTGCCAAATTTTTGTTATTGTAACAATTCATGAATTTATATGAATCTATAACATCAGTAATAATAAAAATATTAGATAATTGTATGATTTCATATAAAAAGCTGTAAACATAAGGGTGGGATTTCACTCACCAGCCACATGGAACACGTCCTCCTCCTTCCTCAGCTGAATTCATACAGAACACCTAGTCTAAGTATTACAGAGAAGACATTAAGATGGAGTGCAAGCTACTGTTTCTGGTTCCTTCTGGAAATCTTCTGTTAAGTAGTCTCACCTGCTAGCACAAGCTTACACCTCTGACAATGTATCAGGCAACAGGTGGATACTTCCACCACCTGATTTTCATCTTTGTATTTAACACAGACCCCAAGCTAGAAGTCTCAAATATGAATGCATTTGGAATATATCTATCTGAGCTGATAAATACTTTTAACAATTAGCTGAGTTTTAGGATTTTGAAACTCCTACAAATTAAATAACCTTTTAGGACAGCAGGTGGTGAGAGCTACTGGCTGACACATTCCCTTAAGATGATCTCTTCGTATGTAAGGTATGAGCAAGTTAGTTTCAGAGCTTGCACAGGCTCTTTGTAAATATCTGGAGATGTGCTTTGAAAAGTAAGTTCTGTTTTAGAACTCTGATTCTTATTGTTTGCTTCTGCAGCTTCTTTTAATCACTTTTCTGTTCTTCACTATCAAGATAAGCTTTTTGTTATCCTTTGCACCAACACAGTGGAGTAGAAGCAATAATGTTATGTAAGGTTGTTGGTCATTACAATAGGTATATGCTAACAAGGTCACCTGTACCATCTGTAGTTCACAGGTGCAGGCAGTGATCTTGAGCCCTAGCAACAGTGGAAGCAACTCCTTCGAGCCCAGATGCTGCTACCAGAGCTTAACGAGCAGAAAATGGCTGAGACCCGTGGGTTTTGCCTCTTGCAGTGTATGTACATCTCCTGCACATTTGATCAGCCTGGATCTCTTCTCTGTAGCATTTCTTGGGACTCAATGACTTTCTCCCACCATTTCTAGGCCCCTTTCCACTTAGAGTGGACAATATTATTGACTTAACTTTCTTACTGTTTCTGAACCAAAGCAGACAGTTTATATGAATGCAGAGGAAAGCGGGGGTCTCTGTGAACACCAACAAATTGTTTCAGTGAACAAACATTCCAGAGCCTCAACAGCAGACAAGCAGAGCAAGTATTCAGGTGAAAGTATCTGGGGTTTGGGTGGGTTACTGCATGGGGGGCTATTCCGTGAAGTGCACGCTCAAGGCATCCAGAGCATCAGTCAAGTTGCTCTTAATTTCTGAAAGAGTTCAAAGCTCGCCTTGTCTGTACCCCTACGCTTTTCTGCGGCTTTGGAAGAACTTTTCACTGCAGCACTATCCTAGCAAGGAATAAGAACTAGGGGCAAGATTTGCCTCCTCTTCCCACCCTCTGGCCAGTCAGAACTCTAGGGATGGATCTAAAGCTTAGAGTGCTGCTGCTGGCACATAGATCATAAGAAAAATAGCAAACTCCAACATTCTCAGGCTTTATAAATGTGCTTTCCAGCAGTGTCCAACATTAAAAATCACTTCTATTCTTTTGACTTTTTTTGTCAAACACCTGTGATACTATTGAAACACTTTAGAAGCAGGGAAATAAGTTGTGCATAAAAAAAAAAAAAAACAAACCAAAAAACTTTTCTACTGCAGGTTACCCAGGTAGGAGAAAAAGTATCATCTGGACAATAATATTATTCCAAGTGTAGTGTCATGGGTAGTATGGAGACTGTACTTGAACTGCATCTACTTAGTAATCTCAGTGAAGAAAATTCACTGCTGACACAGTATCCAAGGAGCAGGATATTGTTACTGTATCTCCAGTCAATATAGACGCAAAGAAACTTTATGTTCAAATGGAAAGCAGGCTAAGGAAGAATGGTAAAATCTCAGACATCATAGATATATTTATGCTTCTTCCAGCTACATGAAATTTATTCCATTTTCCAATTAAAAAAATATATCAGAAGGTCCTTTTTTAAGAATAATAATTGATTTTCTAGGACATTGAAATAGTATTTCTTCTTCTACAATTCCATCTGTCATCTCCTACATTTACAGTAGAGCTCTTCCAACTCTGAATTTTAACCACAGATTTGCCAAATTCAGTAGGCACTTTAAAAATCACAGTGACAAACATCACACAACTGGTGTTATATCCACCAAGTATACGATTAAAGAAATGTCATTCTGCTGAAAACTTCCAGAGTAGTTTACTTAGGCAAAGTAACCTTTATTTCATTTTAATAAGAGCTTGATGTTTTCGCATCAGATACAGAAAAGCCAAAGACAAGAAGAACGGATGGGTAAGATTTCAAGTGTGTGGCATTTTCTCCAGGAAACATTAGTCAGCTTGGCACCTTCCTCTCCAGATGCCAATGGTATTACTTGCTGTTAACCGAACATGATCAAACCTATTTACCCTCTCTTATTAAGCACACATTAGCAGGCATCAAGCCACGTTGTGGGTTGTGTTTTTTTCTCTTTTAAATTAACTGTCTGTCTCCAACCTTAATCAAGTTTTTCCTTAGCATCACTTTTTGAATCATCATTTAAAAGACAGGCCTCCGAGAGCTCACAGGCCAGGATTGTAGTAGACCAGTCATGAAATAGAAGCGAGACCAGCCCTGCCCAGAAGATGCTTGGAGATCAAAATTGTCTTAACATCTTCAGAGAAAGAGGCACCTACAGATGCTGAGATGACAAGAAATGCCAGAAAGGGTAGAGGGTAGGGTGAAGGCCTCATAGTCCTAGTGAGCTTATCCCTAAAAAAATGGTGATGGAATCTGAGCTATTGCAAATTTTAATATGCTGTTTATCATACAAATAAGAGTGCACAAAAGAAAGTTAGTCCAAGGGATGTAATGGATCATGGCTGCATCCAGTTGCTTGGAGAACAAAACATCAACAGAGATACAACAGGGATGTCTGAAGGACCTCCCTGACCTTTTTACATGTTGGTGCAATCAACTCATAGGATAAGGCAGGCAGGGACTAACCTGTGTGGAAGAGATGCAGAGTTCCATCGGAGTAGAACGGGGAACAAGCAGCAGAAGAGAGATGCCTGCTCTTTCTTTCTATAGTTGCTAGTTCCTCTTCATTATTTGTATGTGTTTCTTGCTTAGGGAGAATTTTGCAACGCCATTGCTGTTTCTTGTTTCACAGTATTGAGGAGGAATTTCAATAATTTTCTAGTTATGATAAACTGAGGTGCTTGTGCTGTCTAGGACGTGCTCTCTCGTGCAACTGATCGACAGTAGCTTATTAGAACGGAGAAGGATTAGCACACTTTTTGCTCAGAAAGAAAACAGATGCCAAGTCAACATAAGAGTAATAAAGGAGTGTTTCAGCTTTAAAGTAGACTTCATTAGAATAAAAACAAATAGATTCACTTACAGATTTTAAATACCTGATGAACACATCTCCTTTACTGAACTTCCGCTCAGGGCTCTTATCTGTGTGTTCAAACTGTTCTCAAAAGGCTTCTGTCTGAATAAGGTTTATGAAACAGGTGAAGAGGTAGTGAAGCTGTTCTGTGTTGGCTGGAATATGTCTTGCTCAAGAAGTCCTTGCAATGACCAGTACTTTTTTATGAGCGTTCTCTTCCTAAGCTACCTGGTTTTCATTTCAGTATTGCAGGGTATAAACTGAAAAGGTTGAAAAGCAAAAGGACAGTGAGTGAGATCCCCTAGACTTTGTCTAAAAGGAAGTTAAAAGATCAGCAAAAGAAAACAAATTTCAGATGACAGCACTAACAAATATGCAAGTCCTTTTAGAGCTAACAGAAGTTAGTACAATGCCTAGCTCCTAGTTGCTCTACCAATGATCTTTGCTCCAAACTCTGGCTAGAGACAGATTGTTATTTCATCTGCTTGCTCAACAGATGACTAACTAACCACTTGTATTACAGGAAGCATTATTTGAGGCATTAACAGACCCAAAAAAATTCTTCAGCCACAGCTTACATTAATGTTAAAGCTTGTCTGTCAGCACATTTAAGTCTTATTCCTGAATTACAAGAGTATATAACCTTCATGAAGGGACTATAAAGAAAGCATGAGGTATCTGGAAGAGCAAAAAGAACACAGGTCAAAGCAAGAAGAGTAGTGATGGAGATATGCAGAAAGAACAGGAAAGAAGAAGGTGGCTTGTAGCAACATAGAAAACACAGAATTAAGTTCCAGAGCAGAATTCAGAGATAACAGCAGAGAATCAAGCAGAAACATGGCTGGAGAAACTGACCAAATGAAAAAACACTTACAGTCAACTTAGTTTTATAGGGAGAAGTAATTACTAGTGAAGCAGTCTTCTACTCTCACTTTCATACATGGGACAAGCTGTGAGGAAGGAAAACCCAAGCCTGAGAAGTTCCTCCACGGTTGAGGTATGTAGCATCTTGGGTTTGGATCCTGTAAATTCTGTTCTCTTGAATAAAATGAAGCCTTTGTATTGGTTTCAATAATATAATGCATGAAAGATTAATACAAATGTCTATCCACAAAACCTCCCACAAAAACCTGAAAACATTTCAGCACATATGGCAAGTTTAGATTCAGTGAGATTTCTGAAAGATGCCAAGTCCAGCCAGTAACTCTAGCCTTGCACAAGTAAATAAAACGCATTAGGAAGCAAAAATTTAAGTTTGCGTCTTTTTCACTCATGACTTCATCTACTTTTTCTTATGACAGTTATCCACAAAAGCACATTCCAAGTAGAATCCTTCAAGGTCTGTTCAAGTGTCCAGAAAGTCCTATGTGGTTATGAACGCTGCCACCAAAAGTATCTAGCAGCCACAAACAATTCCCAGTCAGGAAGAAGCACTCCGGCATGGAAACTAAATCAAGTCTTTTGAAACATCTGACAGTAATGTTTAATATGACAGAGTTGCTATCAAAATACAACTTTATTGATGAAACACCAATTAAAAGACCAACTAAACACAGGACAAAGACTTTTCAGAGACTGCAGTGTGAACTAGGTATTACACACTTCTAAGGAGCTACACAAAAAGGGGAGGGGGCAGTTACCACAGCCAGTTTTCTCTGGCAAACTGCTCAGACACAGACGAGTTCATGCAGCAGGCTTAGGAGGTTATCTATGCACGGATGCAATATCAACATTCTTTAGCGAATCCCGTGTGAAGTATTGCAGAAACGGCTACAATCAGTGTTCATGCTTACATTTGAAAAAAAATAACAATACAACATTAACAACAAATTCCTCTCTATAATACAAAACGTATTTGTCCTCTATGAAATCACAGGAAGTTCTCTGAGAGGAAAGTTTCTCCCAGTGCAGCCAAGAATTCACAAAGACGTTCTTGGAAACAGCTGTCAAACATGTCACTTATTTCCTCTCTTAAGTCCCTCAGCAGAGGCACTGTGGACTCACCATCTGCATTCAGAATTCTCCCAAAAAGTTTTCTCCAGAAATCACTGTCAACAGTCCTAAAACAAACAGAGCAGTTTTCAGTGAAACGGTATGCATACGCAACATGTCTGTCAAGATTCCCATTTATATGCAGCACTAAATGCCCTGGGAAAACCAAGTCTGAAATAATAATTTCACTCGTACGAGTAAATGTAAAGGAAAAGTAGGAATGTATTGTTCAGTTTATATGTGTGGGCCCTTTTCTCTTTCTCCAGTAGGCTTCTGAATAGTAACTGGACTGGCTGTTCCACACATCTACCAAAACCATTACTTTTACAGTTACACTCTTCTAGTGTACCTGACCACTACTCTCCATTCACACCAAGCCACAGCACTGCTAACTTAAAGGAGTTAAAGAGCATTCTTTGAACCAAAGCTCGCAGACTCCTTTCATTAATCAGGGGTAGAGGTAAATCTTATTCCCCCATTTACAAGCTAAGTTCACAGGTCAATATGAAAAGAAAGCTGCAAGAAAAATTAAAAAAAAAAAAGTGGTTTACAGCCAGTTTTACTTTCTTTTTTCCCCTGCCTTCCATCTTATACAAATAACATTTCAAAGACAATTCATAGTAATAAATCCCCTCTCTCCCAGATATACCCACACAACATGAACAAAAGGTTAAATGACTCATTAAAGTCTCAGAAAACTGATATCAGAGCTAACCCTTTGTTTTTCAGTCTTGCACTGAAGTCCATAGACCGTACTGCAGCTGACTACTGAAGCACTTAGTTCTGACTCAAGCTAGGAGTTACATTAGCTCTGGAAGAAATTATCTGCCTCTGTTTTATTTAAGTGACTAACAAAACAGCAGCAGCCATAGTCTCAGAAGAAATCTGGTCTGTACTCTTACACTAGTAACTCTTACATTTTCTAAAATAACAAAATCCTACAGAACATAACCAAGAAAAAAAATATGCAAGACTTAAGGCCATTTTCTTCATGGACTTAGACAAGTAAGGGGCATAGCAGAGGAGGTTACATGTTGGTAAGGATGTCTAAGGAGTTGAGTGACAAAAATAGTCCTAAAAATTCAAATGCAGCTTCTATATACTACCTCACATAAGCCTGCGCAGATGAAGTTGCCTAAAATAGTATGGTGAAAACAGAAAAACACTTCTGGAACTGAAAAATCTCCAAATTATTCTTTAATAATGATAACATGCTAAAACCCCCTTCCCTGAAAGACAGGTTGTCAAGCTTATAGTGACGCTCAAAGATGGAAAGAGAAACTTGATCAGAATTCACATTCTACCTTTCCAGAAGTCTTTACTACAGTGGTGGAGTATTTTGTGTTCATTCTGTCACCTTTTAAGTGGGCTCTGCTTTGAGTGCCGTTGGCCTTCGAAGAACAATTTTGTGCTTTGCCTTGCAGTTTCCCCACTGCTTTGGTATTTTGTTGGACTGGTAATGAAAGCAGTTCCACCAGTCATTCTACTATCTTCAACTTTTTTTTAATACTTAAGAATAATTAAGTCCTCTTTTAAAAGCTTTACTTAGATAAGGTCATGGTTGTGTGCATTTAACATTAATCAGCCTTCTAGTAAGACGACTTCTTCCTATTTGTCACTGCCTAAATTCTCAGAAATTTGAGAAAAGTTATCCTGTCCATACAACCTTCAAAACCCTCCCCCCAACAAACCCAAACCAACCCACAAAGAAGCAAAAACCCACTTTCCAAGTCACTTACAGAACTTTTAGTAGAAAGGACAGAACTAACACAAACTTTCAAAAAGAAAAGTAGAATTACTAAAAGCAACAGGGAAAAAAAAAAAAATCGTGTGTCTTCAGGGGTGTTGCAAGTGTCACTGCCATGCGGGGCTGTATGCAAAGGACAAAGCACGAGATTAATATCCACCAGCTGCCTCTTCTCACAGGGAAGTGCTTAATTGTACGGCCCCGTCTGGCGGACGGAGACTCCCTGCAGCAGTAAACTTGCTTGTCAGAGATTACTTGAGAATTTATCGAAAGCTTCCAATTGGCTGGAGGAAATGTCATCAATTAATAGGAGCCAGACAAACTGAAAGATCTATGTGTGAATGAAAAACAAGATTCAGTGCAGATTCCTTATTCCTGCATAATGCAATACCCTGTTTACACTGTTGATACAAGACTTCACTATAACGTGTACCTAAAGCACCTATACAAACATCTCTTGGAATTTGTGATATTGAAAAATAAGTATAGAAGATGAATAATAAGTCTACAACACTTTCAGAAGGAAAGCGGAAGACAGGAGAGAAAAAGGGAATTCCTTATTTATACTCCCAACTCTGAAGCAAAGTTATAAACTGATGTGCCCAAGCAAGCGATGAGCCATTACAGCCTGGTTCCAGCTACACAGAACTCATGCTCAGGCTTTACCTTCTTCCTCCTTAGTCTCCTCTAGCCCTTCACAGGTGCCCCTCCAAGTTCTGCCTCTACCCACAATCCCCAGCTTGGACTGAAATTCCTTTCCAATTGTTTCCTGCCCTTCAAACTCCCCATAACAGCCAGCCCTATCCTTCCAAACTCAGACTTGCTATACCTGCTACTCAGCTGCTCCTGCTCCAGTTATCCAGGCAGTTACTGCTATTTTTCTCATACCCACATCCTGATCAGGTCCCCAACACCCTGTTCCTACCTTCTCAACTCAGGCCTTGTGTGGCTTCATCTGCAGTAACTCAATTTAAGCTCTTGTAGAATATTAAAAATTAAATAAATAATAAAAAAATTAGAGACAACACGTGTCAGAAATCTGTCCCTCTATCCCAACAGAATACTGTTAAAAATCAGATCATGTTCTGATATGAATTAATATACAGGAGTCCTATTTTTATGAGCAGGTCAGATTTACTTAGCCCAAAGATATGTAATGTTACAATATCTGTCAGTAGAGAGCAAAAGCCAGTCTCCATCCATGATCTAGTTGCTCTTTTTTTGCCTTTTTTATAAAGTAGTTCTGAAACAAAGGCTATATAAGATATGTATTTACTGCCAACCTATACATCATTGATACTCATCTCTTCACAGAACAATCACTGTTGGTGATTTTGTTCTTCACAGCCTAGTCCTGTAAATTGATCCTCTCAAGAAAAAACAAAAGCTACAGGGTGCGATATGGCATGCATAGTGAGTACTCAGCAGAAACCCACTTTAGCCTTGTAACTACTGATATCAGTCTATAACAATACAGAAAAACAGATACATGCCGAGTAAAGAAAAAGGCATTTTTCCCTTGTACAGAGCTTCAGACGGTAAGATCTTTTTTCAAAGGTTGAATACAACAAACTAGAAGGTATTAGTAATGCAGGTTGCTAGGGAACTGGAGAAGTCCCAGATTGGCAGTAGGTTTTCTTCAAGCAATGGTTATAAAAGTATATCCACACAGCGAGTGTAGCTAATAGACCACGACCGTGAATGCAGATACCTGTCAAGTAACTCCTGTCATGAGCAGAGCGCTCTGCAAAATCCTTATGAAGTGCCAAGGCATAAAGTTCTGCAGGATGTGACTAACAAAGTGAACAGTGTTTAGTCTAACAACAAACAAAGGGTAGATGAAAGCAGAGTAGTCTTACAGCCAAAACATCTGGCTAAAAGAAAGCAGTAGACATTAATACCTGAGGACAAACAGCAGCTTCCAAAAAGAAGCTACTGCAGATCAATCTTAAATTATAACTTTAAGTTACTTTTCTTCCTGGTCATATATACTGTTTCTGCAACTGTGACAGACAGGACCCTGGCATCAGTGTCTTAGTAGCCCTTCAATAGAGCCCAGAATGAAAAAGGCAGGAAAACCAAATAACCTCCATTTCTAAAGCAACATGTTCATGTATTTTTTCCTCACCACCCACTTACAAATTTCTCCAAGCTTGGTCTATCAAGTAAAAAGAGAGACTAAAGCAGTCCGGTCTGAAAGGATACAAAAAGCAAAATCATCAGAAGTGGACTGTTAGGCTCATCTTGAGCTTAAAATTGTCTCCTGTACAGCACAAAGGCCACTACACAACGAACAAGCCTAGTAGCTTCAAAATTTAAGTCCCCACAGAACAAACGCTTTTGGGAACAGCAGCACTAAGTTCTCAGCTTTGGAGATGGTGCCACTGTAAAGAAAGTGAAGGAAGTTAGAAGCAGTCTGTTCTTTCCGCGCAGCCTCCTCTGCAAAAGGACTTACTTTGACAGATTTTGGCTGATTTTCCAGATGGAATTCTCTTGGTAGACCTGGACATGATCCCCAAACAGCATCAAATGGACTATATCTGCAATGCCAACCAAGTCTACCTGCAATCACAACAAACATCACAAAGTTCAACTTCTGTTAACTTCTGCAGTCCCCTACAGATTCCTACTGTTTCT
>Ga0181612_127372_pt1 | contig 14996 bp, 9 predicted proteins | sample HoacroProtozoa21_FD_119630 | JGI IMG/M metagenome (GOLD analysis project Ga0181612, IMG submission 119630) | Hoatzin crop microbial communities from Cojedes, Venezuel. Combined Assembly of Gp0051906, Gp0051904, Gp0051908 | reverse complement strand
CTTTTAACTGCCAAACTCTTCCTGTCCACCCTACAGCGTGTGGGATAGTCACTCTTGCTCCATCTCCCACTTTTACTGACAGAAGTGATTTTTTTTCCTTGAGGTTTTTACAAGCTAAAGCAAAGCTCCTTTCCTTGGAATGGGGCAGAGGTCTAGGAACAGGGATGCTCCCTCACATTCGCTCTTGCAGAGTTTATAAATACTCCATGACTGCTCTTAGAAAAAAATGAATTTAGAAACCACTTTCTTTGGGGCCAGATCTTTGGCTCATGCAAACTGTCAGACCTGAAATGAAATCAGTGGTGCAGTATGGCATTTTGCTTCAGCTCCCTGCTAGAGGCCATTAAATCCCAAACTGCGAATGGTTGGATCGAAACTCTCAAACCGCCTGCTCAGCTAGAAAAACAGCAAAGTCTAAGGATTTAGCCACCTTAGATGCACACCTCAAGATAATGCTGGCAAATTAAAATCCTGCAGGTGGGACTTGGGTGAATTTGTGCCATTTGATTCTGAGAGGAATTTATATTATAAAGAGGGCATATAAATTGTTTAGGTGTACAGGTGTGCAAGACCCTTTGCCTTTCAGTTCAGATGGGCTCACCACATATCATCGATAGTCATCCCAGCTGCTGTAAAACCCTTTGTACCTACAGCCCTTGTAGTGCAGCTGTGGGTAGCAAAAAGCATCCTAGCAAAGGGAATATTTTCATTTTTCTGATTTGGCTTAGGACCGTAAAATCACCAGAAGGTGTGGAGAACAGGAACAGGGATCGATGTCCTCTGTCTCTTCCAATTAGAGAACTAGAAGGCATCAAATGAACTAGGCAAGACAAGGTTCAAAGCAAAGAAAGGAAGTGCCCCTTCATGGCACATGGCATTAGACTGGGGGGCTCATGGCCACAGAGTAGTGTGGCTGCTGACGACTTATGTGCACGTGAAAAAATGATGGGGCACATTAAAAAAAAATGCTTTAAGAGTTGATAAATGCCAAGTCACCCAACTCAGGTCTAGCAATGCACCCTGCAGCATCTGTGAGAGCATTCTGAGGAAGCACCACATCGCGCTGGCCCCACACATATTTCACTGGGGAGGATACTGGGGTGACAGGCAGATCCACTAAAGTATTTTCTTATACTCTGATTCTTCTATACCATAGTTCTTTGGCAATAAGATTCTTTGATTCTTGCATATTGGTAAATTGTATGGTGGATGGAACAAACCACTGGATTCTCTGGAAACTGGACTACAAAGGATATCTTCACCATCTTCCTTTATTTCTTTAGCTTGCATTTAGCTTTTTCCTTTTTGCATTCAGTTGTGTCTCTTCACCAAACTTACGCTGACTCATGAGTAGCCTTGGGTTGATGGAAGCTGCAATTTTCCATGAATAAATTATTTATGGGGGGAAAAAAGTACCCCTTCAGACTGTTCTAATTGGAGGACTTCCTAAAAATAAATAGAGAGAAAAATATGTCAAGAGTTAGCCTAACAGCAAAAGATTAATTAATCAAAATAAAGACACCTAAAGGAATGGGATATTATAAATGCATCCATAAGCAAACTTACATTAGCAAACTTGATACAATATATTTCTGTGGGATGCTAACGTAAAGAAGTGTGTTTCCCTTGTGAAAAATGTGTGATAATACCTGCTTGTTTTACCAAGTCTCAATCAATCACTTTTAAAAACTTAGTATTCCTTATTTATAAGGTTTATTCAGGATGGGCTCCATATGTAGTCCTTATTCATGCTCCATTCCCATGGCAGTTAAAAAATCAGGGCATTGTCTGATTATGTCCTAAGTCGGAAATTCAGGTTTCAACTTGTTTTGTTGTTAGAAAGATTCCTTTTTTTTTTTCTTTTTTTCTTTTTTTCTTTTTTCCCCTTTGGAGAGGTCTGCTTGTTGCCATAGGCTTGCGACTGAAGTGATTCATCTGGATGGGAGAAATAATCTCTGTTATAATGGCAAAGGGAAGAGCAGGCTTAGGTTAGTATAGGAATGACATCTTGTGTGAATGATCTATTTATTATATTTTTATTTTCATAGAATTCTATTCTATTCTATTCTATTCTATTCTATTCTATTCTATTCTATTCTATTCTATTCTATATAAATTTATTATATACTTCTATAATCTAGCAGGAATTAGATGATCCTAATATTGCTGATGTCTACTGGAGCTTATGACTCTCCCCAAAGATCGCAGGGCAGAACCTCACCTGACATGTGAAGCCGTTGCTTAGGTGGTAACAGACTCACAACTTCTGGTTCAGTCTCACTGGTTTGAAGGCTGTTGGGATTGTTTTATGCAACATGACTTTTGCTTAGAGGCATTACATCCTTTTTCCCCAGAGAAAAAAACTCTTTATCCTCAAGTAATCCTGCAAACTTTCCCACTTCCTTGCACTTTCCCAAAGTGGCACAGCACTTCGAAGGAGACACAGTTTCTCAGATAGGGAAATTAATTCTCCGTGCCACCCATTCCTGGGCTTTCTGAGGAGAAATCTGATGATTAGTGCTACAGAAGCAGGGTTGTTCTCTGAAATGTCAATACCTGCCCTCTAAGAATTAGAGGGAGCCCAAGCTATTTGACTAGCACACCAGTGGTAATGACTTTTGGTTACAGCAGATAAAATACACACTGCATGTAATAATTTTTGGTCCTGATTGTACAAAGCTGTGTCTTTGTGTTGTTGTTAACTAGCCTGGGAAATGAGGCAGGAGAGTCACTAAACAGGTACAGCAACAAAAAACTGGTTAAATTGGGGTCAAGTGATATTTAGTTAGTTCTCTTTAAAATAAAGCAAACACTTGCCTGGTGAGGATGATCAGACCAATAAGTAGCAGACTGTGAAAATGGTAAATAGAAAAATTAATGGGAGATGATCACTAAGACCTGAGATTTGTAAGAATTATAATGGGGGGGACCTGTGTCACACCAGCTTTTGGCTTAACTCTTTCCTTTTCTGAGGACAGGCTGGGCTGGCTTAAATGGGAATTGAGAAAATCCAAGACTGAGTGTTTTGCAAAAATCTGAGGAGCAATAAACACAAGCAGAATGTCACTATACCAGCTCTAGAGCTAAAATGATCCATTTCATCATGTCAGGCTCCACTTTCCAGGTAGCCTTGCGAAGGTGGTTGTACCCAGCAGACGAAAATCCCAAGGAGACATGGGACCAGAGTGATTTGTGTTTTGCAACATGTCTGGAGCCCGTGATCTTCCTTGCTCTTTAGGCTGTTCCTTGCTATGAGCATCAAAAGATTTTGGAGGTCCTTCACTGGGATTCAGAGCCCCATTTGTGCCACACCCTACCTTAGCCCTATCTTTGAGAGGTTGTCACCATCTCTGAACACTGCTGTTTACCATCTACACCATATGGTACACAGAGAATATGGTTTTTTATTTCATTTCCTGGTTGTTAGAACACCCCTCTGCTCAACTTGGCCAACTAGTTGCTTATATTTTATTTAGAATAAAAGATTTCCTGTTCCTGTTCTTGCCTTTAACTAATACTTCGACTAACATCACCAGTTAGCAGTGACCACAGTGAGCCTGTATTATGGTCCGTGTATTTTTCAAGTGGTTGACAAGGAACATCTGTCCAGGCAGGAAAAAAGCTGTGGAAAAAGTGATGGGGATTAAGTTTTCTTCATTTTACATTATAATGACATTTCCAATCACTTGAGAACTGCATGACTGCCTTTCATAGCTCCTGGGAATCTTGACTCAGTGAGTGAGAAATCTACTCCGAAATAATGGCACTCGTTCTAGATTTGCTCCTTAAAAATGCATCAGACCCTGATGAATCAGCGTCTTTGTGCAATCTCTGTCATTGTGTAAGTCTGCCCTCTGACACTGCCCGCATGCAAATACTTCACGCACTATTGTTAACAAGCCAAACCCTTTTGGTGAAAAGACTGCAGGTGGTTGTCAATTTCAGTAGTTCTCCAGGTCTGTGAGATCGCTACCATTTTAGTTGCTATTTATTTGGTTTATTTTTTGTCTTGATTCTGTTTTTTTGTCTTTGTGATACCTTGTCCTTCTTATCCAACCAAGAGTAACCATATTCCTCCCAACCTTGGGAAAACCAGCTCCTGAAAATGAGGATAGGAAACACGATAACGGTCTTTCAAACAGAGTCTTCTGCCCTGCACTTTAAAAACATTAATTTACACTATTCCACAGACAGGTCTGAGCCTTATGGACCTTATGAACCTTATGGTTGACCACGTCTCTTACTGGAGTTTGGACTATGTAGCTTAAGCATGAAGGTGACTCTGCCTTCTAAGAATACCTAGAAAAAAAAAAGGGCACCCCCTTTCTCTCCTTGCTGTCAGGGGAACTGTCAGGGATAAGCCACTTTGAAAACTTGATTGTCTAGAGGCTGAAATAGGGAGATCAGGTATTTGGAAATTCTAACTCCAGTTATTGCATCATGCTGGTACAAGCAGGGAGCTAAAAGCTAGCATTAAATTAATATTTAAATCAGCTACAAACTCACAAAAACACAAGGTATAGTCTTTGCAGTTGAATAATGAGAAACATCTGATTCCTACTTGTATTTCCTGGTTTTTAGACAGAGGGCATAAATTTTGTATGGTGGTGTTACCCTATTATGCGTTACTGCTTTACTGCTACTGCACATCTCCCACCCCCCAGCAGTGCTGGTACCTCCACATTGCTAAACCCACCAGACTACTGAGAACATGTGTCTAGAACTCGGAATAATCTACTTTAACTATTATTACGAACAATTGTACTTATGAAGCACACGTATTTATGATGAATTGTCATGTTTTCCTTTACTGATACATAATGAATATATTACAGTTGGGCAATTTAGTACACACTTGTTTTCAGTCTTAACTGGATTCTTTTTAATGCCCATACTTAACCCTCAAGATGAAAGGTTGGTATTTCTTGGAGAAGTGTTTTTTTCTTCTTCTATTTTATACTTTTAGATCTTTTTCTTCCTTGTGAAAGATTTAGATGTTCCAGGTGGTTATGAGGTTAAAAAGCAACTAATCTTTGCATGTAATAAGGCAACTTATTATAAAAGCTTATCAAAAACATAGAATTAGAGTCAATGTATTTTTGAACTTTGAAAGCTACTTTCATGTGGAAAAGATTTTTCTAATTTTTGCTAAGTACGAAGTCATTTAAAAAAAAAAATGAAGTTAGTTTTAAACATGTGAAATTCTCTTTTTTTTCCTAAAAAGAAGAAATTGTTTATATTGCCTTTCTAAAGAAAAGATTAGAGTAGTTTGAGATAAAGCCAGAAATGGCTTAGATCAAAAATTTTAAGGGGAAGTAGAATTACTATTAATGTGCTGAAAGAAATAATTTTCAAAAAGAATTACAACTAGCAAATTGTACTTATCTGTGATTAAAATGACTATTTTTTTCTTTCAACTAAATATTTCTAAATCTCTTGGATTTTATGAATTTTATAAATGCCAGATTCAATACACACTGAATGGAACAAGAAGTTATTTCACTGTTTCAGTGCCTCCATATAGGTCTGACTGTATGTTCACACTGATGGTAATGGGAACTTATTCCCACATCCTCAACCACACTTCCTGCTGAAATCCTTGGGAGCTGGTTACCAAAACACCTTGGAGAATGTGGTCTTTAATGATGAACACGATATTCACATCAGGCACCAGCGGGAAAATAACTGTTGTGCCTTGCTGGAGACTACGCTTCCCTAATTTCTTCTGCAGGTTTTTGAGAGAGGCACCTATCTCCAAAGAGCAATACTGAGCGTGCTGTTATGGGTATGACTCCTAGCTGATGACGATTTCTACATCACTCCCTGGAGGTGGCCTTCTTCCCAGCCCAGGAGACCAGTTTCTATAGTGTTGGCTTGAATACTCCCCTGTGCTTACTCAAGAGAGTAAACACTGTGGTGTCACAAGCCCTGAATGCCATTGAGTAATCCTCCTCACTAGTGAACCCTCTCCTTGAAAGCAGCAAAACCTCAAGCAGTGAAATCTCATGCTTTGCAACAGCTCTGATGAAAGCGACAGGCCTGCTGATGGAGTAAGGCATGCCTCAGCAGCAGGGAGGGCATGAGGGTCTGCCCTTCAAAGTCAGGGGTAACTTCAACTGTGCCTCATTGCCAGAGCAAGTCTGTTTTGAATGTTTCTGGCATCTTCTTGCAGATCTGTCTACATCGTTTGGTTAATTTATTAAAAAAACCCACATTTAAAGAATCTGGGATAAATATTACGTTCCTGTCATCTCTTTGGTGATTCTGTCATGTTTCCTTCTGTAGTTATGTTTCAATACAAATATTAAATAATTTGGGTTTGTTTTTTATTAGACTCTAGATACAAGGAGCATAATGTATGAAGAAAATGGTCATAAAACTATGTCAAAAGATGCATAAGATCTCATTGTTGCTGTGTTTCTTCTCCTTTCATGATCAAGCACACAGCATTTCAGTCAGGAAACCCACCAGCCGTTGTTCATATTTTCAGCAAGAGGTTTTCACAGAGCTGAAACTTTTAAGAGTTTAGGAGGTGGCAAGCCTATTCAGTTTAGCTGTGTCATTAAATGCAAATGCCTACCTTAGTACAGCATTAAGGTTCAGAATTCAAACACACATAATTCATGAAAACTGAAAGCTAAGGTTCATGCACGGATGTTACATCAATCTTACTGTTCAGATTATACACATTAAAATGTATATTTAATTGCACAAACCAAGCTGTTCATATAATGTCTGCACACCGTGGCCAACTTAACTTTAGCACAGAGCATTAGCAGCTGGATGAACTGTCCCCTTCTCTTTGACAAGAGAGCCTGGACCGAGTGGAGGAGACATGGGGAAGAAGGATGCACAGGTGCATGGGGCTAGGGGTCACATCTGACAGTCAGTTTCCACCCACCCTGAAAACACGAGGAAATGTTCCTGATGCATTTCTCCACACCTTTGCCGAAAGGCTGTGCCCTTCCTTCTACTTAGACACAAAGCAGTTCAGACAAAGAAACAAACAAGTTTCTTGTAACAAAATGCCTGAGAGATGTGTTTCGAGACAGGAGTTTTGTTTTCTTGGTCTTGAGCTGGCAACCTAGGTCTGTCTAAGCATTTCAATACATGACCTCTACTAGGACCTGAGGGCACTAGCCATGCTGCTTGAATCTGAACAACACACTGACTTCTGCTGTTAATTTAAATCACATCAGAAAGCAGCTAAAGAGTTACGGCTCCAGCATCATCTGTGGATAATGCTATTTTGAGTACTGCAATTTTATCCCACCCTTTCTTGTCTATTTACTGCTACTACTTTCTCTGTCCTCCAGTCCTGGAGCTTCCTCCAAAATTTAAACACGATGAGTTCTGAATATAAACAAGAAGAAATACAGCGTTTTATTTCCTTTCCAGAAACTGACACTTTTGGTGAGAGGATTAACAAAACTTCAGCAAAGTTCCACTGCCAACCAGAAGACTCCGTCTTTTGCTTAAATGCTATGCAAAAGTCTGCTAGGCTTTTGGCTTGTACTGAGGATTTATTAGCGAGCCTACTTGTGCTCTGCTTTATAACTGCAAAATCCTACTGTTTTGTGCAAGGCAAGATTTGTTGTGTGAAACCGCTATTTCCAGTTATGAAGCATGAGCAGGAAGAAACTTGGCCTTGACTTTGCAAGCATGCCATGAAATGCAACATGTCAATGGGTGACACTCAGTGAAAATCCCACTTTTACAGTCACCTTTTCCCAAGATAGACTTAGCCTTCATGTCTTTCTCTGTTGTGGGCATCCTGGAGGGGTAACACACACACAACCCCCTACTTGCAGCCTCCTACCCTGCGAAGACTGGAGTGCCACATCACCAATAATATTCACAAGACATTTAATGCTTGCGGGACTTTAGATGTATAGGATGAGGAGAAGAAGAACCAAACCAGACAAACCAGTAGTGTAATATTACCCAAGAGATGGTGGCGTCAGCCTGTTTAGCTTCTTGCAAAATTTCACAAGTGGACATTTTTGTCCTTTTAAAACTGGGTGAAATGTTTTCTGGGTTGCATACTCCCCACTGTTTTTTACAAAGCCAGCATTTCATTTTTGTGGCTGACTTCTGACTATTCAGACTTTGCTTTAAGCTGCATCAATGCAAGGACTGTTCTTGTTTAACAAATTCCTGTTTTGTTTCAAATTCACTGGAATGGAGCTTTCCTTGAAAATTATTTTACATTATGAAACATTAAACAAATGTAAAAGTAAGGATTGATACACATATACTGCATGTTACCAAACCAAAATCTCAAATTATTATACACTCAAGTAACTGTAAATTTGTTGTGCAAAGTATTTCTTATTTTTAGGTGTGTTCCCTCCCCCCCAATGTAAAAATGCTGTGAATTCCTGTAGAAAGGAGATGTGTTAACTCTATGATTTTCAACTGACTTACAATAGATAAAAACAGCGAATCATCTGTGAATAAGGACACTAGTTGATGGTCTGGTTTAATTTAATGTATTTAAGTTGCAATTTTCAACTAATGTTTAGAAATTTTCTGTTTGGTAGCCCAAGCAAATTTAACTTTATTGCACTACTGCTATCAAAACTATGGCCAATGTTTTTTCCAGTGTCAAATGAGACTCAGTGTGGGCTGCAGTTTTCTCATCTTGAGTGTTCTTTTAAATTTCAAAGCAAATTTATTTTGCTCTTGGCCTATTAAGAGTTTGCTTTTCACTACTTCGACACCTCTGGAAAAACACATACATTTGCATGGGTGTAAATATCTTTTTGCATTTCCATGTTTGTTTTCCAAAACCAGTACATGCAGTTTTGCCCCATGGCTGGGACACTATACTCTGTGATTTGGCTGGTCAGCAATGATGACCACTCTCGACAGCCTTTCCAGCCCCGGGTATCCAAGGGGGAGCTGGAAGAGCTGTGACACCCTCAGTGTTGCTGGAGACTGGTGAGGGCAGTACACTGAAACATAGCCACAACCCCATCACAAGGTACAGGAGTGTTCACTAACATTGCACAACCTTATCACAAGGAGAAGAATAGAGCAATTATAATGCCCTGTGCAACTTGGATTGAAATATGCAGAATGCCTTGTTGCTGTCCTCTCCTCTCTGCTTCAAGCTGTAGAGGAGGATGCACTGGAATTTCAAAGTGATTAATTTTATAAAGGGGTCCACTCCTTCCTACCTCCAGCTCAAGCTCCAAAGATATTCAAAGAGTCAGAAAAATAGGTAAATCAAAACTCTTAAAAGAAACTACATTTGTTGAGTGATCAGCCTACACAACTTGTTAACACATGGGAGCCCAGCAAGAAAAGGGTGAGATGGTTACACAGGGTGTCAAACCAAAAAAAGTAACCAAAACCAAACTCAAAGTCCAGGCTTTGAAAACACTTGAAACGTTTCTGCTTGAGGGTGTGAATCCATGCCTAATGAGTAAGGAAAATTTTCCTAGGTACAAATTATCCTGGAACACTTTTACTGTGCATTTTCTTCTATCATCCTTGTGCATCAAATTCTAACCACTGTTGGAGATGGGAACAGGGGAGAGGTAAACATTAGTCTGAGCCAGTCTAGTAATTTACAAGATCATTTCTAAAATCCTTTCCTTTGCCAGTTTTCTACAAAATCTGTCTGTTCATCTGTGCCTTAGTATATCCAAGAAGGTAATTTTCGTGCGCGTGTTTCTGTATATTCTTGCCTCATGGAGGCCATAGAGCAACAATGTTGCCGAGGTTATATAAAAAGCAGTTTCAAAGAAAGAGGTGGGATATACATTTCAGGAGGTCACTTTTTGAAGAGAGAAAATGGATGTTGAATGGGGAACAAACAAATACTGGAGCAAAGCAGCACACTGACAGCGTCACAACAACCTGGACAGTATAACCCCTTAAACTCCTCCAGGAGGTATTTATAGGCAATTTAGGCAAGAACGCTTTTCTGTTTTGCATTCAAGTTCAACAGCAGTGTTCCATAAATAGGCTATACACACAAAAGAGAAGCATAGCTGAAGCCTAAAGATAGGAAGATGTTCTTTCAGACTTGCAGATTTATCATTAGCTTAGTTACAGGAAAGCTTATTTGGGTGACTTGCAGTGGCAGAGAAGTGACAAAGGCAAACTACTTGAAGTTCAGTGCCTCCAGAGCACTCATGTAGGTAACCCACTTTAATTCTTTACTTTATACCATGCTTATTGGAGTTTAAAATAAAGATGCCATTGAAGATGAATTGACACTAGCTTATTTGCTAGGAATTTTCATAAACCCATTTGCATTAAGACAAAGAGCAGCAATCATACAAGGTCAACGGGCTGCATCCTCCTTTCAGTTCAAGCAGCATTAATGTGGCATACAGGATTTAATACAATTGACTTGATCTTTGCTCAGAGAAGAACAATATTGGCCCAGATACCCACAGCACCTCTACGTATAATGCAGATAGTTTCACCAAAGCAGGTTACATGGATAATTACATTGCGGTGGGTTGACCTTGTCTGGCTGCCAGGTGCCCACCAAGTGCTCTGTTACTCCCCCTTTTCAACTGGATAGGGGAGAAAAAACAATGAAAAGCTCGTGGGAAAGCTTGTGGATAAGGACGAGGAGGCCGCTCAGCAACTACGGTCATGGGCAAAACAGACTCATCTCGGGGATATTAGTTTCTCCAAGCCCACTGATGGACTCAGTTTTGGCCAGCATCAGGTTCATCTTGGAGGCAGCTGCAACTGGCTCTGTCCGACATGGGGGCAGCTCCTGATGTCTTCTCACACAAGCCACCCCTGCAACCACCCTGCCAGCAAAACCTTACCATGTAAACCCTACACATAAGTGAAAATCCAGCTGGCCCCAATTGAAAAAACATCCAACTTGCATCACAAATCACCTGGTTTTCTTCTGGTACCTGATCTTCAAAATGATGAACAACATGTTTAGTGAGGAGGGGAGGGGGACCCCAGGCATTGAGTTGGGTATTTTCCGGGAGGTGTCCTGAAAGAGGCTACATAGGAGTCAGGCAGATCCTCGAGGGCAGTAAACAGAAGTGTCTGATGGGTCTGGTACTAGAGGCAATTTGTTGGTGTGTGAAAGACTTGGATTTAAGTCCTTAATCTTCCACAAGCAGTCCTGTGTGACCTAAGGCAAGTCTCTGTATCTTAGATGTCCATCTGGAATGCAGGATGCATAGCACTTCTCTGCTTGATGCTGGTGCACTGAGAATCAGTGCATTAAAGGTCAGGCAAGCCAATAACAAGGTAAAAGGGGACCTAAGTATAGAAGACTGGAAATACTGAAGGTAAGAAAGACTTTTTCTGTACCATATTTCCTTTTTAATGCAAGAGTTAGAGTGAGATTTTAGCTAACATCTATTCTAGAAGATAGAGCATAGCAAGGAGGATGATTTGTGTTACAGAGATGACGCAGCGGATGGTGGCATTGCACAAAAAGGCGTTATTGTCTCAGTGATTTTTCTCCAGACTCAAACTCATTAAATAAATCTCTATATATGCATATCTAAATATGTTAGAAAAGAAATACAAAAGAATGGAGAGTACTGCAAAACACATGCATTAACTCAACAGTAACAAATAGTAAATAAAACATAGGATAAACGAATAAGTGTTTTATTAAAATAGATTGCTAAATAGCCAGCTGAAAACCAGTCTTTTTTAGTAAGATATTGGGGAAAGGTCTAGAAAATATCCCCAACCTTGGATTCCTGAGTGTGCACACTGGAACCAGTGTGCCTTCATACATAAATTAGTGCTGAAAAACAAGTATGTGTCTTTGTTTATGTCTTGGTAATCATTAAAATCTGAGATGTGTGGAAAAGTGGGAGTCAAAGTTCCTAAACTTTACTCCCTAATATTACTTATTGCAACTAGCTTCATTTCTCTCCATCATAGTCTACAGAGCTGTAAACAGGCGCTGTGGGTCTCTCTCACAAGAAAGTCCGTGACTCCAAGTTAAACAGCCATTGACTTTGTGGAGAAAGGCACTTTGTTCATACCAGAATTAATGTTATTAAAACAGAGCCTTCTGAATTTAAAGTTTCCTTCTTTTTTTCATGTGAAGTTGAAGCTGACAGCTTGCTTTTCTCTAAGTCACCGGGAGTTTAGCTATGAATTTTGGTGAGGCTAGGATTATGAATGCTATATACCTGCATTATTATTCTTTGCTGGTCATTCAGATAATGCTGAGCACAAACCTTAGTATCATAGGCTTCAAAGATGGAAAGCAAAAAAAAAAAACAACTGACACTGTAACCCCGTCATAAAGATCAGCCACTAGCCCTTGGAAAGGACACAGTACCTGGAGGGAAAACTAGATACAAGTATCAACAGCTGCCATCGAACTAACATTAAGTGGGTGGGCTAGAAGAAGGCTGAGCAGCAAACATCTCAACTCTGATCCATAACTGCCTCTGATCCCAATGCTCCCCCTTTCGCTGCAGTCTTGATCTAATTGAACTCTCATCACACTGTTAAAATAATGCTTCCCAGGCTTTATATGGAGCTTGGATGAAGTGGAGAGGGGGAAAATGCAGGATTCATTGAGTCCACAACACAAGGGATCACACACGTGCATGTTGGTATCTAATCCCCCCGTAAAGGTGGAATAGATTTAGAATGAGATGAGGAAGGGGGAAAAAAAAGAATGTTTTTCATGATGAGTTAGTTGCCTGACCTGTTTTCACAGGGGGTCACTGCCAAGTTGAAAACCTGGCTTTGAACCTTTTTATGCTTAACAAGGAAGAGCTGTATCAGCTCAGAGAGAGAGGAGCCGTGAGCTTTGGTCCCAGCAGTGCCACAGGGGCTGTTTCCCTCATGCACAGGACCAGGGGGTTTCCCCTGGGAGAGATGGGCGTGCAGAGGAACCATGGCAGTACTGACCTCCCAGAATCTCCTCTACCTCTGCCACTAGAAAGGGTATGCATGAGTGCACATGTGTATGAGACAGTTTGTTCCTCCCATTCCAAAAGGAATACGTAAGGCAACTGAATTTACATCTTTTCACCTTGGCTGCATTGCTCTCCCCCTGCTACCTATAATTTCCTCATTTTTTCGTGGCTGTATGCAAAGAATTAATGTGCCAACACCTCAGTGCCAGACAAAGCCTAAACTACATGATCTGGTGTTTTCCTACCCCACCGGCTTGTTCTATGTTTGTTTTTTTTTTTTTAGGCTTTGAAGATTCAAGCTGTTTCCAGTGCTTAGCTTGTAGGCTCCAGGAGACGGTTCTCATCACTAAGTAACTCCACGTCTTTTATTTCCATTTGTGTCCTTCAGTTCACTTCAGCATACATCTTTGTACTATGTGTTAGTACAGTAGGAAGCACTGAGCAGTCACATGATAGAGAATAAGGCTTGCAATTTTATTTTCACAAAGCTGTTTTTATGACCCCAAGGGTTTTCTAATTGTATAAATAACAAATATCTGCCATTATGCTCCCAGGAACAGTGCTTATTCCTGCTAAAGGCCCAACATCTCCTGAAGCAAATGGGGAGCCTGGTGATGCTTAATTATCTTTCTAGTTTGTGTTTTGCATGTAGCAAAACTCCCTGTTGAAAAACTCCCCGGCCTTCATCTGCTGCATCCGTGGCACCAGACACAGCTCAAATCGAAGGGCAGCAAACCACATGCAGCATAAAAAAATAGCCAGCTCCTGTGATTGTAAAGGCCAGGGTTCCACAGTGCACCTGTTGTCATGTGCCCTGAAAAATCCCTTGTGCGTATGCCAGAGAGAAAGAAAAATTTCTGAAGGATCATCACATGTCTTCAGATGCTGGGATGAGCTAACAGCTGGTGCTCTGACTGCTACTGTTTTTTGGTTTCTTTTACACCTCAGACTATTATTAATAAATGTACATTTTGTAGGCGGTAGCTCTGTCGAGCTTTGAAACATGTAAAACACCATAGCTGAAGAACTCAAGGGTGCTCACACAAGTGCCTTACCCAAGATCGCACTTGTGACAACTCAAAGGTGAAATGGCTGCAAATAAAAACATCAGGAGAGAAGCAAAACTGAAAAGCAAACCCACTCCCATTCATGGGAACAAAGGTATTTTTCATCAGATACTTTTGAAAGCGCTAAAGCGATCCATTACAGATAGAATAGAATACATCTTTAAGGAACTGTAAACATACACGTAGATTCGCTTTCAGTCTCAGTGTAACGGTGGCAGTTGAGCCATAACAACAAGCTACCCGTTGTTAACCACCACTCTTGTAAATCATCAGAGCCACCCGATGTGCTTATGTGTAGCCTTTTAATTCATACTGCTGAGGTGTCTTGTTACTTAAAAGAAAGCCACTGAAGGGAATATGACTGCCAGAATAACACACACTTAGTTCTATTCCAATTACCATGATGCGCAAAAAAATCGTTGTACTAAAAAAAGCAAGAAGAAGGAAACTAATAACATGAAGCACAAACTGGAAGATTTCCAACAAAACCTTTCTTTGTCAGAAGATAAGGCTTGGCTAGAATCAGAATCCATTTTGGACACGTGTCAATCCTGATAACAGATTTTTCAGAGGTTGGTTAACTCTCCAGTACTTTTTGGAATTGAAATAGGGTGGATTTTTTTCATACTCTGTTCCTATTAATTTCAGAATTTGATTCAGGCTGCGTAACTCGTTTATAAGCATGGCTCTGGTACGAAATGCTCCTGAATTATTGTTGTTGAACACAAATAGAAACATAGCATAACTTCCCCATATGTTCTTCAACTAACTGCTCTGGTCCAGTGCTTTGCATCTTGCACAGCTATTTAGGCTGAATTCAAAGAATCATAGAATGGTTTGAGTTGGAAGTCACATTTAAGTCACCTAGTCCAACCTCCCCTGCAATAAGCAGGGATATCTGCCACTAGATCAGGTTGCTCAGAGCTGCATCCAACCTGACCTTGAATGTTTCCAGGAATGGAGCATCTACCACCTCTCTGGACAACCTGTTCCAGTGTATCACCACCCCCATTGTAAAACATTTTTTCCTTATACCTAGTCT
>Ga0181612_165839_pt1 | contig 14997 bp, 13 predicted proteins | sample HoacroProtozoa21_FD_119630 | JGI IMG/M metagenome (GOLD analysis project Ga0181612, IMG submission 119630) | Hoatzin crop microbial communities from Cojedes, Venezuel. Combined Assembly of Gp0051906, Gp0051904, Gp0051908 | reverse complement strand
TTCTATGGAAATAAAGCAAAGAAGGCACACGAATGACTTGGGTCTTTGTGTGGTAACAAAGATTATTTGCAATGGATTTTAGGATGAAGCTCAGCTTTGGGGAGGTTTGCGTGCTTCGAAACCCACGTCCCTGCAACTCACTGAAACATTTCAATTCACAGCAAATCATCTTCTCCTTCCATGTTCAAAGGAGGAACATTTAAATCTAACCCTAGCGTACGAAAAAGCTGGTAGGTAGTTTCATCACTGATTTGTTGTGGGATCTCAAGCAAATAAGTTAAGCAATCATACCTGCACTTCTTCATTAATGAAACAGAAATGCTAATTACTCTTCTTTGTAAGGTATTTGGCACACCTTGTAATAGAAACGTATACACAGAGCGTATGATTTCACTTTGAGTCAGCTCTCAGAGCTGCTTGTGGAGTATGTACTGAGAATCAACAGTGAAAAAAATCACCTTGTTAGGAAAGGAGATGTGGTGGTGTTAAACCTCTGACAAAATAATGATGAGAAATTGTTTTAGATTCCCAATTTTGGTTTTCTTCTTGCACTAAATTTACACAAAGCCTAGTTTAGAATCACATTTTAGATTTCTTTTAAGCTTCTGCAAAACGTATTTTCTGAGAATTTTAAAGAGAGCAGGACCAGGCCCTGCCTATAATATGAGTCCAATTCTGCCTGATGCACTTGGACAAATCTCTGTTTTCTCACTTGATCTTACGCTTGATAAGCTGAGGTCGAGCATTGGGAATATGTTCATATTCATCAGCACTGAAGGAAGATACAGAAGCAACATCCAAGTTTTACATTGTGATTACATACTTTCACATTCTCATCTTTCTGAAACACCACAGAAATCACAACAAACTAGAAACCAAGTGACCGCAATGTAATGATGTCACACTCTTTCCAGACAAAACAAAGAAAAAAGGGCAGAAAATACCATATTGCCGATTCTGATGGATCTTTAAAATAAAGATCCACCCAGAAAGGGCATTCTGGCATTTCCTGTTCCTTCCTTCGTGTCGCTCCAGTTGAAAACTGTTATTTCTCCGAAGCTGGCTCTCACCACCAGCAGCGGCTCTGCACGGCCGGGCCAGCTAACGTAGAGAAAAAGCAAAGGAACGAAGGATGCTGGTCTCGGCAGCGGTTGGGGCTCAGCTGGGCCCGTTTATCTCACTGCCCTGGGAGGTCTTTAACTCCACAACACACAACAGAACCTGATTCTTGAGGTTTAGAACTGTAAGACTTCTTGAGAGTTTCCACAGAATTAGAGACTGCCCCAGCCCTGGGCACAGACCAATGGGCCCGATGCTGATGAAAACCATGGAGGGTGCAGGACCAGCAGATACTTTTGCTTTCAGTAATGAAGCGTAGATTAGGTAGCTAGAGATCCCTGACCTGACTTACAGTGATTTCATTCATTGGTGTGTGACAGCAATTTGTGAGGTACTTTGATTCAAATTGATCAGTGTGCTTTGAAAGAATCTGTAGCAATTCAATACAATACCAAGCAAGCGAGATGCAGCAGAGTAAGAATAGCGAGAACAGTAAGAAAATGGGAAGAATCCTGTGTTTTGAGACCCCCTTAGATCTTCAGAAAATACTGTACATCAATGCACATCACAGGGTTTACAAAAGGAGGTTAGGGGTTTTGGTTGGTTGGTCTGAGTTTTGGTTTATAGCTGCAGAAATTTAAGTCTGGTACAATAAAATAACACCAAAAAAACCACACGTATCTCTGAACTATTCAGAATGGAAAAGTTTTTTGTTTTTTCTTTAAAGTACATCTTTAAAGTACACACTTTGAGACAAATTATGTCCCTCCTCCGAGAAAATGACTAAAAATCTTTAGTAGGCTTTTAACAGATCTGGAAGACGGGGGAGCATCAAAAGATCAGAATAGCTCCTGTGTAGTGCCTGAAATCCAGAAAAGGCCAAAAACAGAAAAATGGTATTTCTTGGAGTTGGTTTTTATTTTGAAAGAGAACTCAGAGGTGAGAGCAAAAAAAACCAAAAAAAAGAAGGAACAGTTAGATGTGATAAACATTCTAAGCTTCACCTAGGTTAGCCACTAACCCCCACACTGACACACTTCAAGTCCCCACGTATCTTCCCGTGTTAATGCGAGTGCCCACGGCAAACCAGTGCCAGCCCAGTTGTCTTTCCAAGCTGCTTTCTCACACCTTCCTCCCAGTATATCCCTAGGACAGAAAGCTGCTCGTAGACTGCTCTGCAAGATACGAGATCCTCCACATTACACCCAGACTTGTTTTTTCACCTGGAGCCTCAGGTGCGAGGAAGCCAGTACTCAAAAGAAGTTGCCCTTTGGAAGTGCTGAGCAGAAGAGGAAGGAGATCTTTTTTTAAAGGTGTGTACCCTGAGATGGCACCCGCTTTGCACAGCTCTAACCCCCGCAGCCAGAAATTAACCCGTTTCAGAAGCATTTTCCCTTTTATGGAAAGACATTTCTGCAGGGACGGGTGAACTGACTACAATTTTTGCTTTAAAAAACAGGCAATGTCATTTCAGCATCATTATTTCAGCATGACCAAAATATTTCCATTCTAAGACGCTGTTACACACTTTTGGACTATACTGCCGTTTTCACACAATAGCATAAGCAATTACGGTACATTTATAGACATGTAAAAGTCAAAACAAAATATTTCACCTCCAAAGAAAACATTAACAAAGTGCTTTGTTAATCTCAAATACTGATTCTCATTTTAGTGTTTTGTCTCAATTTTCATTTTCATTTCAAAGGAAGTGTTGACAGTTTGTTTTTTATTCCGATCCAGAATGAAAGCAGAATTTCCAAACATTGCTATTTCTTTTGAAGCACAAATAGCAATTCCTCCTCTCGTGCCAGCGACGGTTCTTCGCGAGGCTGCAGTCTGCATGGATCGCGGTGTAGATACGTGCTTGCCTCAAGAGCACGGCGGGGGAACGTTCCCAGCCTCTGGAGGGGACAGCCCCTGGCCCTGGGCCATCCCAGCTCTGGATGGGTACTTTGGGTGTATTTATTAGCATCGTATTTGATGGATATGATGGATTGATATGGATTTGATTTTATATCTGCTGGAGAGGAGCAAAATATTCTCTGAAAGTTGGCTCCTTCATGGTTACACGTACCCGATCCTTAAGAGAGGAATCTCTTCTTGAAGCAGTGGGAAGGGAATTATTTGAAATTAAATGGTCAACAGCTTGTGTTAAAGCTGGTAGTGTCAAGATTTATCCCAGCACTAAAGTCTCCTATTCTTTTCGGTTAGTGGTGCTTTATTTCCAGCTCTAAACATCACAGAACATGCTTGGAAGTTATCTCTACTAGGATCACACTTCTGAGGATGAATGTAAGATCGCAGCTGAGCTCCACTTGGACGCAGCGCTCCATGATGTCTCCTGGAGTCACAGCCGTGGTCATCGATGTGCATATGGCAGGGAGGGCAGGGGAGGAAGAGACTCCTCCAGCAGCCGGGTCCCTCAGCCGTACGGAACCACGCTCCAAGGCCTGGCTTCAGTGAAGTTTGTTCCAAACAGGAGAGCTGCAGCCAGCGAGATGCAGACTGAGGTAAGGAATCCAGCAGCACAGCAACAGGGATGTGGGAAATGGTGGTTCAGGTCCCTTCCTCGGAATCACCAGCGACGGGCAAACGCCCATCCTGTCGGCTGCCGTGCCCGTGTTCACTTCTGCCTCGCCTGTACCTTGGAAAACCAGTGTGCTCTCCCCACAACGGTGCTGCCGGAAGCCACGCTGGCGAGTGAAAAACCCTTGGATGGGGACACCACCGAGCAGTCTGATTATGGAACGTGTAACCAAACACCACACAGCTACAGACTGCCCAGGCCAGGGATGCAGCAGCGCTGCACAGAGTACTATTGTTTTACAGCTGGCCTCACCTTTTCTCATGAATATCAGTGGGAGTTTTGTTCTCGACATCAAAGAGAGCGTGACTGAGCCCAACATACCATACGGCTGAGCAAGTGAGAAAACAATTTCATCACCAGGCAGACAACTGGTTTGGCTGAATAGACAACTCGCAAACTGCCGTCACACTGAGATGCCGCAGCACAACCTAGGACATCACAGCAGTGACCATACAAGAATGTCAAAAAAATAAAATTAAAGACAAGAAGAAAAGGGAAATGATGCTAAGTGACCAAATCCCCTAAGCAGCAAAAGATAATGGAGAAACTGCAAAAAGTAAAAGGTAAAATTTCAGTTTCCTTTGAGACCAGGTTCTGATCTATGGTCGCCGTATCACAACTGGAGCTGCAGCATGACACATCAGCGCTTTGAGGAAAGTTAAATGTATGTATTTGTCTCTTTCAGTAACATATCCAATCTAATTCTCACTACAGTAAAACTGTAAAAGCAGAACATTTTTTGTGGCTCAATGCAGACATACCCTGTATACGTACAATAGAACGCCACTAATGCGAACTCCAGCCCCACCAGACCCAGTACACACACAGAGAAAAATCTTCTATTTAAAGGAAAACTACCAAAATACAGAGCTTGGTTAAAACTTCGTTTATTTGTACTCTAAGCCAAAGGATCTTAATCAACACAGAAATGCACTGCTAGGCCTCCTTGGGAGCTATAAACAATTGGTGCACTTGTCAAATAAAAATACACAAGCAATTAAATGATAGCGAAAAGGCACAGAATTCTTTACACACACGCTCTTGCTGTGTACACGCACGCACACACAGAGCAGTCTCCAGTTTCCACCAGTGAGCGAAATGACAGCGGAGCTATCCAAGCCCACTTTGTGCTCTGCAGGCAAACAGCCTAGAAAAACTCTCACATTATGTCAACGATGCAACCAAATGCTTCCCTTCCCACTCCGGCAGCTCTTTGTTGTGCAATGCACACTGGTAGCCTGACACCTTCGTAAATGGCTTTGGGCGAGAAGGAGGTGCTCAGCAGCTCTTAACATAAAGCCCCTATTTATCTATCTTCGGCAAGTTCAAGTATAATATAGCAAATTTGAAACCTGAATATTGGACGCTGATACAGCAAGGACTTGGTTACGTGCTTAACTTTACGCGCTGCGTATAAGCCTACTGACTACACAGGCCAAATCCAGAGCATCAAACGTTTGCTCATGCTCAGATAACCCGGGCACCGTTCTCTGGGCTGTACCTCACTGTTTCTTTCTCAGTGTGAAAGGCAATTCTTTTCCTTCGTTATCAATCCATTCCGTGTGCTGGAGTTTCTATTCATATAAAGAGAACTATTTTGGTTTCTCCCCTATGTTATGATGACACTGCTCAAGGTGGTACATTAGCAAAGGTGTTTTGGTTACATTATACCATTGGAAAGAACTAAAATATATGAGAGGAAGGGCAACTGAGGATATTAAGTCTATATAAGTATTTACACTTCCCATTATTAAAATAAATGAAGGCTAATTAACAAGGAATTAGCCACAAGTATGAAACACAAAATGAATTCAAACTGGTTTCTAAATAAGATTAATATTAGAATCAACTACTGTTAAAACCAAAATAGAACACGGTTTTGGAAGCTGTAATAAAATATAAATTAATAATTCTACCAACAACAACAAAAAGTTACATAATTGTTTTAAAACACTTTGGAGAGATCAAATTAGAGCTTCTTTTCTCAGAAAAAGCACAGCAGGGGGGAATGTCCCCTGCTCCTCCTGCAAGCTGATACTACATTAACACAAGTCTTCATGTTAAAGCATATACTTCATATATTTTAACAGCTGTTGAGAACATAATGCAGTTCTTTCGAAACATAACGTAGCACCTCCTGTAAACATAACAAGCACTGTTTTAATCTCTAATCTTTCTAGAAGCAATAATGCCTTTGTTTTGTAATGAATTCCATTCCTTCACTTTAACGTGCCCACAGCTGCAGGGTTCTGCTGAATCACAGCTTACGCAACCACAGCCTCCTGAACTTCAGCGGCTTAGCACCAGAGCTGCAACTGTCTGGGCAACAAGAGTTCTGCTCTGCAACTTTCTGTGGCTTGTAGATACCATAGAAATGAGGAACCCAGAGTGCCCAGCATGCGTCTCATCTATCCTCGTTTGACCTACAGTCAGCTTTACCCCGATACTTGAAAATCAGGACCAAAAAGCAAGCCAGTATTTTTTACAAGTTCTCAGTATTGCTACCTAAAAGGTTATTCTTCTTATAGTAAACTTTATATTTAAGAACATAAAGTTTATTATCTTAAACTTTTTAAAACAGCATGCTGAATTTCTCCTTTCACTGTCTTCTGATTCTGAAGTCTTCAAGGTTCATTTGGGTCACATTTTCAAACTTCTCTCTGTAGCTAGAAATGTACTGTTGTTTTTCAGTGGCAACTAAAACTTCAGTTAAAACAGAAAATACTAGGGCAAGTTGTGAGACAGGAACGTCTACACTTAAGTTTAAACGCCTTTCTGGGTCCCGGGCTTTCAATCAAAACAGACGCAGAGCTGTCTCTGTCTCTGCATGTCGATTTACACTTAGGTGGCAAAGGCTGCAAGATAACGGATCCGAGTCAGAAACACGCACAAGCTGCTGAGCAGAATTTGCCGCACGCAGAGGCGCAAACAACAGACATTTCTGTTTGTCATGCCTGCGAGCACAGACCAGCAGGGAAATTGCTACGACCATGACCATATGCCCCTTACTCCAAGCCTCTATCTTAACACCTCCGCTACTCAGATGACTCTGTCGTGATGCCGTTTGCCACGCTGTGCCATTCACACAGCACGCTTGCGGAGGTGTCACAGACATTTTCACACTCTGGTGTTTGGAAAAACTTTGCTGGCACCTCCTCCTGTGTACAGGCTGTTTATCTGGCAGCCCGAGATGCCAGCAAGGCATCATCCCTCCTCTCACGAGCTGCCGCACAAGGAGAGAGGAATGTGCAAGCTAAAAGGACTTTCCCTTCGAGACTCTTTTCTTATGAAACTGTGCATCAGTCCTGACTGGATAGGTAGAAAGCCCTAAAACCACAATTCTTCAGAAATCCTACTGTTTAACTTAGGAAACACATCCTTTCCCTCATCCACATGCCCCAGATATTCATCTCTAATAAATGTATGCTACATTACAAGATACTCAATCTGTATCAGTTTTACTTTCATTAGAGAAGAGCTTCATGTATCTCACCCTCCTCACTCCTCTCCTGCTTTGCCTGTTAGATAAAGAAGTGAGCAGTTCCAAGCAATGGCAATTTTTTTTTGGCTGAATGGACTTGAAAAGTATGATCATTTTTCCTGCTGTTTTCTTCAAGCACTCACCTACACACACCCCTCGGGGCTTACAGGTAGAAGAAAATGCCTCTGGGAGCCTGCTCTTGTATCACTGCTCTTTAAGAGTGTCCTCACTTTCCGTTCCCCAGTGACTTGTCCCAAGCACCTTTCAGCCACTGCGAGGTTTAATAAGCTCCTGTCTGTGCACATCCCAAAATGATCACAACACTTTCAAAACCTAAACTAAATGAAGTGTTTTAAATAAACATCAAAGCCATCATATATCCTCTTTCACTTTGAGGCTATTCGTCGTGATCCTAGCATAGAACTCTCGACTTCCAGGAACAAAAGTGCCAGGCAGAAATACATTTCTATGCCCCTGGTGAAGCAGAAAAGGGGGTCAGAGGCAGCATTCTCAGCCTCCCAGCACAGGGAGGGCAGAACGGTTCTCAGTGGCATACCATTGTTACTGTGCAGTAAATTGCAATCAAAGAGGATGAATTAAAGAGGAAAACAGATCCACAGTACCTGGTTTTGTACTCTTCATTCGCAATTATTCTTGGACTGTGCCTAATGTAATTAGCATTACCAAATTAGGGAATACATTCTTAAAAATGTAAGAGACTGGAGGGGAAGAACATGACCGCACTCCACGCAAGACAGTATTCTCTTTCTGTTCCCCATCAGCTGTGCAGGTGCCACAGCTTCCACTGCATCCCCTTCCCATTTCTTGTGCACTGTTTTCCTATATATGCTGTAATTATTTTCCTTCTAATTCCTTCATGAGAAGCCCTCACAAAACTACTGAAGAGCAGAGAGGAAAAATGACAATCACTAGACAAAAAGTGCTGTAAAATACAAAGCAAATAGGCACTTCTATTCCCCTAATCTTTTTAAGTAAGGGAAATCTTAGGTCCTACATGTGAAGAATAGCAGGTAATATACCTTCAGACAGAAGTGCAATTTGAAGCAAATACTTTCCCTTTACTATAGTAAATTTTAACTCATCCTATCACAAGAGTAATCTTTTCTGTAATTCAGCATCCTCATTACAGTCGAGAATATTTGCCCTATCATTTTCAGAGTTATAGTCCCTATATGTCACACAGCTCATACCGTAACTTCTGTGTTAAGCCTGAGATCAGTACAAGCTTTTGCACAACTTCCAAAAATGTTACAATGAATAAAACTGTTCTTACACAAATAACCAAACTAAGCTCATCAAATAAAAATGAGAATCATCAACTCTCCCCGTTGCAACCAAGATAAATGTAGGAAGAGAACAAAAGGTCCAAGAAACGACAGTTTAGGTAGACTTCTAGGATTTCTTCTGTTTTTGTAATTTCAGGGGTTATTAGGAAATTCGATAAGGAAAATATTTGAAATCTGAATTTCAGTAAAAGAGGTCACAGTGTTCATTTACATTCTTCATGAGATGGTGGTGCGAGAATGAAAACCTGTGTAAAAATATAGCTACATTTAGTATCTGTGGTTGGCCCCCAAATAGACGATGACACGATTTTCATACACCTTCTTCATAGTTTTCTCAATTTGCTTCAAAAATACTTGTGGAATTCTCCCACATAAAGTGTGCACTGTATCCAGAAACTTAGACTGCAGAGGGTAGTACAAAGACTGGAAGAGATTGTCTTCAAATGGAAACTAAAGAAAAGAAAAAAGAGAATTATTAGTTTTCACTAGTTACAGAATGGCATTTCAGAAGTTTCTGTAAGATAAAACCTTATATAGGTAGGCAATGACTTGTCCCTCACCTTCCTAGAGTGCCATCAAAGCCTATCAACTTTAACCACCAGTCGGCTTGAGAGGGCTCGCTTGCAGAAAAGTTTGTCTGGGCATGTTACCCAAAATAGCCAGCTTCCCAGAAACTGTTATTTCTAGAGTCTGTATTTAAAGGAGGTTTACTAACCTAGGGATACTGTAGCAACACAGGTATTTTAGAGAGTGGAGTTATACACACACAATATTCAAAGTGGAAATAAGGACCTGTGTCTGTATGCAAGCTTCTGCCTTCCATGGGCCCAGAGGCACCAGGTGCTCAGGGAGGACAAGTTTTCACTGGCTATTTATGGACCAGAGCTGCAGTACCAGCAGGAAGGACTCCATTCCAACAATTTTTTTTCCCCACCTCCAGTATTACAGAAAAGCAATTTATCAGCCTTTTTGATTAGAAATTTACTATACTATGGAGGATCATTCAAATCACCTCAAACAGATGCATGCAGTAAGGCAGGAGAGGCCAAAGCAATTTTGTTATTTTGTGTCTGATGGGTATACATCAAGCACAGCTATGCTCAGCCTGATCTGCTGGAACAGCCACCCGGGTGACCCCGTTAAAGCAGTAACCTACACTGAAATAAAAGGACTGCCTCTGTCGAGATAGGAGACTTACATCACGTATCACTTCGTAGAGTGCCTTGAACGTAGGCTGTTTGTCATCGTGGTAGACACCTCTATTTCCATGCAGAATAGAGACGCCTTCTTCTTCCGCGCCTTTACAGTTGCTTCCGTACATACAGTGGTCAGGCCGGTAGTTCCACTGACATGGGAACACATAGAGACACTCTGCCAGCGTCGGCCAGGGGAGACGGGGCGAGGGGGAAAAGACACATCAGACGAGTTACAACAAATTAAACCATGTTTCTGTGAAAAAGCTGGGACTGAGGAGCTTTACAAATTTCAGTTACTTCTTTTGCAAATATCCCAAGCAGCAGCTAGACATAGAAGCTTCCTTTCCTCAGGGCATGACTATACATATCTCAGCGCTGTTAGACCTGAACTACCAGAAAGAGAGGGCAACACAAAGACTGGGTGCAAACATAAGCCAAGAGAGCATTTCACAAAGCTAAAAGTGACAAAATCAACCCCGAAGTATGCACCAGGTGGCACTACCCAGGGTCCTCGGCCCTAGCAGGAAGTTTCGGAGTTACAGAAACTATTAGGGAAGCACACACAGCCCTGCGGGTTATACAAAATCCCGAATCCTTCTGGAGACAGCATGGGAAAACTTGCAAAGCATATCCAGTGCTTGCTGCTGAAGCTTTCATTGAGGCTATGACAATTTGTTATAATGAGATACAGCAGAGCATAAGAGGTAGTGTATTTTATCCACAGACCTTCTGACAGTCATTAGTCATTAATTTCACAGGTCTAGGTTATTTAAAGATGAGCCTAATTTCTCAAAACAGCTTATAACTTCCTTTCTCCTACTGATTCTTTCTTTTTTTAAAGCTTTCTCTATCCACCCACAGTATTTGCGATATGCTTATAATAAATCACGCCAGTCCCTGTGACCTTTTTGCTTCAGAAACCGAACACAAAGGATCACTGCATGATGCCAGCAGGTCATGTCTGAAGCACTGAAAACTGAGTTCTTCACTTGGCCTTTCCCAGCTTCCCAGGAAGTCTGCAGCTGGTCCTGTGCAGTTCTTGAAGAAGCAGAAGAAAAAGTTTCTGAAACATTTCTTCCCTTAAGGCCTCTCTAGCAGCAGACTTCTCCAGAAAGCGTAGATTGTAAACAGTTTCCATTCGGTCCGAGTTATCACACACTCAGAATTGCTCCCCAGTGTTGCTGCAAGGGCAGGCAGAGCAGCAACGCCCGATCCAAACCCCGTTACAGCTAACGGGGATCCTTTCAGTAACCCTGAACAGATGTTTGCACGAACAGCTCATCAGCAGGTCACTCCGGGGAGAGGATGTCATCAGTGCTTACTGCCTTTCGTACGTCACTTGAGTATTCTTGATCTGCTCCTCACTGTGAGGCTTTGGTGCATTTTTTGCTGTCACAGCTGGACTCAAATTCCAGCTGCTCTGCGAGCCTTCAGATCCGCCAAACACCAGAACAGCCTTCGGAGTCGGGAAACAGGGTGCATCTCCTCAGGCCTCAGGTAACACGGTCCCGGGTGTTTTTAAGCCAATGCACTGCACCTATGAAAAGCCACCTGCAGCCGTCTTGACTGGTTCCTTCTCAGGACAGCCTCAACATTCCAGCAGTCTAAAACCTCGGGAAAGTCTAGTTCTCTGTTTTAATTGTATTCGGTTCTTTTGTTTTCTTTTCTTGTGCAGTCTGATGTTACGTAATCCACAAAAAATTATTTACCAGTTACAAGACAGACTATGGTGCAGAAAAGAGTCTCAGCATGTGGATTTGATAGAGAATGCTCTCATACAAAATTAAAATATTTTTGCAATCTTTGTTTTTTCCTCCATGCTCAAGTTAGCAACTTGAGTTTGACTTGACAACTAATCTGGCTTCACCTTTTTCCTCCTCCAGGAGACCCTATTCCCATAACATTAATTTCTTTTTGGAAATTAATTTCTGATTTCATAATGAAGATTTCTTCCACTTTATTTTTTTCCCTAGGATTGAGGGCAATACGTGGTGTACCAGGGACACTGATGTTTGACATCTGTCTGCAGTAAACAGATGTTAGCTTATTGCTTTGCTTTTGCTCTCTCCCTTTATTTGCTTGGATTTGGGTATATCCAATTACCTACCCTATGACTCCTTAGAGAAAAAGAAAAGGGAACAGAATAAATAAAGATAAATCCAAACTTATTCTGTTCTTTACATCACTTGAGGGAATACAAGGTCACACAGGAAACAAGGAAAAGCAAATAAGAATGTATACTCAGCATATTCAGGAGCACCAAGTAAGATTCTCAGCTTCTTTGGGAACCACGTACTATGCAACAGTTTTGAGATCCTTGAACTTCTCAGATGTTACTGGTTTTGGAAGTGCCTGAAGTTGTTTCTGTGTGATCACTGCGAAATACCTAAAAGAGGCTTAATTTCCAGAAGCTGTCTCAGCACTTGTGGAAAAAGCACACCCTTTTAAAATGAAGATGCCTGGACTTGCCAGTTCCTTGGATATACACACTCGCACGAGTACGACTCCAAGAGGAAAAGAAGGACAAACCAAAAAGCGTCACGAGTTGTTGATGGAGGCACTGTGGAAGAGGGACAGGCACGAATCAGACATGCCGTTTTGCTGGGCTGACAAGTACATACTTAGTGGTCACGCTGGTCCACACTAGGACAGGTGGGTTTTGCCATCTGTTCTCAAAGAACAAGGGTTTGCCAGATCTGAAGTCCTCCACAGCTCTCCATAGTCCCAGAGAGAGCAGAATACAGAAGAGTAGAAAATCCACAAATCTAAGCAGCAGAATATAGATGTCACCGTCCTGGTGCCTGCTGAGGCTGGATCATTCAGCTGAGAGGCTGGAAGCATCTTTCTCAAAAAGTAACTTTTAGTGAAGGAGTGAGAGTAGGGAGCACAACAGTTCCAGAGGAGATATTTCAATGGCTGTGTCCTTCTTCTGTTTATATTAGCTTTGTTACTCATTTGCATAAATATCAGAATTCATCTGAATTTCAGAACACCAGAGCATAGCTTTGGAGAAAGCTTGCCAATTTCACATTCAGATAAACATCTGAAACAAAAACATTTGTTGAGCTAGGCTCTGGTCCAGAGACGCTCTTAAGCACACATACAACTTGAACTTCATTCCTGCATTTGATCATTCATGTTACACCTCCTTATTTTCTCAGAATCTCCAGAAAACAGATTTATATATTCAATGGAAACAAGTCCAAGCCCTACCACCTGCACCACTTTTGGAAGTATTTTCATAGGTTGTAAGTCCTAGGTGCATTTACACATTAATTCATGCCAGAGTACACTATGCATATTATAAATAACAAATAGCACTTCAAAAAAAAATGTTCAAGAAAGTTTCTTAACACAGATAATTATGACTCCATGAATCATTACTTACCTGGGTTAAAGTAAAAAATTATATTTAGTAAATCCTGGTCTCCCCATGTAATGTAATTTTTGTACTTTTGGTATAATGGATATAACATTTCCTCCCAAGTCAAACCACTCGGTATCAAGCTGTTCTGCAGGGCAGAAAAACAGACGCAATGGGTTAATACCGTGAACAGTGACGTGATACACGACTCAGAGTGTGGCACCTGCATGTCTGTAAGTCTGCTACGCCATGTCAGATACCCAGATGGCAAATGAAGAACTGCCAGGAAATGTTAGACCTGGATAGGGTCGGCACAGCAGAGCTGACTCTGCTCTTGTTTATCTAGACAGGAAGGCGGTGTCTCCCGAGTAGCTGTGATGTCCGCTCCTGCGAGTCACCATCCTCCTGTTCCGAACAACAGCAGGGAGAAAAAGTGGCAAGGTGGAAAAAAGCAAAAATGCAGGGACAAGGTGAAAACTGAGTTATAAAAGCAAGGAAAAATACAGACTAAAAATTATCTTCCCTGGGAAACAGGATGTCAAGAGCAAGGGCTTTTTTCACTCAAGCTGCTCCTGTAAGGGTATAGGAAACCCCCGGCCATGACTGAGGAACAGAACTACTCTGGGCAAATAAAGTTTTTGAAGAGGTTAGAGAATATGTGCTCAATGAAACAAACTTTTACAAGTCAAGCTTTTCACAAAAGAGCGGAGATGTCAGAAAAAATGTTTCCATCTCATTTATATCAAAATTTATGGAGTCACTTGATCTGTAGCAGGACACAAAATTCTGTTTACAGCAGACACAAAAAATTACCAATTTCTCCAGATATTTATATCAAGCTTCCCAATTTTAAAAACAGTACAGTGAGTGCACTGAAGATCCTTGAGTTTATTCTTTCATGTATCTTTCAAGGGAAAATGAGATCTTGAAGAAGCCATTTTTACTACTCCAAACAGACTGCTTCATCTGCAAGTTCTCAGTGCTCCAGCCTCTTGAGGAAGTTTCACTTGTTTTAATAATCATTTTCACTGCAATTGCTTTTAAACTGTATATGCTATATTTTTCAGATTCTTTATTTTACAAATTTTATATCATTTTATACTAAGTTTTACAAGATGTGAAAAACACATAAATCATTAGTTTCTGCAACAGCTGTAACTCTTCTCACCTTGAACTGAGTGTTGCGTATCCGTGTTAAATTCATTAGCATCACTCCCGAATTGACTCCAGTTGTCCCATAATAGGGGTGACGGGCGAATCGACTATACCAGCCAATCTTTGGTATTTCATGTTCTGGGGCCATAGCCGCTAGCTGTGTTGAGTTGAACTCTTTCAGGATGTGCCAGATGTCATCGATGGGCCTCAGGAAGAGAACATCAGTGTCCACATAAAGGAGAGAATCCACATCCTTTAAAATGACCTTTTGGGTTTGCACAGTGAGGAGAGGAAAAGGTGAAAAAGAAACCAAACAGACAACATAAAGGAAGATTAATGGCAAAAGGTACTTTTATTTTAAACTGATAATTTGAAAGATGTTATTGACTTATCAGCTAAATGTAATTACACACAGGAACAATAGTTATCAGATTATTGGCTTGCTGGTTGTTGTTTGTTTTGGGGTTTTTTGTTTGGGTTTTTGTTTTGTTTTGTTTTATTAAAACTGCACAGCAAAACAGCTAGCCGACCACAGAGGTTGGATTCTAACCTTCATATGAAAGTCATCCACTTAGCTCTCAAAAAAACCCTGCAAGGCCTATTTACTATCAGTTCAGAAATTAAATGCATAGAATACATATTTACATAGCTTTATTAGTTCTTTTAAAGATGTGTCCATGCTATTGTACAAAAAACAATTAGCCATTTGTAGAAAACGCTGTATAGCAACAATTCTGAAAGGATTACTACTGAAAATGATGTACTATATAGTATCTTAGGAATCTGCTACTCTGTGTGAAGAACTTCTTCCCTCTGAGGGTGACGGAGCACTGGAACAGGCTGCC
>Ga0181612_144909_pt1 | contig 14997 bp, 14 predicted proteins | sample HoacroProtozoa21_FD_119630 | JGI IMG/M metagenome (GOLD analysis project Ga0181612, IMG submission 119630) | Hoatzin crop microbial communities from Cojedes, Venezuel. Combined Assembly of Gp0051906, Gp0051904, Gp0051908 | reverse complement strand
ACCCGAACCGCTGCATCGGCTGCGGTATCTGCACCACCAAGTGTAAGTTCGACGCCATCCATATCCACCGCGAAATCCCCGAAGCTTCCGTCATGTCCAACAACGACGACAAGCTGAAGATCGTCGGCGCCAACGTGGCCAAACGGTTCGTCCGTCTGAAGAAGGAAGAACGTGCGGCCAAAAAAGGCTGATCGCATCCCGACATAAAAAAGACCGCTTCCCAACCGGGAAGCGGTTCTTTTTTATTCTTCTTCCGGTTCCGGATACGGTTCCAGGACCGGCTTGTCTTTATAGCGGAAATGGTTGATGAGCAGCGGGATGCCGCCGGCCAGAAAGAGAACGGCGGAGATCAGAACGGAGATCCGCAGATTGGTGTTTCCCACATACAGGCTGTCCGTGCGGAGGTTCTCCACCAGCATTCGCTCGAATCCATACCAGGCCATGTAGGCCAGGATGATCTGACCGCGGTATTTGCGGTGCTTCTGGAACATCCGGTACAGAAGGAGAAAGCCGATCAGGCACCACAGGGATTCATAGAAGAACGTCGGGTGCACATACTTGTCCGGGGAGACCAGCAGGCCGTGCTCCGCGAAGAAGTCCTGGTGAGTCGTGATGTACTCCCGGATTCGGGTGGACATCATGCCCCAGGGCAGGTCCGTATTGGTGCCGAAGGCCTCCTGGTTGAAGAAGTTGCCCCAGCGACCCACCGCCTGTCCCAGCAGAAATCCCACACCGGCCAGGTCCAGCCCGTCCCGGATGTTGCTCTTTTCGATTTTGCTGGTCAGCCAGGCGCCGACGATACCCAGAAGGACGCCGCCGTAAATAGCCATGCCCCCGTCGTGGATCCTCCAGATCTCCGAAAGGTTCTGGGAGTAGTAGTCCCAGGTGAAGGCCACGTACATGGCACGGGCGCCGATCACACCGAAGGCCGTGCCCCAGATGACCATGTCGAAGACCTGGTTCAGGTCGATGTTCTGTTGGCGAGCCAGTCGGGTAATGGCAATCAGTGCCAGCAGAAATCCGAGAGCAATGAGAACACCGTAGAAGCGGATCGTGATTTCATGACCCGCCACCGTAAAGTCCGCCAGGACGGCCGGGATGCTGAATCCCCGTTTGATGGCCTTGAAGTAGACAACGGTGTATTCGCTCATGCCTCCTCCCCCTTCCCGGGAAGGATGACGGACAGGGCACTGTATTCCTCGTTCAACTGGTGCTCCAGCTGCGCCTCCACTTCCTCGATGGTCAGGGTGCGGTAAATTTCGAGTTCGTCAAACAGGCGGAAGCCTTCGAACTCCGCGGAGACCAGGACGTTGGCCAGGTCCTCAATGTCGTTGTAGTCCATGATGGACTTGCCGTAGTTCATCTTGCGCAACCGCTCGAACTCTTCGGGGTCCAGGCCCTCCGCCTTCACGCGGCGGACCTCCTTGCGGATCTCTTCGGCCAGCTTTTCCGGGTCGGCCGTCTCCCCTTCAAAGAGGATGGCGGCGTAGCCGTATCCGGTGAAATATTCGAAATCAAATCCGGCGTTGACCAGGCCGTCGTTGAGAAGCCGGTTGTAAAGCGGCGAGGTGTCCCCGGCCAGGTAGTCGAGGATCAGGTCGGTGATCAGCTTCTCCCGGAGCGTGCGGACCGGGGTATCCCAGTGTTCCTTGAAGCCCATGGCCAGCACGGGCATGGAGACCGGGAAGGTCTGCTCCACGTAGGGGCGGACGATCTCCACCGGCTCGCCATAGTCGGCCCGTTCCACATAGACCGGGTCTTTGACTTCCAGGACCTCGTCGGCGATCCGCAGCACGTCCTCCACCGTGGTGTTGCCCGCCACGGACAGGACCATGTTGTTCAGATTGTAGAAGTTGTCATAACACTCGTAGAGCAACTCCGCCGTAATGTGCGAGATGGATTCCACGGTCCCCGCAATATCGATCTTTACGGGGTGATTGTGGTACAGGCTCCGGAGCAGGTTGAAGAGCACCTGCCAGCCGGGCGAGTCCTGATACATCCGAATCTCCTGGCCGATGATGCCCTGCTCCTTTTGAACGGTGGCCTCCGTGAAGTACGGATGCTGCACAAAGTCGATCAGAATTTTGAGGTTCTCCTCGAAATTGGAGGAACAGGAGAACAGGTAGCAGGTCTTGTCAAACGAGGTGTAGGCGTTGGCGCTGGCGCCCGTCTTGGCAAAGCGGGCAAACGCGTCCAGTTCCTCACTCTCGAACAGTTTGTGCTCCAGGTAGTGGGCCGTGCCCTCCGGGATGGCCCGGGCGTCCGAGCCGCGGGTCTTGAGGAAGGTGTCGATCGAACCGTAGTTGGTGCCGAAGACGGCATAGGTGGAGGCGTACCCCGGTTTGGGATAGACCACGATTTTGAGGCCCGAGGGGTGCTGGATTTCAAAGTAGGAGTCGCCGAGGACCTCGTTGCGGATCTCCTGGACCGGATAGGTACTCATCCTGCAGCCTCCTCTCCGTCTTCCATCGTTCCATACAGCATGTAGACCGTGTCCAGTGTGACCCGTTTTGCTGCTTCCACAATGTCTGCCGTGGTCACAGTCTCATAACGGGCGCTGAGGCCCTCCGGTGTCTCGAACACCGGGTCACAGATCTGGGCCGCGGCCCAGCCGTCGATGTCACCGGGGGTGTCACAGACCGTGCCGTAACTGTCCGCCAGCGCGCGGCGGGAGTTGGCCAGGTCTTCCTCGGTCACGTCCCCATTGGCCATGCCCTGCAACTGTTTGTTGATCTCTTCGATTGCCTTTTCGGCGTTTTCATTTTCAATGCCGCTCTGGACAAAGATGATGCCCTTCTGAGCGCGCAGCCGCGCGGCACAATAGTAGCAGAGGCTCTGCTTTTCCCGCACGTTGTCAAAGCAGCGGGAGTAGGTGCCGCCGCCGAAGATATCCGTCATCATCCGAAGGGCCGGATAGTCCTCATACGCGTTCTTCAGGCCGGCCCGGTAACCGAGGACCAGCTTGCCCTGTTTGACCGGCTGTTCCTCATTGACGCGGCGGACGGTCTCCGCCCGCTCGATCACTTCGCTGCCGGGTTCTGTCAGTGGGCCGCGTTCCATGCTGTTCAGGCGTTCGGTAAGCACAGCGGCCACCGAGCTGACATCTCCGCTGCCCACCACGTTCAGTTGCATGCGGGCGGTTTTCAGGACGCGCTTCCAGGTCTCCGTCATGGACTGCGGCGTCAGGGCTTTCACGCCTTCGGCTGAGCCCAGGGAGCGGAACCGGTAAGCTTCCTCTCCGCACATGATTTCAATGCAGCGGTTGAGGGCGTAGACGCGCTTGTCGTTGATTTCTCCCTCGATCCGCTCCAGCATCAGGCGCTTCTCCCGCTCCAGGTCGGTTGCGGAGAAGACGCCGTCTTCGAAATGCGGCTCGAAGAGCGCCTGGCACAGAAGTTCCATGCACTCACACGGCAGGTCTTCGCCGTCCAGGGCAAAGCGGCGGTCGATCATGGTCATGGACAATCCAATCACCTGGTTTTCGCCGATTTTGAAGACGAACGGACTGAGCGTGGCGCCGTAGAGCTCCGCCAGCCGCTTGCTGAGCGAAAGCGTGTCTGGATACGCGGCGCACGAGCGGCTCAGAAGATACGGCAGCACGGCCTGGGCGCTCCGGTCCTCCCCCAGCGGAAGGATCAGGTAAAGGGAAAGCTTGCCTGTTTTGAACCGGTCCGTCTGATAGGTGCAGACCTTGAAGCCGGGCTGCACTTCACGGAGTTCAAATTGGTCTTTCATAGCGGTCTCCTAATCTATAAAACATTAAGTTTCATTATAGCAAAAAGCCGTTCGGGATAAAAGAGCAACCGCTCGCGCCGCGCTCGTTGACTTGCCCCCACGCATTTGTTAGAATTTGGGGCGAAAAGGAGTGACTATATAAATGACGGACATTCAATCACTCAAAGTCAACGACCGCGTAGAGCTCTACGCCATGGTCAAGCGCTCGGAGGTCAAGACCTCCTCCAAAGGCAGCAAATACCTGGACCTGGTCCTCGGGGACCGGACCGGAGAGATCGACGCCAAGTACTGGGACTACCAGGAGGGCGGCACCCCGGACTACCCGGCCAACAGCCTGGTGAAGATCCGTGGCTCCGTCAACGAGTTCCGCGGGGCCCTGCAGCTCCGGGTGGAGATGATCCGCCCGCTCCTGCCCTCGGACCACGTGGATCCGGCGGACTTCGTGGCCACGGCCGAGTACGACTCCGAGGCCATGTATGACGAGATCATCCGGCTCGCCCAGGGATTCCGGGACGAAGACCTTAAGAACCTGCTCCTGGCCATCTATGACCAGTATCATCAGGAACTGCTCACAGCGCCTGCCGCGGTCACCCTGCACCACGCCATGCGCGGCGGACTTCTGTACCATACCCTCTCCATCATCCGCCTCTGCCAGAAGGCGGCCGAAGTGTACCCGCAGATCGACACCGACCTGCTGCTCACCGGCGCCGCGCTGCACGATATCGGGAAGATCATGGAGATGGACACCAGCGAACTCGGCGTAGCCTCCCAGTACACCACGGACGGCAACCTGATCGGTCATCTGGTCCGCGGTGCCATTGTCGTGGACGAAGTCGGCAAGGAACTGAACGTGCCGGCCGAAAAGCTCATGCTCGTCGAGCACATGCTGATTTCCCACCACGGCCGTCCCGAATACGGCGCCGCCATGGTGCCGAAATTCCTGGAGGCCATGGTCCTGTCCAAGATGGACGAACTGGACGCCACGGTCTATGAGATCAACGACAACGTCAGCAAGACCGACCCGGACACCTTCAGTCCACGGATCTGGTCGCTGGATAACGCCCGCCTCTACAACCACGGCCGCGTGGACCACACCGAACCCCGTGCCAACCTTCTTCCGGAGGACAAGCAGTAATGGAAGCCAACACCTACAACGCCGGAGAGACCACCTCCTGGACCGAGGTCCGGATCACGGTCCCGGGGGACCAGATCGACGCCGCCGGGGACATCGCCCTCATGACCGTCCCCTACGGCATCTACATCGAGGACTACCGGAACCTGGAAGAGGACACTCTGGAGATCGCCCATATCGACCTCATTGACGAAGACCTCCTGGCCAAGGACCGCACCCACGGGATCATCCACATCTATCTGGACCCCGGCGAAAACCCGGGCGAATCCGTGGCGTTCCTCCGGGAACGGTATGCGGCCGCGGGAATCGACTACGAAATTGAAACCCTCCCCTGCAAAAACGAAGACTGGCAGAACAACTGGAAGAAATACTTTCAGCCCATGGAAGTCGGCCAGAAGCTTCTCATCCAGCCCGTCTGGGAGGACATCCGTCCCGAGCAGGCCACCGACCGCCTGGTCCTGAACATTGAACCCGGCCTGGCCTTCGGCACCGGTTCTCATGACACCACCCGTCTCTGCCTGGAGACCATGGAGGACTATGTGACCCCGGGCGCCACCGTCTTGGACCTCGGCTGCGGCAGCGGCATCCTCTCTATCGCCGCCCTGCTCCTCGGCGCCTCCCGCGTGGAGGGTGTGGATATCGATGAGATTGCGGTAAAGACCGCCCGGTCCAACGGAGCACTCAACGGATACGCCGAACCGGAATACACCATCCACTGTGGGGACATGACCGACCAGGTCCACGGGACCTTCGACCTGGTCGTGGCCAATATCGTGGCCGACATCATCGTCCCGTTCTGCGAATCCGCCCGCACCTTCCTGCATCCGGGCGCCCATTTCATTGTCTCCGGCATCCTGGACACCCGGGAAGACGACGTCCGGAAAGCCTTTGCAGACAACAGCTTCCAAATCGTGGAGCGCAAGCAGAGCGGCGAATGGCTTTGCTTTGTATTACAGTAAAAACAGCCCTGTAAAGTAGGAAAACTTTACAGGGCTGTTTCCTTGGAATGCGTATCGGCCACAAGTCCCAAAAATGGCGAAACCACGTTGTTTTACTCCAAATCCCGTCGTAATCTGTCTGCAAAATTCGAACAGCAGATTCTGATTTGGAACCATCGGGCAACTGATCCGGGGTCAAGCCACAAAGTTTATAAGGTGTCGCCCAAAGCATTGTGGAAAACTCCGGGAACCCCGTTGTTATGCGGTTTTTCAGGGTCAAATTTCTTCTTTTACAAAATACCGGTTTTATTCGGTTTCCGCACTTTGCACAGGTCGATTGTCAAAAACTTTTTGTGCAAAAAAGGGACAAACCGCATCCCTACTGGCTTCCCGGGATCTGTTTCGGTTAGCAATTGCAAACCGAAATCCCTTTTCCATCGATTTTCATCGCCAAAAACGCCTATGTAAAGTCAACGGACTTTACATAGGCGTTTTTCCTTTATTGATGCCATTTTCGTTTCCAGTTGCGCCACCGCAGGGAGAGCGGTCGACGGCTCAGGATTTCCAGAGCCTTCTCCACATGCTCATCCTGCAGACCGGAGAACTGGAAGTCGGTCTGAACCCAGTACGGGGTAAGTCCCGCCTCCTCCCAGCGGAAATCGGCGTCGTCCAGGATGACGAAGCTGTCCACCGGGCCCGGATACGCATCCAGCCAGGCACGGATCTCTTCCGGGCGGGTGCCCAGTCCCAGGACCGGGGTCTTGTCCAGAATGTGAAGTCCTTCCCTGCCCAGGGTGTCGTTCAGAATCTCTCCTTCGGCGCCGCACTGTTCAGGGTCCTTTTCCCAGCCCCCGCGCCAGGAAGATGTCAGAACGATTTCCGTCTCCTCCCCGGCCCGGCCCACCAGGTCCTTCAACCGGCGCACGGCGTCCGGGTCAATGGGAGCTTTGGTAATGTCGTCCATCGTCTGCCAGTACTGCAGCGAATCCAACACGCCATCCACATCCAGAAAAATGATATTCATGGCCTTAATCCTTCGGACGAAGGAAGAAGCGGCCGGAAAGCTGGTCGGTCTTCATGGCGTTGACGAAGGCATTCGGGTCCACCTTTTTGATTTCCTTCATGACCAGTTTGCTCTCGTCGCTGGAGACGACGGAGTAGATCATGCTGCGCTCTTCACCTTCGTACATGCCTTTGGCGTCGATCTCCGTGGCGCCGTGCATGGTGACGCGGTCGATCACTTCCGCCACTTCTTTGGGCTTGTTGGTGACGACGAACAGGGTGTTCTTCTGGTACCGTTTGTAGCTGTTCTGAATGACGACGGTGCTGGCGAACTGGAAGATGATGGAGTACAGGGCACTGTCCCAGTCGATCAGGATGCCGTCGAGTAAAAGCAGCAGGGCGTTGAATGCCAGGATCACGTTCCAGCCATCGATGCCGGTTTTCTCGGTGATAAAGATGGAAATGAAATCGGTGCCGCCGCCGGTGGCGCCGGCGAACAGACAGATGGATGCCGCCAGGCCGCCGATGATGCCGCCGAATACGCTGATCAGCAGGACGTCCCGGGTGATGATATAGGCCGGGATCAGATCTGTGACGAAGGCTACCGTGAGAACGGAGACCATCGAAAAGAGCGTAAATTTTTTGCCGAGTTTGAAATAGGACAGGATGATGACGGGGACGTTAAACAGCAGGTAGATGGGGCCGTATGGCAGAGAGATGTCCCAGAACTTGGAAAAGATATGCTGCAGAAGGATCGTCACACCGTTGAATCCGCCGGGGATCAGCCCGCCGGTGTGGACAAAGGTCCGCAGGTTGACGGCTGTGATCAGGCCGGAGATAAAGCAGAGCAGGATTCGGACGATATCCCGTTTCCAACCCGTTTTCGGAAGAAGCTGTTCACTGCTCAAAATTGTGCCTCCAATTAGTAGGATTATGGTCTTATTTCTCGAAAGATTTTCCCTAAATCAGTTGCACATGATAACGCAAAGCAGAGTGGAATTCAAGGGGGTTTTTCGAAGTTTTCGGGAATTCCGAAAACGTTCACAATTTGCTGGCCAGTTGTCCGGCAAATCCTGGCCAGTTCGACCTTTGCTTGTCTCCCGCGGCCGGCTCTGTTACAATGTTTTTTATAGTGAAAATGAAAAGAGGACCCCTTATGGCAAAGAAGCAGTACTCCCAAGACCCGAAAATGAAACGGCGGCGGATGATCACCCTGGGGATCGGTGTTTTTCTGATCCTCCTGGTCCTGGTCATCTTTATCTCCTCGCTCGTCTCTCACCATAAAAAGAACAGTTCCTCGGAAGCGGAGGAAGTCCAGGTGACTACGGAAGACGGCAAGGTGACCACCAAGGTCACCGGTGCCCCGGCCTCAGCCACCATCCTCAGCAGTGGAGACTATCTGATCCACAAGGAGATCTTCGACAATTCCCTGACCTCCGACGGCACCTATGACTTCAACCCCATCTTTGAATACGTCAAGGATGAGATCTCCGCGGCAGACTACGCCATCTGTGACTTCGAGTTCACGGTCAAGAAGGATCCGGAGTACACGTTCTACCCCACCTTCCAACTCCCGTACTCCTCGGTGGACCCGCTGGTGAACGCCGGCTTCGACATGTGCGTCATGGCCAACAACCACAGCGCAGACGGCCGGGAAGAGAGCATGTACCGCACCCTCAAGGTCCTGCGCAAGAAGGGGTTGGAGACCACCGGCACCACGCTGGATCCGGACGACAAGAACTACGCCGTCATTGAAGTGAACGGCATCAAAATCGGTATCGTCAACTACACGTTTGGCGAAATCGCCTCGGACGGTTCCGTCTCCCTGAACGGCAACGCGCCTCTGGACGCCACGGCTTCTCAGTGCATCAACGTGTTCGACGTCAACGACACCGCCACCCTGTACACCAACCTCCAGGAGGCCTATGACAACATGCTGGCCGACGGCGCGGAGGCCACCATGGCCTTCATGCACTGGGGCAACGAATATCAGACAGCCGAAAGCACCCAGCAGGACGAAATCGCCCAGAAACTCTGTGATATCGGCTACAACGCCATCATCGGCGGCCACCCGCACGTCATTGAGCCCACCGCCACCCTGACCAGCAGCGTGGACGGACACAAGACCTTCTGCATCTACTCCTGCGGCAACATGGTCAGCAACCAGCGCCAGGAATACATCCCGGAAGCCAACGGCTACACCGAAGACGGCATCTTCGTCTACACCACCTTCACCCGGGACGAGGAGGGCAACGTCACCCTGTCCAGCGTGGACTACACCGCCCTCTGGATGGACAAGTACACGGCGAACGGCAAAGAGAACTACCGTCTCATCCCGCTCAGCAATCTGACCGACGCCTCCAAGTACAATCTGTCCGACAACTCGCTCGCCAAAGCCAAGGCCTCCAAGGTCCGCACCAACGCCCTCGTCCAGGAAGGCGTCCGCGAATTCAACTCGTAATCCTCCTATTTTAAAAGCCGCCCGTTCGGGCGGCTTTTTTGTTATTCTGCATCGTCTTCCGCGCCGGGGAGAGTCCCGGTAATCGAGTAACAGACCCACTCGGCAATGTTGGTGGCATGGTCCCCAATGCGTTCCAGATACTTGGCGATCATGAGGAAGTCGATGGCGTGCTCGCCATCCTCCCCGTGAGCCAGTTCATTCACCAGATCCTGCTTGATTTTTTCAAACCAGGAGTCCACGATATCATCCTGACGGATGACTGCATTGGCACCGTCCAGGTCGTTTTGAACAAATGCTTCCACGGCGCGGCCAACCATCGAGACCGCTTCTTCCGCCATCTTCTTCAAGTGGAGTTCGCTCTGGTTGGAGGTTCCCTGCAGGCAGCGGGAGATTTCGGCAATATCGGCGGCCTGATCCCCAATCCGTTCCATGTCCGAAATCATGCGCATAGCCGCAGAAACTTTGCGTAAATCGGAGGCCACCGGATTTTGAAGGAGCAACAGTTTGATGCAGAGGGACTCGATATCCCGCTCCTTGTGATCGATTTTTTCCTCCAGATAATTGGTCCGAGCAATCAATGAAGGATCCTTTTCGGTCAACGTACGAATCGCCGTGGAGATAGCCTCTTCGCAACGGCTTCCCATGGAAATCAGGTCGTCGTGAAGTTCGTTCAGTTGTTCGCCAAACAGTTTTCTCATGGTCAACACCCTTTCTTCTTAGCCAAATCGCCCACTGATATAGTCTTCCGTTCGGGGATCCCGGGGATTGGAGAAAAGTTGCTCGGTCCTGCCAAATTCAATGACCTCACCCAGCAGGAAGAACGCCGTGTTGTCCGAAATGCGGCCGGCCTGCTGCATGTTATGCGTGACTATCACAATGGTGTAATCTTTTTTCAGTTCGAGTGTCAGATCCTCGATTTTGGAGGTAGAGATTGGATCCAGCGCCGATGTCGGTTCATCCATGAGAAGAACCTCCGGGCGAATGGCTAAAGCCCGTGCAATACAGAGCCTCTGCTGCTGTCCGCCGGACAGGGCCAGGGCACTCTTTTTCAGGGAATCCTTGACCTCGTCCCAGAGCGCTGCCTCACGAAGGGTCTGTTCCACAATTTCATCCAGTTTGGCATGGGCCCGAACCCCGTGCGTACGGGGCCCATAGGCAATGTTGTCATAAATGCTCATGGGAAATGGGTTGGCTTTCTGAAACACCATTCCCACCCGGCGTCGCAGATCATTGACGTCCACACCATGGTAAATATCCTTCCCGTCAAGGAGAATGTCTCCGGTGATTTTACAGCCTTCCACCAGGTCATTCATGCGGTTGAGCGACTTCAGAACAGTCGACTTTCCACATCCGGAGGGACCGATAAAAGCGGTAATCTCCTTTTCCGGAATTTTCATATCAATTCCTTTAATAGCATGGAACTCCCCGTACCAGAGTTCCATGTTCTTCAGTTCGATTTTGGTGTTATCCGCCATTCGCCATCAGCCTCCTTGCCAGAATTTTAGAAAGAGCGTTGATCAGGATCACCATTGCCAGCAGAACAACGGCGGTGGCATAGGCCTGATCGGTATACAGACCTTCCGACATAAGGCAGTACATGTGGACGGCCAAGGTGCGGGCCGGATGCAAGAGGTTTCCCGTAGCGGTGGTCCCCGTTCCGGACGTATAAATCAGCGCCGCGGTCTCTCCGACGATCCGTCCGGTTGCCAGAATGATTCCGGAGAGGATGCCCGGAATGGCCGTGGGCAGAAGGATGCGAAAAATGGTACGCAGACGTCCGGCACCGAGGCCAAAACTCCCCTCTTTATAACTGACTGGGACTGCCAGAAGGGCTTCTTCGGTCGTACGGATGATAACGGGAAGAACCATAATGGAAAGCGTCAGAACGCCGGCCAGGATGGAATATCCCATCCCCAGAAAAAGGACACCGGCCAAAAAGCCAAACAGGCCGTAAATAATGGACGGAATCCCGGACAACGTCTCATTCGTCACGCGGATTACTTTCACCAGTCTGGAACCCGGTCGGGCATATTCCACCAGATAGATTGCCGCCCCCACGCCGATTGGGATCGCAATCAGCAGAGTCAGAACGGTCATATATAAGGTGTTGAAAATAGCAGGAAGCATGGAGACATTCTGCGCATTGTATTCCCAGGCAAACAGATCTGGTGTCAAATTTGGAATTCCCCGCACCAGAATATAAAGAATCAGAAACAGGACCACGCCACTTGACAACAGTGCTGCCAGGTGGATAAAAAACCATGCCGCAGTGGCTCCGGGATGCTGCCGATAAGAGGTCCATTGTTCGGAGAGGTGCTTCATCATGCCGAATCTCCTTTCCTTGTCACTGCAGAGAAGCTGAGGTTGATCAGAAGAATAAAGACAAACAGAACCACCGCGGTGGAAATCAGAGCATCCCGATGCAGCCCTGCGGCATAGCCCATCTCCAACACAATATTGGCAGTCATGGTCCGCACGCCGCTCACGATACTGGCCGGCATCACTGCCTGGTTTCCACAGACCATAATGACCGCCATCGTTTCCCCAATTGCTCGGCCAATTCCCAGAATCACACCGGCCAGAATGCCAGACCGGGCGGCTGGAAATTTGGCACAGAAGATACTGCGTTCTTTGGTGGCTCCCAAAGCCAGAGAGCCCTCCAGATACATCGGAGTTACGGCGCGAAGTGCAGATTCTGTTGTCGTAATAATCGTTGGCAGGATCATGATTCCCAGAAGAATGGATGCGGTCAAAATCCCTTTGCCGCTGTTGCGCAGCACGTCCTGAAGAAGAGGCACAATAACGACCATACCAAAGAATCCAAATACAATAGACGGGATTCCCGCCAGAAGTTCCACGGCTGGTGCCACGACCGAATGGATCTTGGGTGTGGCATAATCTGCCAGATAAACCGCGGTCAGGATTCCAATCGGGACGCCGATCAGTATGGCGCCGGCGGTCACATAGAGACTGCCCAGAATCATGGGAAAGATCCCGTAGATATTCTGGGACGGGTTCCAGGTCTTTCCCAGCAGGAACTGCAGCGGCCCAATCTTCCCAATCGTGGGAAGCCCGTTGGCGAACAGGAACCCACAGATCAGAACGACTGCAAGGACCGAAAGCAATGCGCTGATCAGGAACAGGACCTGAGCCAGAGATTCGCGAACCCGGCTCATGCCTGGCTCACCTCATCCCAGGAGGACAGGTTGCCCAGGTAGATTTGTTTGACCTCTTCCGACGTCAAGTTGTCGACGGGGTTTTGGGCATTGACAATAACCGCGATTCCATCTCTGGCAATGGCCGTACCAGTGAGAGCCGCTGCTTCCTCGTCTGTGAGGTCACGGGAGGCCATCCCGAAATCCACGACCCCGTTTTGGGCGGCCTGGATGCCGGCCGTGGAACCGTTCTGCTCGATGCTGATTGTCACGTTCGGATTCACTTTTTTATAGGCATCTGCCAGGGCCTCCATGACAGGGCCGACCGAAGTGGAGCCTGCAATCGAAAGGTTCCCGGAGACCTGTGTCGCCGTATAGGGCTTTGCCTCACCGACGCGGATATAATTGTTCTTTTCAATAATGTTCTGTCCCTCTTCGGACAAGATGTAATTCAGAAAATCCTGAGCCGGTTCAGAGAGGCTTCCCTCGCGGAAAACCACGTTAAAGGGTCGGGAGATTTTATAGGTGCCGTTGTTGATGTTCTCCACGGACGGTTCGACTCCGTCGACTTTAACAGCCTTGACCTGATCGACCAGCAGCCCCAGCGAAACATAACCGATCGACTGTTCGTTCCCTGCTACGGTCTGGGTCATAACCGCAGTGGAATTGGTCACTTCTGCGGATGCCGTGGTGGCATCGTTCTCGCTGGCATCGACGATTCCCAGAAGCTCGGTAAATGCGCTGCGAGTTCCGGAACCGGATTCCCGGGAGACGACATCGATAGTTCCGGTCATGGAACCGTCTCCGGATGCGGCCTTTTTGCCACCGCAGCCGGCAAAAGACGACAATAGAATGGCAAGCATGCCCAGCACACAGATAAGATTCATGATTAGTGTAGCGTGTTTTTTCATGATAAACTCTCCTTTTGGAATGACTGCCCATAGGGCCCAGGTTCACCTTACCGCGGAGCTGTAAAATCCAGAGGTCTGTTCCCGTAAAGACTCCGCAAAGTTCTGTTAAATTTCCGTGAGCGGCGGCTGTAGTTGACTTTAATAAAAGGGTGATTTAAAATGGACGGGAACTGCGAAGACGGAGAGAGTACTTTCGCATGGTCACCTTCAGAGAAGGGCCCCCCGGCTGAAAGGGTCCCGGTGAACGGCGGAACGAAGACCACTCCCGAGCAGCGGCGCGAAACAAGTGCCGCCGGACTGGCCCGCGTCAAAGGGCTTTATGAGTGAAATCACAAGGTGGAACCGTGTTGGAAAACCAGCACCCTTGTCGGAAAGCATGTCGCTTATCCAGCAGGGGTGCTTTTCTCATTTCATTTTGAAGGAGTTTTGTTATGAAGATCATTGATGCACACGGCGTCGTCTCGGAGTGCCCGCAGGACGAGGAGCTTCACGTTCTCCGTCACTCGGCGGCCCACATCATGGCGCAGGCCATCTCCCGCCTCTGGCCGGAGGCCGACTTCGGATTCGGTCCGGCCACGGACACCGGCTTCTATTATGACGTCGATCTTGGGGATGTAAAACTGACCGAGGAAGACCTCCAGAAGATCGAGGACGAAATGCGGAAGATCACCAAGGAGAACCTTCCGTTCAAGTCCTACATCCTGCCCCGCAACGAAGCCATCCAGCTGATGAAGGACCGTCACGAGAAGTACAAGGTCGAACACATTGACGACTTCGACGAGGACACGGAGATCTCCTTCTTCCAGCAGGGCGAGTACATCGACATGTGCTCCGGCCCGCACATCACGTATACCAAGGCTCTTAAAGCCTTTAAAATCACTTCTACGTCCGGCGCCTACTGGCGGGCGGACAGCAACAACAAGATGCTGACCCGCGTCTACGGCGTGGCCTTCCGCAACAAGGATGAGCTGGCCGAATATGAGCGCATCCTGGCCGAGGCTGAGAAGCGCGACCACCGCAAGATCGGCAAGGAAATGCAGCTCTTCATGATGGTCGACGAGGGCCCGGGCTTCCCGTTCTGGCTGCCCAACGGCATGAACCTCAAGAACGCCCTCATGGACTACTGGCATGAAAAACAGGCCGAGTACGGCTACCAGGAGATCGAGACCCCGACCATCCTGTCCCGCAAACTCTGGGAGACCAGCGGCCACTGGGAGCACTACAAGAACAACATGTACACCACGGTCATTGACGACGAGGACTATGCCGTCAAACCGATGAACTGCCCGGGCGCCTGCCTGGTCTACAAGAGCCAGATGCGTAGCTACCGGGATCTTCCCATCCGTCTGGCGGAAGCCGGCCATGACCACCGCCACGAACTGCGCGGCGCGCTGCACGGATTGTTCCGTGTCCGCGCGTTCACGCAGGACGACGCCCACCTCTACGTCCGTCCGGACCAGATCACGGAAGAGGTCACGAACGTCACGCATCTGATCACAGACTACTACAAGCAGTTTGGCTTCCCGTTCAAGGTGGAACTCTCCACCCGCCCGGAGGATTCCATGGGCAGTGACGAGGACTGGGAGCTGGCCACGGAAGGCCTGCGCACGGCCCTCGACTCCATGGGCATGGAGTACACCGTCAACGAAGGAGACGGTGCCTT
>Ga0181612_114419_pt1 | contig 14997 bp, 13 predicted proteins | sample HoacroProtozoa21_FD_119630 | JGI IMG/M metagenome (GOLD analysis project Ga0181612, IMG submission 119630) | Hoatzin crop microbial communities from Cojedes, Venezuel. Combined Assembly of Gp0051906, Gp0051904, Gp0051908 | reverse complement strand
CTAACACTGCAGAAGACTACTTTCAGCTGGAAATTTTTTACTTGGGGAATTCTGAACCTGTATTTCACACCTTGTTGCTATCTCCGAATAGCGCAGAAGTACGCCAGCTCAAAAACATTTACAGACTTTCAGATTTTAAAGACCATTTGCGAAGACTGTGTTTGCAGCACGCCCTACTTAAACCAAACGCAGCTTCTCTTGCAGCTCTCTCGCCTCGTGCTAGAGACCCCGGGCTGGCTCCTCTGCGGCTCAGTACCCACGGTGCTGCCGCAGTACGGCAGGGACCCCCCACCCCACCCCAGCCGTACCTCAACAGCGGGTGCAGAACGCAGGCTTGCTGCAATGCTGCATATCTAGAAGCTTCTCTACCCTTGGTTGAGGCCTAAAACTGGTCAACACCTCCAAAATCACTTCGTGTTAGTATGTTTAAGATAGATTTTGACAAGTCTGAGTACACACGGAACTGGCACTAGTTCATACAGCCCCTTCCAATAACACCCAGCAGTGCGTTTTCAGGTGTGCCTCATTCAAAGGTGAGAATAGCAACTTTGACGACGTTTTGTAAAAGCAAAATACCATGTTTTTCCCACTGTATGAATATAGAATATACACATTTGCATACTGCATGCAGTAAGAGAAATAATCTCCTCAATGCAATCTGAAATTTAAAACTATTTCTTACATCTTATTCTCCAGAGCTGTATTGTTTTTCCTCTAAAAATTATTAAAGCAAGATGTCCAACTAATTTTAAGGATGGTGAACAGCACCAGGCACTTGGTTTCAATTTCAAATAAACACATTTGACTGCAACCAAACACAATTTGCACCTCCCCCCAAGATTCCGCATACTTCTATATTCTTTTTCTGAAATGGTACCAACAAATTCTGTAACTGCATTTCGCTGCCTCCACCCCGACACGGGAAACACACTGGCTTTCATCCGGCCAGGCAGGACCTGGCTGCTGACCACAGCGACCACCCAGCAAAGCAGCAACCCTCTGCAAGACCTGCCGGGTACGAAGACACTGCTGGTAAGAAAGTCTCTGAAAATCAAGCATGGCATAGCTCCAGCTATTACCAAGAGACATGGAAATTTCTACATTTCTGATATTCGAGCCAGATGAAATAGGAGCAACACTAGCAAACTTCACACATCTCTAATCAGCCTGCCCCACCTGTGTAATTAGCTCTGACGCATATGCAGACTCACAAGCTCGTGAAAGTTTGAGAGCAGAAGGTGCATGGCTAGCCACGCAAATCAAAAAAGCAAGGGGAAAAAAAAAAAAAAAAGAAGATAACATTTTGGGCTCCATTTTCTGAAAATGAACCATTTTCTGGAGACATCTTCTCCAGAATCAGCATTTCTGAAGTTGAAAATTTACTGTGACAGAAGTGTGACAGCAGAAGGCTGTGCAAGATAGCTGTTAATCCAGGTTTACAATCCAGCCCTTGCTGAGAGCAGTGCCCATGGAAGGAGCTGAAGGCACAAGGGTTGTGGCAAGCACCGTGCTGGTAACGGGTAGGAATTTGGGCCACACTACTGTCACCACCTACATTATTAAAGCTTAATAGCTTTCAGGCTAAGCTGCCTTCCTACGCTCTGTTTTGCCTTATCAAATATGACAAGATTAGCACTACACGAGATGCTGAGTTGACAGCTTTGAAGACTGGAACCTGCTCTCTGCTGCTGGGTGAGGACAAACCGGGCAGAGGCAACAAGAACTTCGACACTTTTATCCTCAAAAGTGGAGCAGGACCGGGACAGAGCAGGATGCGCCAGACAGGGAAGCTCAGCTGCTGTCCCCTGCTCAGCCTCCAGCGCCCGAGCCCCGGCAGGGATAGTGCTGACAGCAGTCATTAGCAACACTCGTTAGCAATGGGCAAAGCTTGCTACAGGGAAGCAGCCCAGCATTCCCAGGAAGGAGCAATGGGAATCCTATACATTCTGAATACCATAACACTTATATACAGTAAGCTAATAACTCCAAACCAGGCTAGCATTTTTCACTTGGTGAAGACTCCCTTCCCCACATTCCCCAACACCCAAGACAGCAGAAATCCCACGCCAAACACACCCCGTGGTCTCCAGCGCCCACATCGTCAAAGCTAGTGCTATTTCCCAACAGACTTTCATTCTCTGTTAAGTGAACTGAAATGTTTATTACAATTAAACTCTTCTTGGCCAGAATATATCATAGGACCATGAACATCTTGCATACAGGGTTTTTCTTAAAATTAAGTTCACTTTCGCTAAATATGCCCCACCACTTTCTGCTCTGGATATTTTGGGCAATTTCCATCCTGCTACTTGGTTACCTTGTTGGGCCTCGCTCCTGAAAAACTGGAGACTATAAGCACTCTCCTGTGAGCCTAGAAGTGAGCCATTTTCATTCCAGACAGACAGTGAGTGATGTTTTAAATTCTGTTCATCCATTTTTCTTAACCGAATTTTGCATTAGTAAGTCAGGCGAGTGAAACATCCAAACGCTGCCTCTTTGATGGGTGTAATGGGCTATGCAACAAAACGAGCAATTATATCCTCTCCTCCAAAATCTATTTTAAAGAAATGCTACATTCTGCTCTTATTTGAATTTATATAAAATACAAAATCAAGTTCATTCGGATCCCTCCTGTTTAGAGTCCCCTGAAGAGCCCAGTCATCTGTCCAGAGTCATATGCACAAAGAAACTATGTTCTTGCTTCTGATTTGAAAAGACCCTGATGTAAAGATGAATGGACCTAACGGATTCACCTCCTGCAAGAGGAAAACACGCCAGTGACAAAGTGACGTTCTGAGCACACCTCTAACATATCAACTGCTGGGTACACCGAAAGCGAGTAACTAATCGGGAGATGGTAAAAATCAGTATTACAAGCTCTTGCACAGCAGTGGCACAACTTTTCTGCAGGGACAATTAAATAAAACAGAAAAAGAGAGAGACTGCTATTGCTTCCGTAGATTTTTCTAATGGTCTTTTTTTGTGTCATTCATTATCCCTATTCCTAATTTTACAATAGTAACATTAATTCAATTTTCAAAACTGTTTACAGCTTGACACTTTCCACGCTAAAAGACGACCGAAGTAACGAAGCCCGGTCTGTCGCTGAGCAGGAAGCATACAGTATATATGAAATGCACCCCCCCGATCCCCTCCACTCCCCCTTCACCGAGTTAGTAAATGCTTGTGAATAGAGCACTGGAGGGAAGTGATGCAGTAATGCAGAGGGAAGAGAGGGAAAAGCATTAACACTTTCAAGAGTGACGAAGTTTTAGCGATTACTGGGAAGTCAAATGAAATGTTCAAGGAGATCATTGTTCAAAGAGAGCATAAGGAGCAGCCAAAAAACTTACACACTGATGTCTTCTGGTTATTGTCCTTGCTTGGCATTAGCTTCACCCCTCTGGACTTCAGTTCCATTTGCTTTTTGACTACAGAGACAGATGTAAAACAAAGCAAAGACAAGGAAAAGATTTAGCTAAGCATTACAGATTATTTTCAAAGAAAAAAAAGCAGCAGCCACAGTTGTGCAGCCCCCCATGCAGGATATCCTGCACCTTGCCCCCACAGCCCAGCCAGCCCATCCCGACCCCTCAGCACCAGGAGGGTCCCGGGCTCCTTTCCCGTGCTAGGTCTGGACTCGCGGCCTGGGGATCTGAGCCCAGCTGACCCAGCTGGAACGTAAGAACGGGGCACACAACCCCCACCCCTCTGTAACCATCCGGGTTTGATTCACATCCTAAAAACGGGAAACAGACCACAGGGAAGCTCTACAAAATTTCAGGGATCCCGAGAGTGAAACGCTGAGCTGGCGTCACCCAGTGTTACTGCTGCAGTTACCCCATCAACACATTACACAGTAAAGCCATTCCCTGCTTCTGTGGGAATACAGCACTCAAATGAACACCCCATTACCTAAAACTGTACACCTGATCTGCATAAATACTAGACTTAAAAAGGCAGTAAAATAGCAGAAAAAAGGGCCATGGGAAAAGCACACTGTCGGCTAAGAGAAGTATAAACTCACAGACCCACTCTCCCAGCCACAGGCACACCAATTCTAAAATCCGCGTGGCGACTCTAGCAGAGGTCCTGCTGCGACCACCCACCTCCCCGCTCTCAACCTCACCCAGAAGATGAGGGAACACACGAGGGCAGCAACAAGATTGCCCCCCATTCACCCACCGCCAAGAGGGTCCGGCCTTCGTCGCGGTGTGACAACGGCCACGTAACTGCCCAGCTATTTGCTTTTATTATCTGGACTTGGCTGTCACGGAGCTGCGCTCTACGCAAGAGGGGGTGGCACAAAACCCACCCTGTCAAAACCATCCGGATGCCGGCAGAGAGAGACAACGGCTTCCAGCAGCACGCACACGGGTGTTTCCGACTAACACACAGCAGAATGTTTACTGGCATATTTGAAGTTAACATGGTTAAAGAGCAACTTCACAGCAGAAACCATGATGTTCGCATCACTCTACAGAACCCTTTTCTGATGAGCCAGTCCTCGTCTACGGAGAAAACCAGTCCACCCTGCACTTCAAACTGCTCTTTTCTTGTTCTTTATCTTGTCATACTTTCGTCCCCAAATTAGCACATTTCTAACACAAAGCTGTCAAGAAAAATTACCGATGTAACTAGCAAGTTTTTTTTAATCATGTTTTGCTGGCTTAAAAAAACCTGAAACTGTTTGTAACATCTGTTTGCAGGAGCTTCAGACAGGGAGATGTCAAGCGTTATTCCTTGAAGCTCACCTAACGCCGTGCTCTTCCGAGCTAGATGCTAGCTTGCAGCTTTTTGTTCATCATTTGGTCACAGCTTTTGCTTTCTCTTTAAATCAAGCCGTTATAACTTCAAACTGAGTTCCACATTAGCTTAAAAATATTCACGAAGAAAAGGTGATGTTGTTCATGTCTTTCTTACTAGTATTAGTACCTTTACTCTGTTGAGGGGGGTTTGCCTTGTTTTTTTAAGAGAAGAAAAATAATTAACAGCACACCACTTTCAAAGCAAATCCAACACACCCTTGTTCCTTCTGTATCGCTATCCACCTGCAAACGCCCGAGGAGAAAAGCAGCAGCAGGTCTGCGACCGCCCGGACAGCCACGCGCTGCTCCAGGCCACGGCGCGGGAACGCTGCGGGACCTGCAGCCTGACCTCGCGGCCTCTGACCAAGGCGCTGCACCAAGGGACCAAAGCAAGGACACAGGGTGACAAAAGCTAACACCTCTGCGGCAAGGCTGGAACCTATTTCTGCCTCACCTGGAACAGCGACAGCTTTAAAACACAGAGGAGAAATGAGAGGCTGGACTGAAGGCCACGGCCTTAGGGGCTGCCTCGCGTGCTCTCTTGCTCGCGTGTAACGATGCCAGCCCTCATCTGAGCCGGGCTCCGGCTCGGGGCAGCCACGGATAAACACCCTGCAGCGAAATACCAGGTGGGATGTGGGAAGAGTCTACAGGGTCGCCCTCGCAGGCGCTTCCAGCACAGCAGAGGGGTCACAGCTACCACGATGCTCTGGGCGAAGCCCCCGGTGAGCGGGAGCAGCCACCAGCCCGGCTGCACCCACCTAAGGGCTCCTCCAGCGGGAGAAGCCGCGTTCCCTCTGCCCGCGGAGCCGCCCGGCGCTCGGCCGGCCCCGGGGCTGCCCAGAGGGGTGCCCAGAGGGGTGCCCACCCGCACGTGGGACCGCGCGGCTCCGCCTGGGGCTCGCCGGCCTCGTGCTGCTGCCGCAGCGCCCAAACCGTCCCCGGGACAAAGCATCCTCCACAACACCGCAGCTAACGGTTCTCTGGTGCTTTCCAAGCCAGTACGGGGATAACCTCATAGGCACAGCCAATATTCCCTCCCAGTCAATAAAATACAGTCAAGCCCAAGCATCTAAGGCTAAATTTGAGCTATTGCAGGATGTACAATGGCTCCTGACTTGGCAGTATCTAATTCAGCTCTCTGAAGTGCTCTGGGGCACCATCAGTAAGAGCGGCTTTATAAAAATTATTTCCATTTTTATATTCTCCACAACTTCCCCTGCAAGTTACTTTACACCATCACCAGCGAATGTTTCTGCTGGCCGCACACAGCAAGCCCAGGTCTGGTATCTCTGCTTCCCAAAGCAAGCCTGCAGCCATGAGCGACGAGCAGAGCTTTCCACCCCCAGTGTAGGCCCCACAGACGCCGCGTGGGTGCTGACCGCGCAGACGGGGCAACGCACCCCTGCGAGGGTCAGCACCTCCCATCAGGGCACGCTGGCCGCCGAACCACAGCACCACGGGCCAGCAGAACGCGATCGGTACGGAGAGCTCACGGCTCCGACGCGCCTGGGCCTCGCACACAAGCGCAAAGCTTTGGAAGGACCCCCTGCACAGCAAAGGCTCCCCCGGATTCACTCCTGCCCTCCTGAACCCAGCTAACAGAGCCCTGCTCCAAATCTCTGCCTAACGGAACGCCGAGCTTCAAAACACCCGGCAGGAATGGAAACCAGCAGCAGAAACCAGACGCTCGTTACGAAGGGACAGTCCTAAAATACAGAGGCTGAACGGCATTACCCACGGCGCACACATGCCCCTGATCGCATCGTGGCTCTCTCAACAACAACTGATGAAGAGAGACCACTATACACCCTCCTCTTCATCCTCCATTTTGTTTGCGACATGGAGACAAAATGACGAAAGTCAAGCTTTACAAATTACTCAATTTAGGTTAGAACAAATCAGAATACAATAGCACTTGTTTTTTTTAAAAAATAAATAAAAAAACATTTCTCCTACTTTATGCCCTCAAAAATCTGGTCTATAAAAATCTATAAATTTGAACGTGGAGCAGCACTACAAAGGACTGTGTCAGGATAATTGAACAGAAATTCCTGTTTTCTGCAGGGTTTTGCTGCTCGCACGTATCTGATGGATCTAATGGAATACTCAGTGTCCTGTCAAATCTGAAAGATGACATTACAAAGCTTTTCCAGCAAGCAGGCAGTCTGGGGTGCTTCTTTTAAACTGTTTCATGTTGCTCTAAACGAGAATTTAAGGAGACATTTATTTATTTTTAATTTGGAAAACAGCATTTCAGCAAAAATCTATTCCACGAACCTCTGTTCCCCTTGCTGGGGGATTGCTATTAAACACAGACTTGCCCGAATCTCTTCCTCCTGCCGGGGTGCCCCAGCGTCAGCGGGATATCGTGGCAGGCTGCTCACAGGGACTCTTACTCAAGCTGGAGGTGAAGCGAAACACGCTGAAACGCAACCATTTTGCAACTCCTCCCTCCCTCACACCCTCCAGCCAGCCCGAGCAAGGGTGCTTTAGGGGTCGGAGCCTGCGACAAGCTCCAGAATGTTCCTGTCTCTGCTTCACTCTCAGGATTGCCCAGGAGACTCCACAGCTCGCACAGCGTAAGCTACGACCCCTCTGCAGCCCAGAGGTGTGATGCAAGATGAAGATAGGCAGATCTGCCAAAATTAAGCATATGTATTTATAGCTATCTACATATCCTTAAAAGCCATTTCTGTGGTGCAGTAGAGCAACAGATCCTTCGTCAGAGCTCATCCAAGGCGACGGGTCTGCTGGTATTCTGCACTGTGCCGCGGGCTGAAACTCGCCCACATTTATCTTTTTACCTGAGGCTGGAGGACAGCAGGGGAAGGGAACGGGGCGGGGAGATCAATAAAACACGCAATTATGTGTTGGTAACAATCAGCTAAAAAGCAATTTGGGATCCAGTTTATGTAATAAACTATGTGGAGAGATGGCCTACAGCAGCCAGAGCATTATTTAGACCTGTTGAGCAACATTTTAAATTCAGCAGCTTTTTCACTACCTCACTTCCAGCAGCCCCTCGCTGTGCTGACAGAGGGGGTGACAGTGGAGCCTGGCTGCGCGGCCACCGCTCCCCAGTGCGGCCCTTCTCGCTTGTTTTCTGACCGCTGGCAGCTACGTGACACCTTTTTGGGAACGAAGGCAGAAGGAGAGGGAGGAAGCAAAAAAGGTCGATGCACCAATTTCTCTAGGGCCCCTTTTCTTTGCTTTTACGGGGTGTGGGGAAAAAAGCGTTTGAAGAACACAAGATTCACCTGACATAAGAGGGAAATGGAAAGGGAAAAATACTTTAACACTCCCTGGAAGGGAACAAATCTACTGTATTCAACAAAGAAAACCTGTATACAGGCTGATTGTATCTAACCTTGCTTTTCCTCTCATAAAGAGATTTCCAAACTAGGGCATGGATTAGAAAGAGCTGAAATAGAACATACAAAGGAGGCGTTCTGCTAAAACTGAGTATCAATGTTAAACAAGCTGGAAGGGAAATTATTTTCTTACAGATTATCAGCAAAGACAGATACTGTCTCAGAGGACATAGGATATTAATAAATGACGTATATACAGGCCTTTCAAAAACAGACAAATTAGAGTCATCTTAATCCTCTCTTCCCTTGGACAATCCTGGGGTCTGCTTCATCTCTACTCCTGAAAAACCCAGCTGCTCTACTGTATAGGGCTTTACATATCCTATCTTGTATGTATTTATCTCCATTAAAATATTTATGTTCAAACAAGGTTGTTCCTACGAAAAGGGTTACGCTGAGTTTTTTTGAAGTTGTATTGGTATCTTTAATGCTCTATGGACACAGGTTCCATTGACTGCAAATACCCTGCCTTTATACCAGGGGTTTGGGGTTTTTTTTTGTTTCTTATTTTGTTCAAGTATTGAAATCTTCCCTAACAGATGGAAAGAACCCAACATACTCCACAAAAAAAAGCAAGCTTGTGAAGAATGAGTGTCAGATTCCCTTTGCCAGCTACACAGAGGTCCTGCTTCAATGCCATTTCAAGAGCACATTTTAAAGTTCATCTTTTAAACACTCAATACACAAAAGCACAGTTCATTATATCTAACAAAACAGTTTCCAAGGAGTATGCCAGATTAGAACCCCCTGACGTTTATCTAATCAGAGGAAATTATAACATTAATCTTTACTGTTCTATTTAAGAAAAAAGGATGATTCAGACAGGTGTTTTAATAGAAAGCAGCAATCATGACAGCAAAGGAAAATGCCGTATCAAAAGCCATCAGCTGCACGCAGTTGTCTGTTATACAGAAACAACAAAGGCTTTTTTCTTATAATTTAAAGCAATCTACATGTTGAAGGAAAGCAAGGGAAGTTAAATAACTGTGGTGATTCATAAAGCAAAGTCCATCCTGAGGCCATGCCAATACTGGTAAGGCTAAACAAACAGGGCAAGTTCATAGACTTACTGAAAGAAACTCCTCTCCCTTTCTCTTTGCTCCTGTTAGTGTAGGGCTATGGTCCTTTCTCCCCAAAGTCCTGTTTCTTCCTCTTGAGAAAAGCTACTGAACTACCCTGACAAACCTCTGGAGAGTGGATGAGGAACTGGATGTCATTCCGGCTCCTTCCCTGCTTCGTTGTCTCTCTCTCACTAATCCTGCCTCAAGCAATGCTACACCACTGCACCCACCAAGGCCTTCAAAGTCCTCCAAGTGTGAAACACTCCTACGGAATCCACTCCAGCCCACCTCTTCGGGTGACCATTTGGTCCCAACCCTGATGCACTGAACTGCAGTCAGCCACGGCTGCCTACGAACCTCAGAACACAGCAAGGTCTTTTCTCTGCTTCCCTCCTGTGCTAGAGCACTTCCTCTCCCCCAGCAGCACCTCAAGATCCCAATCCTGAAATCATCCTCGGAGAGATGACCAGTCAATACAGGACAGTTCACACCTCCTTCCAAACAGGCTTGGTGTGGACACAGGCACAGTCACCGCGGGACTGCCCTTCGCCTGCTGGCACCCTGTCTGTATCGCCATACCCCAAAACTGCAGGTAAAGGAGCATCTGCTAACGAACCACACACTGCAAATTCCTTTTCCCACAGCTCACAAGCGTTTGTGCTCCCAACAACTGCCAACAGTCGCTCTCCACACGACAACGCCTGGATACCCAGCTGGAAATGAATGTTAACAGCATGCAGCAGGACCACGCAGGAAGTCAGCTGCAGATTCCCAGTAAAAAAAAGTAGTTTTGCTAAACACACCGTGAATAGTGAGACCGAGCAGTGAGGATTTACCTTGATACTGGGCACTGAACCCCTTCTGCCTGTGGTTGCCATCTGATGTGAAGTGAAGCCGCAGCCAATTTTTACTGCTGATAACCGGGGCAGGCAAATTCATTCCAGTAAACCTGCAAGAAACCAACCAAGAACAGCCACATGTTATTTTGACTGTGACTGACACCACAAATACCTGTCCTTCCAGGCAAAGCTCCTCCTGCACGAATGGAGGAAATCCTGAACGAGTACCATATGCTCAAAGAAAGCACCCCATGCACCCCACGGCTGTTTCTGCGCTTACATTCCTTCGCTCGTCTTCCCACCCGACAGCTACCCATGTGTGATTACAGGGGTTTCTGTCCCTTCCTTCCACGGCAAAGGGTGCAGGGGGCTGAGCTGGGTACTCCAATGTCCAGGCAAATGACACGGGTCCAACTGGACAGCCTAGAGGCTCCAGTCTTCTCCTGCACCGCAAGGAGCGATCGGAAGTACGACATAAAACCATCTCAGCAGACCTAAGGTATGCAAGATGAGCTTGGCTCTCAAGCTTATTCAGGTCGTGTCTTCATATTTTGTTAACCCTACTAAAAGAAAGTATGTTTATTTTAACTAGGAAAGAGAAAGGATTGCAAGAATTTTCTTTTACTGGAAATCGCCAGCAAGAAGCAATGATTTATCGCAACCTGGAGAAGATTACAGCCATCAAAAACGAGTGGAAAGCTCCACAGCCCATTAGCAGTCCTTCAGCAACTGTTCTCTTCATACCTCTTTATATATATATATATTTTTTTTTTCTTTAAGTATTATGCTGTTTGCTTTATTAAACTCCAGATCATAATTCTTGGCTGAGTTGTCACATGCCAAGTCTTCGTCCGGAACAATGTTTACCTAAGTCACAGCACCCTTGAATTGAGGTATATAACAGTCACATTAACCACGGTAAGGAGAACAACACTACCATGACAAAAGCTATTATGGAATCCTATTATTGTTAATGAAAGCCCATTTCATCTTTTAATCATAGACTGTCACTTGTTTAAACATTATTGGCATTCCAATACCTATGCTTTTTTAGATGAAGGTAAAGGGATCCTGGAAATCCATTCCACTCAAAAGGATACTTTGGATTTTATTACTATACATTTTCAACAGCAGAAATGATAACCTAGAAAATATTTTAGGTCCTTCGCTCAGCTAACACCTCCGAAGGTGAACTTACCTTTTTCTAAGGCGAACAGCAGGGAGCCAGGATGATACTTGGCAGCGTATTTATTAATGGTAGATGAACTGCAACGCAATCCTGCTCTACTTGTTAATGAAACCGCCGGGATGATTATGCTGCATAACTAATGCATCTCCGCCACCTACAGCACAGACTTCAAGCCTTATATTATCTTGTGGCTGAATTCTGCGTAATTATGAAGCATGACTGAAAACATTCTTTACACTGTAAAATTGTGTAAGATTGTTCCTGCTCATTTCGCTATTGATTATTTTCATCTCAATTTTGCAGACTCTTTTGAAATACAAGGTGTTATAAAAATGGCTTCTATATGGCATTCTGCCTTGCTTGGATAACTGAAAGACAGCTGAACCAATTAAACCTAAAACTTTCTCAAATAACTAAGTTCAAACAAACATATTTTGGGCTGAGATCAAACACGGAATGCCTAAAACCCGTTCTGGGAAAGTTACTATGGCTGGTTGTTATGACAACATGTTTAAACTTAATACTCTTACCCCCAAAGGCTATTTTATTATTCATTCTGAATCAACAGTCAAACTTCTCATAAATAATCTTCAGGTACGCATAGCCAAATTTTACTTTCATAACTGTGGAGAGCCGAGTAATTCAATTGCCTGATACAAGAACTAGAGAACAATAAAATTAACCTGCCGGAATGAGGCAGAATGTCACTCTCCTGTGCCCCAGTCCCATTTTTTTTAATATGCATATCCTTTTGACAAGCGGATTCAGTAGGCTGCAGACGAATAATCTACTCACATACACACTTCGGTTTAGGGACGTGAATACTCCGCTAGTAACTTCCAAGGATTTCGCACACATGAAGTCCTAGAATTCTACCAGCTGAGTGAATTAACAGTTTGAAAATCAATTAGAAAAATTAATGGATTGCACTTCTTGCTACCTTTGCAATAGCATAAATAATTGCTGAAGGTAAAAGCAGGAGTACAGAAAAATAATTAATCATAACCACAGTGCTTTGCACACACTTTACATGGCTTTAAAGAAATACAGAAGATTTAGGGTGAACAAAAAGAGTTCCCTGAATTTCCTGCATGGAAATTTTCATCAGCACCATATGTCGTTTGCTTAAGACATTGACAGCTTTCTGAAAGGGCTAAATCAGCCAAGAAATCACTATCAGGTCCTCATTTCCATACACACCACTGCTCAAACTCTCAGCACACAAAGAGACTGTGGATTCTCTAGGGCTCTAGTCTAACAGACTCCTTTTTTTCCCCTTTTATCTTCCTGTCCCTTTTCTTTCTGAAGCTCAGCAGCTCATTGCTAACGCCAGGCTGCAGGCTGCAGCATTTGGAGCAGACATTTCAGATCCCCAGTCCTGCTGGTCACTGGCATCCAACTTGGGGTTTGCACTGAAGCAACAACTGAGACAAACCAACCACGACGGCGAAGAGGAAGACGCTGCTTCCTTTTTCACACACCCCAGGCTAAGCTAAAACATCCCAGCGGCAGAGCATCTTTGCCAAGCGTCAGGATCCCCAGTGAAATCACTGGGACAAGCACATGGAAACACACCATGCAACATGTGGAAGCATGGTTTTTGGTGTTGAGGTGGGTTTTTTTTAAAAATTGATTCCATTTAAATGGTGCCTCCTTAATAGAATTAGTTCAGGAAAATAAAGGACTTATTTTTTGATTAGCATAATTTCTTGCAGAGATATAATTTCAGTCTCTGAATCTGCACTGAGCTCCAGTCCCCCTCATGCACCCCAAGGAGGGAAATCTCTATATGATGCAAAAGGAACACTTGATCTGTGAACACTATTGTTCCTCCCAGCCCCACGGCAGTTGTAAACCTACAGGCACCGAGCACTTCATGGAGGAAAAAATCTAACCACCCTTTCTGCAGCGCTGAAGGCGGGAACATGCTAGAAGGTGCATGCTTTAATGCCAAAGCTGCGCCTTCTCCCGTTCCACGGGACTGAGCCAGCAGGCATGCCACCTCACGCAACCAGAGAGACACATCCCAGCCTTCCAACTCCTCTTCCCCAGCAGCCACCACCGCGTCTGCAGGTGGGCAATCGCAGGATGAAGTGTCCATTCCCACTGAAACGCATCTTGCCCAGCACCAGACTGGATAGGTGGGCAGGGACAGAAACGTTCTGATGGATGAGAAATAAGATGGCACTTAATGGAAAACATCATGCTTACCTGCAGTTAACGACTAGCTTTTCACCATAAGGCCCCCACAGGTTTAAAATAATCATTAGGAAGCATGAATGGTTAATTGATAATGGAATATTTAATTACAGATAAACACAGTTGAACTGAAGCAGCTGCATGGTCTTTGAATGCAAATGCCCTGGGCTGCTGTGGACGGATCTCGACTGAAATGGGAAGGATGCTCAGCAGGCAAGAGTCAACAGCAATCACGAAAACCAGAGACACAGCCCCAGTCTCACGCAGGAGCTCGCAGCGACGTGGCCGTGCACGGGGCTAACGCCAGGCAGCACCCATGGGCACCGCAAGCCTGCGGGCAGAGCGACAGCAGCCCGAGGCAGAGAGGCAGGCGACGCCGGCTGCGACACGCTGTCGGAGAGGACACAGCGCACACAATGTCTGTACTGCCAGCTTCCCAAGGTCACTTTATTTTTCTTTGTAAACCCAATGCTGCCTTGCTGTCTTCAAGAAAAAGGAGGAGCTACATTACAGAGACTTACAAATGCACAGAGCTAATTAAACGAAGCTGAAGCTCCTTTCCATTCCCCAGCACACTTCTGTACTACATTATGTGCTCTGAATTTTCAACACCTACCATTAGCCCAACAAACGACTGCATTTCTAACAGCCCAGTGAGTCATGAAAATAAAAGCCCTTCTATTTTGGACCTCTGCCACCATATTTTTTAATATTCCAGACTTTTCTTTTTTCTTTTCTTTTTTTTTTTTTTTTAATAAGTCTATTAGCAATTTGCAAAACTTTTCAAGGCTCTGTATGTCCATTTCCCCCTCCTCCCCTCTTCTTGCCGCCGTCACCAGGAGATATGAATCACTTGATTAAATATTCAGCTTCCTGAATATGGCAGCATGTTAACAGAAATCCAAGGCTTTGGAATGACTAAGTAGCCATGTAAGAACTGTTTTTAAAGTAAAATCAATAATCATTACTCACAGATGGGAATTCGGTACCCATTTTATATTAAGCATCATTTTAATCCTGGGGTCACTTGGAGAAAGAGATGAACTGAGCTTCCACCCAAACATTTCATTTCCAGAGCTTTGCCCTTCCGAGTCAGGAGGTGACCAGGGAGGATGCAGAGGCCAGGGTGGCTGGGTGAGAAACAGACTCGGCTCCTCAGTCTCCCTGGCCTGGAGACTGAGATTTGCGAGAGGAGCCTTTCTCTGAATGTCATTTCACCCATGCCTGGGGCTCTAGGGGCAGCTGGGTCACTTTGTGGTTGAACGAGGTCAGTGGAACAGTTTATTTACATATATTTATGCTCAGGATGCATGTCCCAGCTGTTTATTGTATCCCCATGGCAGAGAGGACTACCTTCAGAGATGCCCAACACACAGACGACAAGAACTAACACTGCGATCGCAAGCGGTACAAGAGCTAGAGAGGAAGAGGAGCATGTCAGGCACTTTCTGGGTTTCCAAGCAGACTGACCTGCCGTGGAAGCAGGCATGGTGCAGCACGTGAAGGTTTCCTTCTGCTGTAGCAGGT
>Ga0181612_100243_pt1 | contig 14997 bp, 7 predicted proteins | sample HoacroProtozoa21_FD_119630 | JGI IMG/M metagenome (GOLD analysis project Ga0181612, IMG submission 119630) | Hoatzin crop microbial communities from Cojedes, Venezuel. Combined Assembly of Gp0051906, Gp0051904, Gp0051908 | reverse complement strand
TTCCATTAAAAAATAGGGTTTAAAAAGTGTTTCCAAACTTCTTTTTTTTTTTGGTTGTTTTTTTTCCTGGGCCTTTTTTTTTTTTCGTGGGTTTTTTTTTTTTTTTTTTTTTTTTTTTTTTTTCCCCTAAAATAGAGTTGGAATGCTGTAAAATAATGCCATTTTAAAATAATTTTTTCCAATTTTTCATTTTCCCCTCTGAGAGTCCATTAGTGTTTAAAGCTGTCCTACAACCTTCTCTCTTAACCTGCAAACTGCACTGGTACTAAACTGATTCTCCTATTCAGCTTAAATCATTCTTTGTAAAAGAGGTTTGATGCTTTAGTGTTTGTTTTGAACTGGGGCCTCTCTAGATAGCTGTGTTTAACTGGAAGTGTGTTGCTAGCTGTGTTGGAGGTGTACAAAATCAGCTTAATTTCTGTAGTGTAATTAAATTATGAATGAAACCTTGCTAATAGCAATTTGTCATGCTGTTTGCCCTCATCATTTCTGAATCTTACATTCTAGATAAAAGTTGACTATGGATTTTTTTTTTTGCATCTAGTCCAAGAGTGTTTTTTCTATATGTCTTTTTTTTGTACAGAAGTCATAGATAAATCCTTCCTGAATTGTGCATGCTACCACAGAAGCATGACTTTGTGAGTGCATACAAGCCACTGCATGTATCTCCATCAGAGCATGGAATTCATTAGAAGAAAAGCCTACACCCTGAGGAAATCAGTCTCATTGCTTGTTTTATTTTCTTCCTTTGTCCTTTTATGCATGCTTCTCTACATATCAGTAAGGCTGCAGGGACTGCCTATTGATTGGATCCCACTTAGCTACTCCCTACAATCATGGAACCCCATTATAAAAGGGATTGCAGAGATCCAGGGGGGCTGGGGAAGGTGGAGCTGGACAGTGTCCTGGACCTGCAGGTTGACAACAGACACCTCGGAGCGAATTTCTGAACTGTACTGTGGTTTGGAGTTGGTCGGAACAGTGCAACTAAATATTTCATGGAGGCTTTGTCTACTCAAATTATGGTTTTGTTGGGAAGGCTTTAGTGGTCTGGAGAGTTTTGTCAATCTCAAGTTTTTAGCCTTTTTCAAAGAGGAGATGGACATTTTGGCATTAACCCTGTCTTGTGAAAAAAAAAAATAAAAAAATCACCAAACTGGTGCCTCAGTCTCATCTGGAGTTGCCATAAAAAAAAATTGCGGTCTCCTGAATGGATTGTCCTTGATTTGGAGGACAGTAATAATTTAACTCATATTTTCCTTTGCTAATCCTATGAAAATGCTTGTGGAATTAATTGAAACCATACAGAATGAACAAAAAACCAGACGTTATCTCATGATCTAGTAAACTGAAATTTCCAGGTTAGACTAAATTATCTTGTCAAAATAATTTTTCTTGGGTAGAGGAACATAGTTCCAATTCCTATTAGTGGCTCTTAACAATTTTTCCTAAGTTTAAACTGCTACAGGTCTTGATTGTTTTCTTTCATTTAAGTTCTTTGCTTAGCAATGATAAATTTTATTTGGGTTTAGATGTAAACATAGCAAATCCTATGTGTGCCATATGAACTGCCAGGAGACTTGTCAATGTTTCTGTAGGGACTGCTGTTACATTATAGAAAGATTTCTCCATATTATTTCATATTCCACAGAAAAAGTATTTTCCCTAACCTTTGTAAATTTAGCAAAAGCTTGGACTTGTTAAACATGAAGTTTTAGTTTTGTGTTTGAGTACTGCCCAAACCAGAAGACTGAATAAAAAATGCAATACATCGAGGATCAAAGTAGGACCTGGATCTCCACAAAAATTGTTGTCCATAGATTGTAAGGATGTTTTTTTTTTTTTTTCTGGATGAAGAGTGTAGAGTATTTTACTGACTGTAGGCATCAGGATTTGATAAAAACCACTTGAGCTTAGACAGGTGTGACTTAAAACAACCGAAGTGGATGTGGCTGGAGTACTCATTATTCCTAGGTCTTCAGTGCCAGAGCCTTTCTGCCTGTCAGTGGAGTGAATAGGGCATGGAGAGAGCCAGCTGCTATTTCTGTGCTGTGATCTGCAGCAGACTGTCTTTTGTGCTGGAGCTCCGTAACTTGGAAACGACAAGCGTGCCTGGTCTCCATTTCTAGCGAACCACAGGGTGTGGAGGAAATGTCACTCATCTAATGTCTGCTCCAGCATTGCTGGGGGTTTCTCTCAACTTGCTGTAGAAGTGCTCTGGGACACTGCTGTCACACTTCAACCCCTTTCTACGACTTAGTGGATTTCACTGCTGTACATTTTTTTCTCTTCCCCCTCCCCCCAATACGTAGAGTTCTATAATTTGATTTTTTGGGTGGGGAAGGCTGCACTAGGAGAGAATACTGTCAGGAGAAGGTGTGCATTGTGTGATAAGAAGCACACAGTCAGCTGTGCTTTATTGTAACAAGCAGCTTGAGCACAGAAGAGGGAAGCTGGTCAAACTGAAATGCTGTGACTCTTCAATGCAGTCAGTAACACAAGAACAGAGCTCAGGCAATCACACTAGCTGATTACTCTGATCACTGTCTCTCATTCAATAATGTTATAAAGTGTGTGAGAGGGGAAGGTCTTTCTAAAACTGGTCACCGATAAGGGCCTTTCCTGGCTTGGAAAAAAATGTTTTGAAGGCAGTATGCTGTACAGAAACCAATTGAATGGAGACTCGTCTTTGTCACTTCTTAGCCTGTGAATGTGTGTTTTCAGTTTTGCTGTTAAGAAAGCATCTCAACAGCCTCTACCAGTCAGACTCACAGAACTTATGCTGATTGCAGATTTAAGAGTTTTATCTGCATTTTGTGAATAAGAGTAATACTTGATGTATTCAGAGCAGCAGCTTTACTTACTAAGATCAGCTACACTACAAGGAAGAGGATTATAATTCATCAGCTAGTGTTCACATTAGGATAACAAAGTTTTCTGCTTTCAGAGGATCTGTGTGGTCTTCCTCTGATGTCTTCAAAGTTTACCACAACACTTAAATCTAAGACTCGCGGCTCTGAGATTTTCAGATGTCTCAAGGCTGCAGTAGAGGATGAAGCTGGCAGCGGTTTCTTCCACTTGGTGTCAGCATTGTTCTCTCTCACTCCGAAGCTCTTTTTTGCTTTGAACATAACCCTTTGCTATGTTCCCGGTACCTATCTTAAAATTGCATATTACATTTCTATTTTTGTAACGTATCAGAACATCAGCCTATTCTTTCCTCAGATAATTACTGATATCAGAAAGGCATGAAGGAAGGGTATGAATTCACCTCCAAACCATTGTGAAATGCAAACCTTTTGTATTTTATGCTTGAGTCACCTTCCTTACCTCAGCAGGACTACCAATAAAATATGTTACCATGTTTGTATTCATTTTGTTTGGCGTACATGAGCAATTTGATTTGTTTGCTGATGATCAGGACTTTTGAAAAAACAACATCACAACTGAAGTCTTTGATAGGAAGATCATCCCTTGCGAAATTAAAACTATTTTTACTGAAAGGCTTGTGATATGTAAGCATCAAAATATTTCCGCATTTTTGACTTGTCATTGGCTGTAATATTAGGGGGAAAAAAAGACATTATTTTAAACCCCTAGTGGCTTTTCCTTTCGTGCAAGGTTAGGGATGGAAATGGGAAATGCTTTCAGAAAAGCAGGCAAAAAATGTAGAATAAAATACAAACCTGAAAAAAAAATTCCACTCTCAGGGAAAAAAATATCAAGATAAGAAAATCCCATTTTTCATTTAACTGTAGTTAATTGTAGCTTTTTTAATTGTAGTTAGTTGCAGAGCTGTGCAACAGTGACTTTAATAGGCATATTCTGAATAGAGATTCCGTTCAAGCTGCCTCCTCCTCTACCCCTGCCTCAGCAATTCCTAGACAGCTTTGTTCCTCTTTAATTGGTTTATTTCACCTATTCTAGCGAAGATGCAAACGTGCTGAAGTTCTTAAGCAACATGAATTGAGGGAAGAATAGGGCTAGCACTTATAGTTGCGTGCAGCAAGGCTTGCCTGAATCTTCAAAGCCCATGAGCATGTTACAGTGTAAAGCAGTTTCACTCTCTCCCACTTTATTTGGGGTTTTGCTGTAGAGCAGAGTCTGCAGTATTTCTTTGCTTCAAGTAAAAAAGGAAATGCATGTTCATGAGTCAGCTTTTCTGCTAAATAGTTTCCAGAACTATGAAACAAAATATTGGGTACCTTTTTATTTTGCTATGAAAAGGAAAGGGATGAAATATGCCTGTAATAAAAATACAAATGCAATTGAGCCAAACACATGAGAAACAAAAGGAAATGTATGGTGAAATTGTGTGCTGCACCTGTTCACCAGGGTTCATGGCTAGAACAGTTTAGTCCAACTTGCCCTGATTTACTGATACATGGGGGGTTTTTTTCCTTATAAAAGAAAAATAAAGCAGAGAGACAGAGAGAGATTTGTAGAAAAATTTGGGAGGAATAGATGGAAAAAGCCTGTAAGAGTATTATGGAAAAACCATGATACTTCAGAAAGTTTTAAATAAATAAACACTACATCTTCATATGCACTTTTTTTGCCAAATGCATTTCTAGTCAGTTCAAAGACCATTTTTAATTTAAACAAACATTACTGCAGTTTGGCTTTGCATGCCCAGATTGCCTTGTGTGACTGGTAATTTAGACGGACGCTTGAAGCTGAGGTTCTGTCAACAGCCTTACTTCTAACCTTCGAATTTTCACTGGCCATCTGCTTTAATTAGATGTTGCCCTATTCCCAGAGGACTGCAGATGTGCATACAAGGATTCTGGCTAGTAAAGATACAATAATGTGAGCCTTAGGCTGTTATGCCAAGCAGTGAGGAAGTCAGCTGTGCCTGGAGATGATCATGTTAAAGGATGTTGATCAGAACTGAATTTTTCTGTAAATTGTTAGGAGTACAAGGAAATACCTGAGGGGCTGCTGTTTGAGGCATCATTGCTTCCAGCATGCGACTGGAGCTTTGCCCGGGTGTCACTGGGTTGCATGTGAGAGCAGCTGTAGGACCTCAGCTTTTGATTACTCTGGGACACTCATCATGTCGATGTCCACGTATGGGGAGCTGCGCAGAGGGGGCAGCCGTTTGCCAAATCGACAGGTTAAACCCAACATCCCCTCCATCTTGCCCATGGCGTGGCCGAAAGATGCAGAGGTTTTCCAAGCAGAGAGCTGCTGGCATCTCTGCCTGGCATAGGCAGGAGAGGGATCTGGGTGCTCGGTCAGGGAAAGGCTGATCCCTGTGTAAACCCTGCAGGCAGGAGAATGGTAAAGCTGTGCAAGATAAGTATGTGGGTGTAAGTCAAGAAGGATAGGAGATGACATGGAGTTGTTTATAGATCCTACACTCTGTAACTTTAGGATTTTTGTGTGTTTTATTTATATTCCCCCCTCCCCGCCCCAAGGTGAATGGGACTACATTGGAAGAAAAAAAATACGACTTTCCAAAAAATAGAGAAAGAGACTTTTTTAGTCTACCAGGCTGTCCACATGATAACATTAGTATTTTTTTTAGAGTTGTGGTGGAGATCAAGTGAAGAAATTATGATCTGGAACTCTTTATCTGATATTGTTTTAGTTCTTTATTTTCTAATTTTATTTTCAAACTCTTTGGGAGTTACATGGATAGCTTTGAGCTTTATAATCTTTTTCATTGGTCAATGCAAGAGGACCCTGAAGCAATAATAAACAGTGAGCTGAATTTGGATATATGCAGCACACTGTAACTCAAAACCATACAGTACTTCTAAAAATCTGTTTGTGTTTTGCATATTTTCACTAGGAAGGTATAGCAAGCAATCCACTGCTTAACTGCAAGGAGTGATCGATGAGTGGAATATTTCCTTGATGAAGTATCTGATCTTCTGCTTTACTTTTCTTCTAACTCTTGCTTTCATGTCCTTAATGTTTAGTCTAACCAAATTCCTAGCTATTTTGCTAATCATTTATATTCCGTAATACTTTCCCTGTTTAACCAAAATGCGATTGGGGTGGGGGGTTTAACCAAAATGCGATTGGGGTGGGGGGTGGGAGAAGAGCAAGATAAGCTGTGTTCAAAATTAATACTAAATGGGCTGTAGAACAGTACCGCGGAGCTGTATCTATTTAATTACCCTTTGCAACCACTAAGCACGATTCATGTAAGAAGCAACTTGTGAAAACAGCTGTTGACAGACCAACAAGCTGCTGTATTCTAGATAGTCAACGAACTGCGTATGCTTTGCTTGTCACCTGCCTTTAGGAATTTGTGTGTTACAAACAAAATAGTCTTTTCTTCTTGCAAGTTGTAGAATAAAGATGCTTCTAGCAACTTTCTAGTTGCAGGCAAACTTGTCAACTAAAACAACATCTCCTTCTGGATCTGCCTGGAGCATGAGTTATTTATTAGCAGCAGCAAACAGTGTTGACTTCTTTTCCTGTCTTTCTTATACCTTGTACTCATGAAGTAACAAATTCATTGTGCTTTCTGACCAGAGAGACCATAAACAGACAATATCTAAATCCAGATCCGTGTAAATGTCATTCCTTATAAAGTTTGTTTCTAATGTCTGTAGCAAATCCAGATCCACATAATTGTAATTCTTTATGAAGTCTGTTTCTAAAGTCTGTAGCAAAACAAGTAGGAGAGGAATTCATTTGTATGCTTAAGATTCACAGATACGCTGTTTCTGAAAAGTGTGTTTAGGGAGCTCCTAAACCACGATTTAAAAAAACCAAACAAACAACAAAACAAAACAAAATACCAACAAGAATCCAAACAACTTTGCAAAGCTTTGCTCTGATTTCTGTTTTCACACCCTTTGCTAATACCTGAGGTTGGTTTTTCTGAGTGTGATTGCTGCATTATCTTCCAGTGAAGCCTACTTTATTTTTTCAAAGGAAAGAAGTTCATATTGAGTTAAAATCAAAGGAAAAAAACCCACAATCCTGTATGTGCAGAAGAGGAGGGCAGTTTTTTAATGTTCTTTATAAGCTATATCTCTATTGAGAAGACACTGCCACAGCCACTCTAGAAAAAGAAACTCTTCAAAGTGTGATACGGTAACTTCAATTAAAGGACAGGTCAGCTCCTAAGAATACTGAGGGAAATGATGGATCTCTTCAACTTCTTCCTGCTTAATAGATTCTACAATAAGTAATGTTCCCTTCTTTGAAATTTTTATATAGCATGGGACTTTTTTTTTTAATCGAAATTAACTTGAGAGTTGAAGGGCTGCTGCTGTCGCTGTATGGTCTTCAATTGTGGCTTTTCAATAAGTTGAAAGGGAGAAAAAAGTTAATAGTGGAAAATAGAAGAATAAAATAATTCTTTGATATCAACTTACAAATCACTTAAATGAGGAACTTGAGAGTGGTGTCCTCATCTTCCCTTATTGCAACTCTTCCCCTCAGAACAAAATATTAATTCTAAAAACTGCTGGTAGAAGGTCTTTAGGTATATCCTTTTCCCTTTTCCCCCCTGTCTACCAACTTTTTTTTCTTGACAGCGAAAAAGTGTTATATAGTTCTTTGAAACTGTTGCTGTTACAAAGTAGAACAAACACTCAGCATTAGAACGATTCTTTCTTTTTATTTCTTGTTTGTTTTAAAATTAAAACCAATAGGAGGAAATTTTCACTGCTCTGACCCACTTCACACTGGTTAAACTCTTGGCTCTTTGTCTAATGTGAGGCTAAAGCAAGAAGTCACCTATCCATAAATTTGATATTGTACTGACAGAGGTGATGTAAATTGCTCCTTGTAGAGAGAAATTACAAGGTTTCTTCCCTGCCTCAGTACATCTCAACCTGGTTCTGCAGCTCTTGTTGCAGAATTTTTTTTTCCTATGAAGGGAAAATGTTGGAGAAAATCCTAGTGTATTTCATGCTCTTCATTGGCTGTCAGTTGCTTCGGGTAGAGAATGAAGTCCTTAGTCCAAATGTTAGAAGCCCACAATGGATTCATGTCCAGCTATGCCGCTAAGAAGGTTATTCCTGTATCACTGCTACTCTGATTTGTGTAGCTGATGTGGTGGAGCTCCCTGGGTAAAGCCACTTTTGTCTCCAGAATGATCTTACGGAGAGGAGAGTACTATTCCTGAATCACAGTACTTTCAAGGCATTTTACAAGATAAAATATTTTACTCATGGCAAAGAATGTAGTATGCTTTTGACAAAAAAAATCAGCTTTCTGTTTTCATGTGCTTTGCACATACAACAGGCAGCCTCCCACCACAGCAGAAGAAGAGAACATGTTCCTATGTGAACAATGCTATGCCAGTCTCAGTACTCTAGATGGTGTTTAGATATTATTGCGGACAGGTTGGAATAGCTTCAGTGAAGTGGAAAAAACGTTTTGAATTAACATATATAACACATATAATATTAACATAATAACAGCGACTTCTTGATATATCCACAGGGTATCTGCATTTTTTCCTCAAATAGGCAACAAGTCAACAAATTCAAACCAAAGAAACTCACCATGCATGTAAAACCACATGAGGGTTTGATGGCACAGTTGGGTCAGCCCAAGAGGTTTGTGTTATATGAGTCAGGTATTCCATGGTAATTCTTGGAATGCATCGCGAATTAATTGTGCACTTGGTTAATTCACCAATTAGTAGTGAAGTAACCTAGTGCTGTGCAGAGCTGCCAGTGCTAGCTCTACACTACTTGGCTAATGTAACTGCTTTCAGCACCTGAGGTAGTGTTGTCACTACATGTTCTTTTCCTGGATGTTCCTGAATGTCTTACGCATGTATCAGTTGTTTATCAATGACAAAGTAAAACAAGTTCAGAGCAACTGGCTGCACTAGGGATGTGGAGGGATGTGGCCAGAGAGTTTCTTTCATGTATTTTTTTTTTATTTGCAAGTAAAGTGGACAGAAGTTCGAAAGGGTGACTGCAGTCTCAATTGAACCTTTGAATAAAACTCCAGGAAAAATACCGGATGAGGTTTCTTCAATGTTGTCTTTCTTACTGAAGAGAGTATTACAAAATAGGAAAGAAAAAAGGTCTGTAGTGCTTACAAAAATTCTTCTTTATCTTGCCCTCACCATTTTGAACACTGAAAACCTGATCTGAAGTGTAATCCCGAAAAATACATCAAGAGGATTTGTTCATAAGCATACAGTGCGTTGACATCGGCAGACTCTTAATATGACTGTCATGTTCCCTATCTTGAAGCCTCATTCTAATCTTCTGGCAGCATTCAAGTTCAGTGCTTTCCATTTTCATTGAATTAATTAGTGAAGTTTGGATGATTCCCGAATTCTGAAAATGTCAGATTTTGTTTAACAGGATGTTTTTAAAGGTTATTTTTGCCCTATTTTATAACAAGTAGGACATCTGAGTACATTTCTGTATTGTTTAAATCAAAAATACATTACCCATTTGGAAGCAGAGAAAACGGTAAATGAGAGCTATATTTACATACTTATCTTGCCTTTAACTTAATCTCCCATTACTAGTCTTGAGCCTTTCAGGTTGCTATAGAAACTGCCACAGCCTCCAACTGTGCTTCCTCCAAGACTTAATTGCATTCTGAGTTTCATACACTCTCTGTTAACTGCAGCACTGACAGAGACAAGCACATTGCAGAATGAGTTGAATTAATGGTTCAATATGATGCATGTGTATTTTTAATATTATGTTTCCATACCCCTTTTCAAAATCTCCTTTACCAGCTGGTTAAACTCTTCTGTAACATGTAGTGATACTCAGGGATGGATTCTCTTTGTTTGCTGCCACTATATTTGATGTTTTCCAGTCTTTGATGCTATCAGAGCAGCTGCAAGAGTCATTAGTCTTAGGGACTTTTTTTTTTTCCTTAGAGAAGTCAAATTATTCATGAACTACCTTAGCATTGCTGAAGTTTTTCTGAGACTTCTCCTTCACCTCTGTGAAAGCAGACAAGGAAGTGCATAACTGCTATCTTGATAGCCCTGGTGAGCTTGTGCTGACTCTGTGCTCTTTACCACATGACTTTTGCTTGCTCAGTGTCGGTCGAAGATAGGCAGTTTTTCAGCCAGGTCTGTTTTTACGGGGGAAATACCAATTCACGAAAGCAGAAACTGTGTATGGCTGTATGCAAAGTTCAGTGAGGCTTTTCTGAGAAGTATTTATTCTATCCTTGATGGAATTTCTCACCAAAATTGAACTGAGAACCTGTCTCATTCAACTAGTACAACGAAGTCTCAGATTGCTTTCCTACTTGGTTCTCAGCATGATGATGCTGTCAGTGCAAATACACTGTTCTTACCAACGCCGTTCTGCTTTCAGTGGAGACGAACATCGGGAACCAATGGTTAACATCACTTTCCTCTGCATTCAATGGATGTAAGTTCAGAACTCCACAGTAAAAAAAGCAGTCCCCACTGTTCTCTTGTGCAAAAGCGGACAGAAAATGTATCACAATTGAAGGAAGAGAGCAAGCAGCGTATGTTTACTTCTCCTGTTAAGCCCTCTGTCTCAGCTCTGCTTTGCTTGTGCTTAGTGGGTGAGAGATGGGGAACAGGACAGATACCCTCCGTGCACTATTGCTCTCAGACCTGGGATGTTTCCGTACTTGTGTTAATGCTGGCCCAAAGATGTATATCTGTCCTCATTCAAAGCATTAGAGATGCCCCACAGCTGGTGAATGGACAAAGTCAGACCGATGCTGATAAACCAGGCAAAGTGGGAATTTCACCAACATGTCACTTTGAAATGTTCATGCACATTGTCACACTTTTAGATACTGAACTTCTGAAGACAGCTTAAATATACCCATTAAAACTTTTAAACTTTTAAAATATAATTTAAAATCTGACACTTTGTGCTGATGTTTTTCATGTAGTTCACAATATTTTTCCCTTTTTTGTCATTAATTATATGTGCTACATTGCTTGAATTGTGTATTGATGGTCCTCTATGAAAATCTTTGTAGTTAAGTAAGCCAAGGCAGCTTTTCTGGCCTCAGCCTTACTGCTAATGTCTCTCTATGAATTTGTGTGGAAATTTTTGTTCTTTTTTGGCTCTTTCAACAAAAAAGATGAATTAGGAAAGCAAGAAATTTTGACAATATTGTCAGGATTAATCTGAAAGAGTGTAGGCAGTTTTGCAGCACTCATTTTCACCCTCTTTCTTTTTTTCTTCATATTCTTTTTCAATAGTTACCTATTTTACACTTCTTGCCACAACACAGTGTGATTTCTGTCTCAGAACTTAAATCTCTTCCCCAGCATCTCAGCTTTCCTTTTTAGCTGCTCTGTAAGAATGCATGTTAAAAAGAGCTGGATTTCCCTGCCAGCTCTGGCTCAAGTTACGTTTCCTGGATTGCTCTACAGAATGTCAACATATATTCTAAAAATCTGTGTGTGCTGGAGACCTTCCCCAAACATTCTAAAAACACTTACTGTGGGCTGGGATTCATTTGGATTTGAATATAAACCCAGCATTGTTTGTTGGCTCCTTGTGATTCCTGACAAGCCGTGTCTCCAAGATGGCTGTCTGTGTGAGCGATTTTCCAGGCAGTGACAGCACTTCGTTTACAGAAAGCACTGCTCTCAGTGTCTCGGTAGGCATTCAGAACAAAGACCTTGCCCATCAACTGGACAGCCCAATGCGTGAGCACGTGGAGGGCTTGAACCTGGTCACATACAGTTGCTAGCAGTTTTAGTAAAGAGAGAAAACTCGTTAAAAGTCTGAGGACTGCCAATAGCAGGTTGTTTTACTCTACTGTAGAATGTATTGCAAAAGCTTTTATGCACAAGCCATAATTTCTTATGATTTCTGTGGTTTGCAGTATTTTTAGGCTGTTCCTATAGCTGATGGTATGCTGATGGCAGGCTGTTCCTATAGGCACACGGCATCTTTAGAGTATAGGTGGCTGGATGTTTAGGGTATCTCTGGGGCCACATTAGCTCATGCAGTTTTGGTTAGGGAAAGCAGCACTTTGTTGCAGAGAGGCACTTACCATTGTATTTCGCTTGTTGTGCCTTGCCAAAACCTGTCTTCAGGTGCCTATTGTTGTTCCTCCTTGCTTCGCCTGCCCAGCCTGTGGGGGAAAACTGACTCACAACCAGCTCATGTGCACTACCCAGAGGTGGGTGAAAAGTAGAGAGGCTGCTACTTTACAGCCTTTGTGCTCTCTTGTTTGTCGGACCAGATGTAATGCTGCTCCAAGATGTTTGTGATGGAAGCCTCGGTGTTTCTGGGAAGATAAACCATGCAAGCTGCTGGCAGAACTCAGGGAGAGAGGTTTGAGCCAGGCTGCTTAGTGGACCATGGAAAGATTAAATCTTGTAATTGACTTTAAGCTTTGATTGCTTCTCCTTCCCTTGCTTCTCAGTATAAGCAAAGAAAAGGTGGAGTGAAACTTGACCATAGAGAGAGTTTTGGATAAGCAGAGGTACTGGTGAGATGGTTTATATGTATCTCAGGCAAATATCCACACCAAAATAAGGAGAAGCACTGAGAATGGGGTGCTCAAGTAGGGACAGGCCATTCAGCAGATCTGCTCTTGAGTTCTGTATTACTTTTTTTGGTTGGTGCACTAAATAAAGCTTTCCAATAACACACACTGAGCAAGATGGAAGATAACACTGATAAAATGTGGGTGGAATGTAGGGTCTGTAGGGCAAAACTTTTAAAATTCTTGAAATGCAGACCTAGAAATTACTTTTAATGTAATTTCCATCTCTTTACCCCCCACTTGTACCTGCAAAATCAATCCCCAGTGAAATTTCTATTTTCTGTCTTAACTCTGCTCACCTTAGTGGCCACTTAGCAGAAGGGTTTCATCCATGTGTTAACTAAATTGATCATTTGGAATGTCCTTGCATGGCATGCAACAGAAAAGAGCAGGGACTCTATTAATAGCTGTTCTTATGTAAACAGAATCCATTTTATTCAGTTCTTTAGCTGATGAAGCACTGTGGGAACAAGACAGTCAGAAGCTTGGGAATTACTCTACAAGGAAGAATCTCAGTGTTTCTTGGCAAAAGTTGCTTTATGCTCTGGGCTTGCTTGGTAAGAGCCAACAGTAACAAGGCCTTATTCTGCACAGGAGTTTAAATAAATAGACACTGAATGTTTCTGCCTGTCTTTGAAAGCTGACACACAGAAATCCCAAAGTTTATTTCAAAGAAGGCTTAATTTTTATCTAGTTACAGCCAGATACTTAATGTTGGGGAGGGGGTCTAATGAAAGAAAAGAGGAACTGGAGTCCCAAATAGGAACTTCTGGAAAATTGTCTTTTATTTATTTTCTTCCAAATACTGACAAAATGGAAATATTTTTTTCCCAATGCTTTGTCTGTCGATGTCCTTAATATAAAAAGACAAAACCAAAAGGTATAAGGTGGCTGAGGTGACTTACTCAGCAATGATTAGATTTCTAGTGTCAGTTGCTATTGAATTTTTATGCAAGGAGCCATAGGAGCAGCTGAATTGTTGTATATGGTCATATATAGACTACATTTTGGGCGGCTGTTGGAGAAGGCTGTAATGGAGGCAATAGATGGCTTTAGATCTACAACATCATAAATTTTTCAACAGCCTTTAACGTTTTTCTTACATGCTTATATTGAATGAGTGTATTAAGTGAGAACTTGTGGCTCAAAGGTCAATATCTCCAATGCTGTGTCACATGGAGCTGAGCCCACACCCTCATGCATCCATCTATCTAGTACTTCCCTGATGTACACTGATGGAGGAAAGCAGGGAGATCTCTTCCTCAGTGGCTTCATAGCTGGACTGAATGCTGATAGCTCTGTGAATGTGATATTAGTACCTTACTTTCTGCCTGTTTTACTGAAACCAGCATATAAGCCGTTTGATTCTGTTGCTTTGTCTCAGGAGGTGCTACTTCAAAGGTCTCTTCAGTTTCTTAAAACTTCTCTGGCTGAATATTATTTCAGTATAAAGATAACATTATCAGAGATAAACATAAGGAAAAGATGAATGATCCTGTTTATTCTTGGGTTATTGTTGTTTGTTTTCCCTAGGCTAGAAGATATAGTTAAGAAGAATTTCAGAATGTAATCTTGCATACTAAAAACTGCTGCAGATCTGTTGGGAACTAATGCAAGAGAGGGCAGGACTCTGCCTTAAATCATTGTCCTTTGTGCATTCTTCTTCTTCTCCCTTCATGTAATCCTATCTTCAGCTCTCTCTGTCTTTCAGTTTTAATAAAATTATGAACTATGACTTTCAGTCTCATGGGAAAAATGTGACCCAATGTGCCTTTGCAGCACAGACGAAGCAGGAGCCTGTTTCTCTTGGGCTATGTTTTCTAATTGCCTTTTGACAATATGTTGTTATATTATCAGTGGAAATGTTATTAAGAAAGCAAGGAATCACTATTTAATGCATTGACCTGCACAACTAGTCTTGTGGAAACAAAATCAAGATAGTTACTCCAGCTTTTGTATTCAGTACACATTGCAACAATTGATGTACAACAAGGTCATCTGCTAAGGCCTATATACAAATGCAACAGTAAAAGAGATATCAATCTCCAGAACAAAACTGAACCAAATTAGTACCACGTGCAGCACCAGTGACAAAAATGAGCCATTAATGCTGACATCCAAAAGTAAATTTGTAACTCTCTGTAAGAACTGGTTTTCCTGGATCCAAACATGATAAAAAGCAACCTACAGTTTAACTGCTCAGAATTGCACCTGGCCACCTGAAAGACATTTCTGAGGTCTTGGAAAAGCCTATAAGAATCTGAAAATGGCCAAAAAAGCACAAAGAAAATCTCAATAATAAAACAATTAGAAAGCAATAAATTTTTTTAAAAATTGAGAAAGTATTTAAATTAAGAAATAGTCTCGATTCCCATTTCCTGGCAATGTGCACTGCTCAAGGAAATAGAAGGTAATTAATCTAAGAACACCTGTGGTAAAGTCTTTAATTATAATCATTCAGATAGAAGTTAATTAAAAGCACATCTTTAATGTAGCAGTATGGTTTTCCCTACACGCCACCATCTGTGACTGACTCTCTTCTGCCCT